>Ga0307509_10005791_pt1 | contig 16976 bp, 17 predicted proteins | sample 10_EM_MG_FD_202245 | JGI IMG/M metagenome (GOLD analysis project Ga0307509, IMG submission 202245) | Populus trichocarpa ectomycorrhiza microbial communities from riparian zone in the Pacific Northwest, United States - 10_EM | ecosystem: Host-associated > Plants > Roots > Unclassified | place... | reverse complement strand
TTCACGGGCTGAGCTTTGCAGACAACTCGCCGAACTTGAGCCTGCAAACCGTATCCTGTGGATGGCGGAGGCAGAGAATTGGTCGCGCCTGTCGCTAGATAAATTTCGCAACGAAGCGGGAGAAAGAGATTTCGGCGTGAAGGCAGGTCTGCTGGGGCGCTCGGCCAGATTCTTGTGCATCTTGGCGTAGCAAGATCTGCACGAAGAGGGTCGAGCAGCTCGTGGCCCTCCTTCCGCCGTAAAGACGCGCACAGCCCATCTTCGTAGCTTACGCGGCAGCGCTCGCTAAGCGCCGGCGTGGCGCGCTACCGGCAGTTTGATCCGGAACACCGCCCCACCTCTGGGGGCGTTATCCGCGGATATCTGCCCGTAGTGAGCTTCCACAACCGATTGATCCGCGTCCGTTCATCGTCCCGCAGCGCAGGACGGCCCTTCCATAACACCACGATTTAGCCATTCCGTGGAATCCGGCATTGCCAGGGGCCTGCCGGTTTAATGCGGTTGCTCGCGGTTAGATTCGCAAGGACTCCCTTGTCTCGTGCGGTGCGACCGGACTCTGTCCAAAGGATCATTTGATTCCGCGGGCGTGGCTTGCGGTGCCGTGACACTAGTCAGCGAAGCTTTGACATAGATCAACGGGGCTGATCGCGGATGGCTTTCGTTGGTTGATCAGAAGAGGAGATCGGTATGAAGATAATCAACGTCAAGCGGGCGGTTTTTGCTGCCGCGGTTTTCGCGTTCGGAACTCTCGGATCGGTGACATGGTCACCCAATAGCGGTCTTTCGCTGTCGGCTGAAAGCGCGGAGGCGAGGGTAGGACGTCCGTTGACTCCAGTGAGCGTCGCAGGCGTTGCGCGGCGAACAACCCGGCGCGCGGTGGTAGGCGGAGCGGCCGTAGGTGCCGCCGCTGTAGGGACGGCCTGTGTCCGCGTGCTGGTAAACGGTTCATATGTCTGCCGCTGAGCTGTAACGCGGCGTAGGCCAAGTCTCGGTTGCTTGGGCAGGACGTCGCCCGAGTTAACTCGCGAAGCTGCGCGCGATCAAGCGCGGGACGCCGTCCGACAAGTGGCCTCGCGCTCTTGGCGCGCGGCGGTTCGCATACGAATCCGATTATCTTTGGATCGGGCTGCTGCGATCATTTTCGCCGGACAAAGGCAGGTGGTCTTTCGATGCCAGGTTTCGGGCCGCAGGCGACAGGCGTAACGGCTTTGATCATGGCCGTTGATGATGGCCTATGGCTTCGTTAGGGCCTCCGCGAATCCGCTAACACCGTTCCGTTATGAATCTCGGGCGCAACGACATTGCCCCGCGGATGTGATCGTTTGGCTCGACCTTGGTAAAGGGATCTATTACTCGAAGCGGCAACGACGGTATGGCCGCGGCTTCACCGGAAGTTTTGTGTGCCTGCCGGAAGCTCAGCAGCGGCTATCGCCGCTCGTTGCTCGGGCTGCGATAAGGCTCCGATCAAACGAACTCCGTCACGATCCTCCGCTCAAGGCAGTTGCAGCGTCAGGTGGGCCCCTGAGGCGAGTTTTCGAGTCGGTCCGGAAGCCGAACTTCCTGAACAGCTTCAGCATGGCGGTGTTCTCGGGTAACACTCCGCAACCAGTTCCTTGATCACGCGCCAAAACCGCTGGATGGCGCATCAGGATCGTCCCGATACCCTGGCCCTGATAGGCGTCCACCACGACGAAAGCGATCTCCGCCTGGGCTGGTTGCACCTCGATATAGCGTCCGCCACCGGCGATGACTGAGCGTCCATCCTCAGCGATTTCCGCGACGACCGCGACGTGGGTTTCAAAGTCGATGTTGAGGAAGAAGGCCATTTCCCGCTCGGAAAAGCCCTTCTTTGGCACGAAGAAACGCCGCTGAAGCGATTGCATGCTGGTCCGCCCAATCGCCGCAAGCACGCCGGTCCTTTCATCGGGAAGAAGGGCACGAACAGTGATTGGACGATCGTCGCGAAGATGCTCAAGAACCAAATACTCGGCGGCTTCAGGCATGATGAGTCACTTTCGGTCTCCGATGGCGAGCCTGACGAACCAGAATGACGTTTGCGTTCTGCTGTTTGATCTGGATCAAGCGCGAGCTTGGGGAAGCGCCGATAGGCTCCGATACCTATACGTGTCGGACCATCGGCGAAGATCAGGGCTGTTGCGGCGATGCACGCGCAGATCGCGATTACTTCGCCTTTGTGAACTACACCACTCTCGGTTACGGCGACGTGACGCCGGTCAAGCGCTGGAATCTGCTTGGGCCGATGGCCACGATGAATGGCGTCCTGTCGTTCGGCTGGTCCACTGCGGGGATTTTCGAGGTGTTGCGAATGACCTTGCCGGCGGGCGACGAGGGAGATTTACAGAAGCGGGAATGGCCGAAGTAGTTCTGCGCCGGCTGCGCGCACCCTTGATCTGTATCAATCCAGCAGGAGAGGCCGTTGTCAGCCTTCCCATCGCGCTCAGCAGAGGGCTGGATCGAAGTGCCGGGCGTTCCGGGATCATCTGGAGCCTCTGATACAGGGAGAACAACATGAAACTCTCGATCGCGTTATTACCATTGCTGGTTTCTGGCTTCATGGCCGCGACGACGGAGCCCGCCAGTGCCATCGTATACTGTCAGTATGTCGACTATCCCGTCGGCTGCACGTAAGGGCAGGCGTCGTGCTCCGCCCGCGGCCGGTCGCGCGCGCGGTGGCGACTCCCGGGGTTGGCCGTGTAGGCACACCCACGAACCGTGGCGGTCCGGTGGATCGCGCAGGCCGTCGCTGAAAGGGCTTTTCCTGCCGCAATAGCACCTCGTTGATGTCGCGGATTTCTTGACGTCGAGGTGAAGGCGGCTCTTGCTAAGACGCGACCGTACCCGGGTTCGACCTCGAAGCAGGTGCGGCGCCGCGGCGGAGTAGCATATGCCACTGGCGCGATATTTTCTTTATGTCGGCGGAGTATTGCTCACTCTGGTGTTCATTCTGAACGCATGCCTATCCAAATTGCCGGTCATGGAGAGAGCGCACGTCAATTCGCCCATTATCCGCATTCATTCTGAGCGGAAATGGCCGGAGCGCATCGTTTTCGATACCACCCTTCCGACGACCGTTCCCGCACAGACTGCGATCGTGGAAGACCGCCTCGCCAGTCCTGCGACGGTCGCCGACGTCGCTGTCAAGGAGAGGGAACGCGAGGCATTTGCATTGATGCAACCATCCGATGCGAAGCAGCTGGAACCATCCGCCCCGGGAAGGCGAGATCTGAAGCCGCAACGGCAACGCAAAATTGTGAAGCGGCACGTGATGCCGCGTTCGCTCCTCGTCGCGAGGCAGCCGCAGTTTGGCTGGTTTGGTAACACCATCTGGTGATGTCACCCGCAATCTTGTTGCGGGCGCCGATGGCCAAGGTTCAAGTTGAGCCCGGTACGGTGCCCGGGGCGAAGGCTCTACTTGCTGGAGACAGCGGTTGATCAGTCGCGGGCCACTATTGACGCCGCGTAACCGCCGGTGATGCTCAGAGTTAATCACCACAGTTGTGAGAAGAAAGCGATAGGGGGCGGAAATAGAGGAAAATCGGTCGAAACGGCGGTAAATCTAAGCCCTTAAGTACAACATCTAAGTATCTGAAATGGAAGAAAAGCAAGATAAATCAAAGCGCTGGCTGTTCTCCGTCGCCCCGATGATGGATTGGACGGACTGAACGGGAAAAGCGAAGCGTCACCAGTACTTAGCGACAGCTAAAAAGAAGCGTGCAGTACCGAATGCTGTACCGCTCTGCCTTCCAAGCGCTCGCAAGCTAACAATCTCGCGTTGCCATCTTCCTTGGCGGCTGCCGCGTATTGCCAATCGACCCGACTGCATGTTCGCCAATCTTCGAAAGTACGTTCACCTAATCAGAGCGATCGCATCGCGGAAGCAGGGATGCTCAGCGCTTTCGAGCCATTCGAACACGACCATCTCGGTCGCGACGATCTCGGCGCCGTGCCTCTCCATGCGGCGAATGGCGGTCTCCTTGCTCTCCGGTTGACGCGAGCCGAGAGCGTCCCGTACGACGTAAACCTTCCGTCCCGCGTCTAGCATACCGGGAGACCCCCCGGCTCTGCCGGGGAGGCAGCATAAGTTTGACATTTACGGCGGTCGCCCATCGCCGAGACTTCTGATCGTGAGCCACCACGCACACGAAAGGAAGCTTGACGATGGACGAGCATGGCGTCACTCCTTGTTGAGTGGCAAGATCCTGCCGCGCACGTATTCTTCCATCAGTTCGGGAGCAGACGCGCCGAACATCCTGATGCGGCCGGTGTGCAGCAGCAGGAGCAGACCGGTCGCGTGTGCGAAGCAGTCCACCATTAGCATGTTGGCCTTCTGCCGCGATGCGCCGAGAGCCTCTGCGGCCTCTGCAATCGGATGTAGCGCGGCTTCCAGTGCGGCGTTCAATTCCTCGTCGCGGGCGTGTCCCAGCCCGGCCGGCTTCATGCCACCGCGGAACAGGTAGAAGCCGAGGTCGAGGTCGCGTGGATTTTCCGCATAAAAACGAAAGAAGGACATCGCCGCTGCCAGCAACTTCTGCTTCGGGCCCTTCGTCTTGGCGACCGCCCGGTCGACCGCGGCGCCGAGCGAGGTGAGAGAGCCCCGCAGCACCTCGGCGTAGATGGCTTCTTTGGAATCGAAGTGGAAGTAGAGCGCCGCCGGGGTGTAGCCCGCCCGCGTTGCGATCGCGCGCAGGCTCGCGCCTTCTAGTCCTTCTGCGGCGAAAACATCCCGCGCTGCACCGAGGATCAGGTCTCGCTTGTGTCCGCTGACCGACTCTCTTCGACTTTCGCGCTTTTGCTTCATCGGGCCTGATTCCGTTCTTGACAACAATTCTAACACTGTTAAATAATCTAACGTCGTTCAAATATTTGAACAAGAGATGCCATGCTAATGACAGCCGCCGACTACCGGGAAACCCTGCGCGCCTACAAGCCGCGGGTTTTCGTGAATGGCAACGCTATCGAGGACGTCGCCGACGAGCCACTGCTGGCCCCGGGGGTCGCGGCAGTAGGGGTCACCTACGACTTCGCGCACCGAAAGGAACACGTGCCGATCATGACGGCGCGGCAGGGCACGTCGGGTAAGACCGTCAACCGCATGCTGCATATCAATGAGAATTCCCAAGACCTGCTCTGCAAGCTGGAGGCCGTGCGCCTGGTGTGCCGGACGTCCGGATGCGGGCAGCGCTATCTGACGCACGACGCGCTCAACGGCATCTTCCAGGCGACCAAGCTGGCCGACGACCGGCACGGCACCGACTACAGTCAGCGCTTCCTTGCCTACATGCACGACGTGCAAGATCGCGATCTGACGCTCGGTGTCGCGATGACGGACGCGAAAGGTGACCGCTCGAAGCGACCCGGCAAGCAAGTCAATCCGGACGTCTATGTGCACATCAAGGAGCGCCGTCCGGACGGCATCGTCATCCGGGGCACCAAGGCGATGGTGACCGGCGCGCCGTACATGCATGAGTTCCTGGTCATGCCGTGCCGGACCCACGCTCCGGAGGATAAGGCTTTCGCGGTTTGCTGCGCAGTGCCGGTCGACGCGCCCGGCGTGACGATCGTCGCGCGTCCCGCCGGGCGTCCCGGTGAGGCCTTCGCCAAGTTCTCGGCCAAGTACGGCCAGTCCGTCGGCGTCGTGATCTTCGACGACGTGTTCGTCCCGCACGACCGGGTTTTTCTGGCTGGTGAGACAGAGGAGGGCGGTTTTCTGACCACGTCCTACGCGACGCATCATCGGCATTCCTGCATCGGTGCTCGCGCGGGTTTCGGCGACCTCCTGATCGGCGCGAGTGCGCTCATGATCGAGGCTAACGGTCTCGATGCGGAACGCCACGGGCACATCCGCGAGGCGATGGTCGAACTGATCACCATCACCGAGAGCTTCTACGCCTGCGGCGTCGCATCCTCGGTCTACTGCACGAAGGACCCTGCCGGCTCGGTAATGCCCGATGCGGTGTTCTCCAATATCGGCAAGCTGCTTCTCGCCACCAAAATCTACGACATGCATCGTGTGGCGCATTATGTATCTGGCGGCCTCATCGTCGCGTTGCCGGGACCGGGCGAGGATCACAATCCGGAGACGCGTGCATCGCTGGCTGCCGTCATGGGTGGCCGTCCGGACATTCCGGCCGAGCAGCGGGCCGAAGTCGCGCGCTTCATCGAGGATCTCACCGTCTCACACCAAGCGGGTTGGTACTCGGTGATCTCGCTGCACGGGGGCGGCTCGCCGGAAGCGATGAAGCGCGAGATTTGGCGCAACTATCCCGTGATGGAGAAGGCCGATCTCGTCGAGAAGCTGCTCGATCGCGGCATCCTCAATGAGGGCCGCCGCGTTTCGAAGCAGCCGGGTCGGTGCTGCGCGACGGGATGCGAGGTGCCGGAACCTTTGGCCAATCATTCCAAGGACGAGCCCGCGCTCGAAGGCGCGGGGGAGTAGCCGCGCCGGCGCAGCACTGGACGTCCGCCGCGGCGGATGCATTCTGCGCGACGCGGCCTGACGGTGATTGGGGCAGGGCGTTCGGCACCATGCCAAAAGGACTCGATACGCAAGCGATCGTCGACCGCGCGCATTCCGGCCGGAAAAGCCAATTGGAGCACGAAACCATGCAGTCTGGAACGATGCTTGTGTTCGCCGCGACGGTGATGCCACTGGTTTGCACCCCCGGCCCTGACATCCTTTTTGTAGCATCACAAGGACTGTCAAGGGGGCCACGTGCCGCCATGCGCGCAAACTTAGGAGTGCTACTCGGATACTCGATGCATGCCCTTCTTGCCGCTTTCGGTGTGGCTGCCCTTGTCGCCGCGTCGCCGGTGCTGTTTGAGATACTGCGCTGGGTTGGTGTAGCTTATTTGGCTTATCTCGCCATAAACTTGATCCGATCCGCGATTCATCCCGGGCATCTATCTCTCGCTGAAACTCCTGACTACGCGCTGGTCAGGCGAGGCTTTCTGACGAGCTTTCTGAATCCGAAGGGATTGATGGTCTACTTCGCCATATTGCCCAACTTCATGACATCCGGCGATGGCGTTGCATTCCAAGCCGCCGTTCTTTCCGCGATCTTCATCGCGTTGTGTGGCATCATCTACAGCGCGGTCGGCATTGTAGTCTCTTCGATAGCTCGAAGAGGCAGCTTTAGCGACCGTCGTCGCCGCTGCGTGGAGGGTGCTGCGGGTGCGCTCCTGATTTTTGCTGCCGGCCGACTAGCCGTGAACTGAGACTCAAGGAGCAGGTATCAAAAGGAGCCTCCGGCCGTTCGTACCACATCACGGTCTGCTGCGAAGGCAATGCGCACAGTACAGCATCACTGCATTGGTACGACAATGCAGTACGCGCGGCGCCTGACGAGTGAGGAGAAATAATCGCAAATCGTCGAAGCCAAAACCAAGCCATTGAAAAGAAATGAAAATGCTTTAGCTCTGGCGGTTCGAATTGTCCGTCGGACCAAAAATTGATTGGACCGACAGAGATGATTAAATGTAATGAAAACAACATGTTAGACTACCGCTTTTCCGTGGCGCCCATGATGGATTGGAGCGAGAGTTCAGGTGTTTCAATTAGTTAGAGGGCGTCGTGTGCACGATGTGTGCACCGGGAGATCAAAGAAAATCTAGCGGCGGCCAGCGTGAGCAGGCCAAACTGAACGAACTGCGGTTTCAGCGGTGTGTCGATGCTTCGAGAGGGGAACGGACTCGTTCGGCAAGCCGCCGCATGGCCCGGTCAATTGCCGAGGACCTTAATTCTCGGAATGAGCGCTTATCGAATGTCGCGCGAGTGAACTTCGTAGGCATCAAGTTAGGCCCCCGCTGCGGAGCCCAGCGCCGTACACAGGGCCGAGACGGTACGTTGGCGAGCTGCCTGTCGCCTCGCTTCGCCTGCGGTGAGGGCTAAACACTCGCATTGACGAGCAGTGGATCGGCGGAAGTCACAAGCTTGAGAGCCCGCAGCGAAAAGGTCGAGCGTGTATGGCGGATACCTTGAATCCGGTAGAGCTTCTCCCGTAGAAAGCGTTCGTAATGCGTGGTGTCGGCGACCGCTACCTTGACCAGATAGTCGTATTCGCCGGTGACGAGATTGGCCTCGATAACTTCGGGGATTCTTGCAAGGGCATCGCCGAAGCGGGACAGCACCTTGTCGTCGTGCTTGTCCAGCGTGACTTCGATGAAGACGATATCCTTCAGGCCGATCGCGATGTGGTCGATGACCGCAGAGTAATGCTTGATCACGCCGATCTCTTCCATGTGCCTGACCCGCGACCAGCAGGGCGAAGACGACAGCCCGACGCGATTGGCCAGTTCGTTGACCGTCAAACGTCCTTCGCTGCGCAGGATCGAAAGAATCTTCCGATCGATCAGGTCAAGGTCCACCTTGGTTCGCGGCTTGACCGGGGCAGATGATTTCATCGTGGATCTCCAAATAATCAGATGGTTCTTCTGTAAATGATGAGTATCTCACAAAATAACGGGAAATTCACCTGCTGACTCGGCGTTACAGTCCTGGCGAGGAGATCAGCAAATGCCTTCCGCCGAATGTCGCGCTTCGACCGTCGTCTTCAGGGCCATTGCCACGGATTCGCTTGCCGCGGCGTCACAGCTGCTGGCCGATGTGCAGCGCTTTGGACTGCAGATGGTCGAATTCCGGATGATGGTTGATGTGGAAGGAGGAGCGGCCATCGACTTCGGCATCGACGCGAGACCGGACCGCGATCCCGCGGTGCTCTGCTCCCGCTTTGCACGACATCCCGCTCTCCGTTCGGTGGAGATCGTCGGACACTCGCCGGTCAAAACCGAAGAGGCGGCGGCATGAACGCCCAGCCTCCCACCTTGCACATTCCCGAGCCGCTGGCTTGCTTCGGCAGCGCTCCGGATTTCAGCGGCCTCCATTTGGCGGAAGCGGGACGGGTTCGCCGCCCCACGATCGATGTCGAGGCGAGCGAGATCCGCGATCTGGCCTACGAGCTGATCCGGGTGCTTGATGCCGACGGACGGGCGGTCGGCCCCTGGTCCGACGCATGTAGCATCGATCAACTCCGCTCCGGCCTGCGCGCGATGCTCAAGACGAGGGCCTACGATGCTCGCATGACCATGATGCAGCGGCAGCGCAAGACGTCCTTCTACATGCAGTGCACCGGAGAGGAAGCGATCTCGTGCGGCTTTCAACCGGCGCTGCAGGCGGGAGACATGAACTTCCCGACCTACCGCCAGCAGGGGCTGCTGATTGCTCAGGACTGGCCGGTGATCGACATGATGTGTCAGGTCCTGTCGAACGAAAAGGACCGCATGAAAGGCCGCCAGCTTCCGGTGTTCTATTCGGCGCGCGAGGCCGGCTTCTTCTCGATCTCCGGCAATCTTGCCACCCAGTATGTGCAGGCGGTGGGTTGGGCGATGGCATCGGCGATGCGCGGCGATGGCCACGTTGCCGCCACCTGGATCGGCGAGGGGGCTACCGCCGAAAACGACTTCCATGCCGCGCTGGTGTTTGCCTCGGTGTACCGGCCGCCCGTCATTCTCAACGTGGTCAACAATCAATGGGCGATCTCGACAGCTCAGTCGATCGCCGGGGGCGAGAGCGCGACCTTTGCAGCCCGGGCGCATGGATACGGAATTCCTGCCCTCCGCGTCGATGGGAACGACTATCTCGCGGTTCACGCGGCGGCTCGCTGGGCGGTGGAACGGGCCCGTCGGAATCTCGGGCCGACCCTGATCGAGTGGGTGACCTATCGGGCAGCGCCGCATTCGACCTCCGACGATCCATCGAAGTATCGCCCGAAAAATGATCAGGCGGCCTGGCCGCTCGGCGATCCCATCGAGCGGCTGAAGGATCACCTGATTGGGCTAAATGCCTGGAACGAGACGCGTCAGATCCAGCTCAAGGCCGAACTCGACGAGGAGATTCGCGTCGCGGCGAAGGAGGCGGAGGGCTTTGGGACGATGGTCGAGGGAGCGAAATGCAGCCCGGCCTCGATGTTCGACGATGTCTACAAAGTGATGCCGTCCCACTTGCGCGAACAGCGCCAGGAACTCGGTTTTTGACGATGCCGTCATTGACGATGATCGAAGCGATCCGCGATGCCATGGACGTGATGATGGCGCGGGACGACCGTGTCGTCACGTTCGGTCAGGACGTCGGTCGCTTCGGCGGCGTCTTCCGTTGCACGGACGGCTTGCAGCACAAATACGGGTCATCGCGGTGTTTCGATACGCCGGTCTCGGAAAGCGGCATCGTTGGTATCGCCGTCGGGATGGGGGCGTACGGACTTAGACCGGTCGCCGAGATCCAGTTCGCCGACTACATGTACCCGGCCTACGATCAGATCGTGTCGGAGGCGGCGCGGCTGCGATTCCGCTCGGCCGGCGAGTTCAACGCCCCGCTCGTGGTACGCATGCCCTGTGGCGGCGGTATCTTCGGAGCACAGACCCACAGCCAAAGTCCCGAAGCACTATTCACCCATGTAGCGGGGTTGAAGACGGTCATTCCATCGAACCCGCACGACGCGAAGGGGCTGCTCATCGCCGCGATCGAGGACGACGATCCGGTGATGTTTCTCGAGCCGAAGCGGATCTACAACGGGCCTTTCGATGGCCATCACGATCGGCCGGTCGTGCCGTGGTCGAAGCATGAGCTGAGTGAAACTCCGGAGGGATACTATACCGTGCCGATCGGCGAAGCGGCCATTCGCCGGGAAGGAACTGAGGTGTCGATCCTGGCTTATGGCACCATGGTCCATGTTGCCGAGGCGGCGTGTCGGGCAGTTGGCATCGACGCCGAGATCGTCGATTTGAGGTCACTCATTCCGCTCGACCTCGATACCATCGTTCGATCGGTCATCAAGACCGGCCGCTGCGCGATTGTGCACGAAGCGACCCGCACATCGGGCTTCGGCGCAGAACTCTCCGCACTGATCCAGGAACGCTGTTTCTATCATCTCGAGTCGCCGGTCGTTCGGGTGACGGGATGGGACACGCCCTATCCCCATGCGCAGGAGTGGGACTATTTCCCAGGGCCGGATCGCGTCGGCCGCGCGCTGATCCGGCTGATGGAGACCTGAGATGCCCGTCGAGCTGGTCAAGCTCCCCGATGTGGGGGAGGGCGTTGCCGAGGCTGAGATCGTCGAATGGCATGTGACAGTCGGTGAGGTGGTCAAAGAGGATCAGGTCCTGGCCGCTGTCATGACCGACAAGGCGACGGTCGAGATTCCCTCGCCGAGGGCTGGCGTGGTCGTTGAGCTGGGCGGAGAACTGGGCTCGCGTCTTGCCGTTGGAAGTCCGCTGGTCGGAATCAGGTTTGGCGCGGATGATGCCGGGGTTGCCAAAGGGAGCGAAGACGTCGCGCGGATGACTGATCGCGCCGCGCCGGAAGGCGTCTCGGCCGATCTGGAAGGGACGTCCCCGACCGCAGCGGATCGAGGCAATGATCTTCGTCCGCGCAAGAACCATCCCGATAGCGCAGCCAGGTCAGGGGCAAGGCTGGCGTCGGCGCGGCCGATTGCGTCGCCGGCGACAAGGGGGCAAGCGCGCGAGGCGGGAATCGATCTCCGCCTGGTTCCAGGCTCCGGGCCCGCCGGCCGTATCACGCATGACGATCTCGCTGACTTTGTTCGAAGCCGATCGAGGGGAGCTGGTGGCTCCCGGATCGCGCAACGCAACGATGCCGTCGAAGAGATCAAGGTTGTTGGTCTGCGCCGCAGGATCGCCGAGAGGATGGTGGAATCGACCCGGCGTGTGGCGCATTTTTCCTATATCGAGGAGATCGATGTCACGGCTCTCGACGAATGCCGCAAGCAACTGAACGCGCGATTTGCCGACAGCCGGCCGAAATTGACGATGTTGCCGTTTGTCGTCGCAGCGCTCGTTCGCGCGGTGCGTGATTTTCCCCAGGTCAACGGAACGTATGACGACGACAAGGAGGTCGTCAGCCGGCACGATGCCGTGCATGTCGGCATTGCCACACAGACTCCGTCAGGCTTGATGGTGCCCGTGCTCGTCCATGCCGAAGCGCTCGATCTCTGGAGGTGTGCGGATGAGATCAGGCGGCTCGCGACGGCGGTACGGCAAGGCAGAGCGCTGCGGGAAGAGCTGAGCGGCTCGACCATCACCATCACTAGTCTCGGTGATCTCGGCGGTCTCGCAACGACGCCAATCATCAATCGACCGGAGCTCGCAATAATTGGCGTCAATCGAATGACGGTCCGCCCTGTTTGGCGGGATGGTCAATTCGTTCCGCGTGTGATGATGAACCTGTCGTCTTCTTTTGATCATCGCATCATCGATGGCTACGAGGCCGCGCAATTCATCCGGTGCATGAAAGATTTGCTTGAAGCGCCGGCGCTTCTTTTCGCTGGAATCTGACATGCAGGAGAGCGCCGCAGAGGTCGTGGTTATCGGCGGAGGGCCCGGCGGCTATGTCGCGGCCATTCGTGCCGGGCAACTGGGATTACGAACCGTCCTGATCGAGCGCGCCGCCCTGGGTGGTACCTGCCTGAATGTCGGCTGTATCCCTTCCAAGGCGCTTATCCATGCCGCGGATGCGTTCCACGCCGCCAATCGCCAGCGCGAAGCGACACCGTTCGGCCTGAGCGTCGGGCAGGTGGAGCTTGATTTCGCGCGCACCGTCGCGTGGAAGGACCAGATCGTGAAGCGCCTGACAGGTGGGGTCGCCGGGCTCCTGAAGAGAAGCGGCGTGTCGGTGATCTCGGGCACGGCCGAAATACGGGATGGCAAAACCGTCAGGGTCGAAACAGCCGACACGACGATGCGCGTTCGTGCCGGGCATCTCGTTCTCGCAACGGGCTCAGTGCCACAGGCTGTGGCCACGCTGCCGTTCGGAGGCAATGTCATCTCATCGACCGAGTTGCTGTCGCTCCCGGAAAGGCCCCGGCGGCTCGTCGTCGTTGGCGCGGGCTATATCGGCCTTGAACTCGGAATTGCCTTTGCAAAGCTCGGATCGGACGTGACGGTGGTTGAGTCCGACGAGCGGATACTGCCAAGATGGGACGCGGCATTGACGCGACCCGTGGCGCGGAGGCTCGAGCAACTGAAGGTCGACGTTATAACATCGGCGTACGCTCAGGGGTTGACGCGCGGTGGCGAAAGCCTGTTGATCGAACAGCGCGGGCGCGGTCCGCGAGAAATACCGGCGGACAAATTCCTGGTCGCCGTTGGGCGCGATCCTTGCACCAAGGGGTTTGGGCTCGAGCGGCTGAATCTTGCGACGGACGGAAAATTCGTCAAGGTCAGCGACCGCTCCGAGACATCGATGTCGAATGTCTGGGCCATCGGCGATCTCACCGGGGAGCCGATGCTGGCGCATCGCGCCATGGCACAGGGCGCGATGGTGGCGGAGATCATGGCGGGAAAACGCCGCTGCTTCGATGCCGCCGCCATACCTTCGGTCTGCTTCACCGATCCGGAAGTGGTTTCGGTCGGACGCTCGCCGGAGCAGGCCAAGGCGGACGGTAAGGCGAACGGTTACGATATCAAGGTCGCGACATTTCCGTTCGCCGCCAATGGCCGGGCGCTGACGCAGATGGATGATGAAGGTTTTGTGCGCATTGTCGCGCGGGCCAGCGACCACCTGGTGCTGGGGGCGCAGGCGGTGGGGGCGGGAGTCTCGGAATTGACGTCGTCGCTGGCACTTGCCATTGAGATGGGGGCGGTGCTCGAGGACATTGCCGGCACCATCGGCGCCCACCCGACGCGGAGCGAGGCGATCCACGAGGCTGCGCTTGGCGCGTTAGGACGCGGCTTGCATTTCTGATTGAAGCGAAAACAAATTTGGTGGAAACGAACTTGATGGAAACGTACTGCACCATCTGCAGCAGGATCAAACTCTGGAGCGCATCTTGTCGAAATCTGAACGGGTTTACCGCAACTACATCGCCGGCGACTGGATCGATGCTGCCGATGGACGTCGTCTCGAGATCGTGGATCCATCTGACGGTTCGCACCTTGCCGACATTGCCCGTAGCGGCAGCGAGGACGTCGATCGGGCGGTCGAGGCGGCTCGGGTGGCGCTGGCCGGCGACTGGGGACGCATGTCGGCGACCGACCGCGGTCGCATCCTGCATCGGATCGGCGAGGGCGTCCTGAAGAATGTCGGTCTGCTGGCGGAACTCGAAGCGCGCGATGTCGGCAAGCCGCTCAAACAGGCGCGGGCCGATGTTGAGGCGCTGGCGCGCTACTTCGAATTCTACGGTGCTGCAGCCGACAAGGTTCACGGCGACACCATCCCTTACCGGTCGGGATTCACGGCAATCACGCTTTATGAGCCTCACGGCGTGACCGCCCATATCATTCCCTGGAACTATCCGATGCAGATCATCGGACGCAGCCTCGGTGCGGCGCTTGCCATGGGCAACGCCGCCGTCGTGAAACCGGCAGAGGAAGCCTGCCTCACGGTGATCGAGTTTGCCCGTATCGCGGACGAGGCGGGATTGCCGCAGGGCGCGTTCAACCTCGTTACCGGGACCGGCGAGGAGGCCGGAGCGGCATTGTCCGGCCATCCCGGCATCAATCACATCTCCTTCACGGGTTCTGTGTCGACCGGCGCTCTGGTCCAGGCGGCAGCCGCGCGCAATGCGGTGCCGGTAACGCTGGAGCTTGGCGGTAAATCGCCCCAGGTGGTTTTTGCAGATGCCGATCTCGATCGGGCTCTGCCGTTCCTGGTGATGGCGGGCATTCAGAACGCAGGCCAGACCTGCTCGGCGTCGTCGCGCATCCTGGTCGAGCAGTCGATCTATGAAGAGGTCGCCGCACGCATGGCCGATGCCTATCGAAAGCTGAAGGTCGGGCCGGCGCTGTCCGACCTAGATGTCGGCCCGATGGTCTCTCGCCGGCAGAAGGACATCGTCGAAGGATATATCGGCCTGGCCGAGCGTGGCGGCGCGCGTGTTGCCGCGCAGGGCATGATCGTGCCCGAAGCGCCTGCCGGCGGCGCCTATGTCACGCCGACGCTGATCCGCGATGTTGCGCCCAACCACCGCCTCGTGCAGGAGGAGATTTTCGGGCCGGTTCAGGTCATCATGCCCTTCGACGGCGAGCAGCAGGCGATCGATCTGGCGAACGGTACGCCCTTCGGCCTTGTTTGCGGAATCTGGACTCGCGACGGCGGGCGGCAATTCCGCCTGGCGCGCGCGATTCAGTCGGGACAGGTCTTCATCAACAATTACGGCGCCGGCGGCGGAATCGAGCTGCCGTTCGGCGGCGTCAAGCGTTCGGGCCACGGCCGCGAAAAAGGCTTTGAGGCCCTCTACGGCTTTGCAACGACCAAGACGATTTCGATCTATCACGGCTGACGGCCGAAAATGCCGGCGGTGACGCCGCCGGCATTCGCGATGTGACCGGGATGTGGCCGGACGAGGATCTGGTGTCAGATGCAGCGGCCACCGTCGACTTCGATGGCGACGCCCGTGATCATGCTTGCCTCGTCGGAGCAGAGGAAAGCAGCGGCATTGCCCATGTCTTCAGGGGTGGAGAAGCGGCCGAGCGGAATCGTTGACAAGAACTTGGCGCGGATCTCGGGCGTGTCCTGTCCCATGAAGGTCTTCAACAGCGGCGTTTCGCCGGCGACGGGATTGATGGCGTTGACCCGGATGCCGAACGGCGCAAGCTCCACGGCCATGGCGCGCGTCGCGGTGATGACCCAGCCCTTCGAGGCATTGTACCAGGTCAAGTTCGGCCGTGGACTGACGCCGCCAGTGGACGCCACATTGAGCACGACTCCGGATTTCTGCCGCTTGAAGGACGGCACGATGGCCTTGGCGCCGTAATAGATCGACTTCATGTTGACGTTGGCGATTCTGTCGAACATCTCGTCAGTCACCGTTTCGAGCGGTTGCGGCGTGTGACCGACGCCAGCGTTGTTGACGAGGATATCGAGCCCTCCGAAATCTCGATGGGCTTTCTGTACGACGGCCATGAAGCCGGCTTCGGTGGCGATATCCGCCACTGCTGCGATGGCTTTGCCGCCAAACGAGCCGGCCACGCGCTCTGCCGCGGCCTCATCGCGATCGGCCACGACGACGCGGGCGCCTTCGGCCACGAATTTGCGGACGATGCCCTCGCCGAAGCCGGAGCCGCCGCCTGTCACGATTGCGATCTTGTCTCTCAGTCTCATAGCGGTCTCCTCGTTGCTGGAGAGTGTTTGGCCGGCGTCGGCCGATAGCGGGAGTAACTTGCCCGAGGGCGGACACCCTTGGAGGAGGGGTGTCAATCCGAATGCCGCAAGAGCCGGTCGCCTTGCAGAAGAGTGTCGTTGATCTGGGGGCGGTAAGGTGCGGGCCTTCCTGATCAGGACGATTCGTCCAGCGCGCCCGCTCGCGCTACTTGCGTCGTGTTGTGCCTTTCACCCCATACGTCGCGCGACCTTTCGAGGTGCCGCCGGATGGTCGCTTCGGCCCCGCTGCGGTCCTGCTTCGAGATGAAGTCGAGCAGTTTGAAATGTTCGCTCGCGGATTGCTTGAGAAAGTCTCGCGGCGACTCACCGCTCGCAAAGCCTTGCAGCCGCACGCGGTCCCGCAGCGTCTCGACCAACTTGGCGAGATAGTTATTGCCAAGCGTGGCGATCAGCTGAACGTGGAATTTGAGATCCGTATCAAGGAAGGCAATCAAATCGCCGGTGTCCGCTGTTTGCCGGGTGGCCTCTGCGTGCTGACGAAGCTCGTCGAGCTGTCTGCCCGACAGCCCGCTCTGGGCGATTTCGCCAACGCTCGGCACCTCCAGCAGCAGCCGGACCGCGAAAATGTCATTGAGTTCGTTGAGCGACAACGACACCACGCGAAAGCCGCGATTGCGTTCAGCTTCAAGCAGACCCTCGCGCTCGAGATCGAGCAGAGCCTCCCGAACCGGGGTCGCTGACACGCCGAGTTCGGCCGCCAAACGCGGTACCGAGTAGAGCTGATCCGGTTGCATCTGCCCGGTGATCACGAGTCCGCGGATCACCTGCCGCGCCTGCTCGCGCA
>Ga0307509_10005790_pt1 | contig 16976 bp, 10 predicted proteins | sample 10_EM_MG_FD_202245 | JGI IMG/M metagenome (GOLD analysis project Ga0307509, IMG submission 202245) | Populus trichocarpa ectomycorrhiza microbial communities from riparian zone in the Pacific Northwest, United States - 10_EM | ecosystem: Host-associated > Plants > Roots > Unclassified | place... | reverse complement strand
CACTAGACGAATGCTCGGGAGCGCAGCGAGCCAGGCTCCTTAATTCGCTGAAACAAATCCTTGAGAAGTCCCCCGACACACGAATATTTGCAACTGGAAGGCCACATATTTTGGCAGAGATTGAAAAACGTCTTGCTGGACACGTGCAAAGCGCCTCTATAAGTCCCACCAGAAACGACATCACCCGGTACCTTCGGATCAAATTTGACGAGGACGAAATGCCAGATGTCATGGACGAGAGCCTAGAGGAAGACATTCTCGAGAAGATTCCCGAAAATGCATCGAAAATGTACGTGGAGCAATGGTGCTGAGAATGATGGCCCCACTATCCGCTAATAGATATAATTCGGTTTCGCCTTGTTTCCTTAAATATCGGGGCAGTTTTGCGAGAATCGACTATTTATCGGAGACGAGAAAGGCTTAACGGAATGGGCGATGGGTTGGGGTGGGAAGGCGCTTATGGTACGACGATACAACGGATAAAGGCGCTGGATGGGGATCAATCGAGACTCGGGATGGCAGCCTTGATGTGGGTTAGTCACGCGGAACGGCCCTTGACAACGGATGAGCTTTGTCACGCCCTAGCAGTAGAGCTAGGATCCAAGGATTTCAATGCCGGGAACGTCCCGTTGATCTCGACATTAGTGAGCTGCTCTCAAGGACTTATCGCTGTTGATAAAGAGACATCAACTGTGCGACTGATCCACCTAACTGTGAAAAATTACCTTTCCGACCGTCCTGATCTCTTCAGTGGACCTCACTCGTCAATGGCAGAGATCTGCCTGACGTATCTGAATTCCAACCATGTCAAGGCCTTTTCAGCCGACCCCTCTTCCGTTGTCCGTGGCGAGCCCTTTCTAGGGTACTGTTCCGGATACTGGGGAGTCCATGCGAAAAGGCAACTCTCAGAGTGCGCAAGGTTACTTGCGCTAGACCTGCTTCAAGAATATGATAGCCATATATCCAGCGAATTGCTTTTGGAACAAGTAGAGCTTCCGGATCACTGGGATTTCGATACCAACTTTGGTAGCGACTTTGAATCCGAGGCGGGTGTGGGTTATTCTGATGTCGATTCTACGTTTAGTGGACTACACTGCGCATCGTTCTTTGGAATTGCCGAGGTTGTAGCTACTTTGATAGAGATGGAGTGTTATGATGCCAACGGAGGAGATAATCGAGGGTCTACTCCACTTGCATGGGCTGCTCGCAATGGACATGAGGAAGTGGTGAAAATTCTACTCGGGCGGCGAGAGATCTACCCCGACAAGTACGATGGTTCCGGAATGACACCGCTCTTGTATGCTGCTTGGAAGGGACATGAGGAAGTTGTGAAAATGCTGCTGGGACGCGAAGAGGTCTCTCCCAACTATCCAGATGTTTCCGGCAAAACACCACTATCGTACGCTGCTTGGAAAGGACATGCGGGAGTTGTGGAAATATTACTCGGCCAGGAGGGGGTAAACCCCCAAACGCCACTCACCTATGCTGCTTCAGGTGGACATGAAGAGGTGGTAAAAATACTCCTCCAACGAGCAGATGTCAGCCCCGATAGGCCGGAAATGTACACCAGAACACCGCTCTCGTATGCTGCTCAGTGTGGAAATGAGGGTGTAGTGAATATACTACTCGCACGGCCAGATATTAGCCCCGATAAGCCAGATGAATGTGGGAAAACACCGCTCTCGTATGCTGCTCATGATGGACGTGGGGAAGTGGTGAAAATGCTGCTCAGGCTGGAAGGGGTCAGCCCCGATAGGCCAGATGCTCGCGGGCAGACACCGCTTTCGTACGCTGCCCAGAATGGACATGAGGAAGTGGTGAGAATACTACTCGTGCGGCAAGAAGTTAATCCCGACAAGCCAGATTATTTCCTCCGGAGACCCCTCTCGTTCGCCGCCTCGAGTGGACAAGAGGGAGTGGTAAAAATGCTCCTCGAGCGGGAAGAGGTTGACCCTGACCTGTCAGATGATATGGGTCAAACCCCGCTCTTACATGCTGCTATGTGGGGGCATGAGAAAGTGGTAGGAATACTGCTCGGACGGGATGAGGTCAATCCGGATAGGCCAGATGAGTCCGGCTTTACACCACTTGTGCATGCCGCTCAGATGGGACATTATGGAGTGGTGAAAACATTACTTGAGCGGAACGACGTCGATCCCAACAAGCCGACTGGTCACGGCGAAACGCCTCTCTCGCTTGCTGCTGGGGATTTGCATTGGGAGGTGGTAAAAATGCTCCTCGCGCGGGGAGAGGTCAAACCCAGTCCGTGGTTATAGCTAGGTATTACCATAGGAGGATGATAAAGCTTCTACAACCTCGCAGAGTAGCGGCTCACGGGTCGATTTAAGGTCTTGAAGACATCACCTGGTGGAAATCGCCGCTGTTCCTTTCCTTCTAGAGTATGCCTACCTAAGCCTTCCCCGGATGTCACCCCCTTCCAGGTGGAGGAAATCTCATGCGGCGGGAATGCTCTTACATATCGCTACATCCGCTGCTACCCAACTCGACTGAACGAGGGTTCATGGTCCATCTTGCAAGGGAGGGTAGAGTCTAGTTGGCACGGTCAGATAGTTTTATTATTACCAGAAGATTCAGTTCGAGCCTATACTATCACTTCCCTCGTATCTTTTTAATTTTCCTCAGGCTATAGATTATTTCTTACCCTATTTTCTCGCTTATCCGATTTTTTGCTCTTCCTTTTCTCGCTTATCCTATTTTTCTCTCTCTTCCTGTTCTCTTCCTCTCTCCCACCCTCCTCTCCCTGCGATAGATATCTGGACTGTACATAGAGTAATTTTTCTGGATTCATGAAAAATGGTATGCGATGGCGTAACGATTCCCGAGGTGATTGTGGACAACTAGATAATAGCGGTATCCAGGGTAGGGGACTGGTTACCATAGACGTTGTGGCTTGGTGGAAAGCAAGGTATCGGTATTGCGCTTGGTGGGTGCCTATTGGCTACCCCCCCCCCCGCTATCAGCCGGTGGACTCACGCGGCCGCGTGCTATGTAAATCACGTGATCTTGGATGCCTCAAATCACTCGACAGTGGAAGTGAGTAGAATTTTCAAGGGGCCCCTTGGCGATCCCCTATCCCCTTCTAAGCGAGAGGGAAAAAGAGAGAAACACCAAATTACCCATGAAAATCGTTTGCAGACCAGAACGAAGATCACGTGATTTACATAGATCTCGGCCGCTTGAGGATAACACCTATTGGGGGGGGGGACCTAGCAAACACGCTAGCTGGAGACACCCCCCCAGCATGAAAACACCAGAAAAGAAACTATCCGGAATATGTATTGTAGTGCGTAACTAATTCTGCCCGGTACCCACCGCCATTTAACACGCATCACAGGAGCAGGGAAGGACACGCTGGCCATCTTCCGAGAGGCCACTCAGCAATGATATCTCCTTCGACTGCTATAACGGGACACCCAAAATGTAGGTTTAAAGCCGAGTGACTAAAGCCCCCACCGTATCGTAGCGTTCCATCGAAAATGGCACAGTTAGATTGCAATCAGTGCGGCGGGTGGCGAGAGACTCGGGAGGGCCTGTCCGACATTACCGATAAGGGAAATAAATGATTGTGGAGTTACCTGTGACACCACAAACTCTACTCGAGTAGATAAATCCACGATCTGGGGGGTCGACCTCAGCCTCCACAAGCGATTAGAACACGAAATAGGCAAAGAATGTGTTTTCTAAATGGGGTTTGGCTTGGAGAGGCCGAGATCACTATGACTTTAATTCGGGCTAATTATGGTTACTTGGGATGACTCGGTCGCCACCTATGTTTTGTGGGACGACCTAACCTATTAAAGGAGGATGATCGCTAACCTCTTATCGGAGAAGGAGCGATTTCTAATTATGTGGTATTCGCGAGGATCCGAAAGAGGGGCTCTGATGTGTAGGTGTAGCTAGCCCAATTCTGGTTCTGATAGTTAGGAGTTTTGGTCAGTGGCCAGTCACAAAGTACTTGGCTTATGCAATAAGGAGGGCTCCGAGACCGCTATATAATAACAGGCCCCATCAAAGATCTCCTAGAGTGGTACGCGTCTACCCTCCGCGGGTCTCTTAATCTAAATTTTCTTCCTCATACAAGTCCACACTTACTCCAGTAAACCCCTCCTTTTTTCTCCCAACGCCTCCTTTTCCTCCACTGTGAGCATTATCAACCAACCATTCTCAATAACCCGTCCTGTTCAACCGTGAGAGAAATAAAGGGCGGGAGATGCCCTAGTATTTCCCGAATAATGTCAACAATTGGTTTTTTCCCACATAGAAGAAACAGAACTATCCCCGACGACCGATCTCGACTCCTAAACATCCTATCACAACTAGAGCACGGCTTACAGCATGGGGACATTCAAAAGCGCCGTGTCGAAGGAGTCGGGGAATGGCTGATACAAACTGAGGAGTTCAGAAGTTGGTGCAGTTTCGGAGGGGAAGGCGGAGATGATGACGCTGCAGTTCTGTTTTGCCACGGAGGTCCGGGTGTTGGAAAAACATTTATCAGGTAACAGGAGTTATTCGCGGGGGATGGAAGAGAGCTCGTGCTAACACACCGCGATGATAGTTCGCTAGTAGTGGACAGGTTGCGTGATCTGGCCAGGGAACAAAACACCACCGTTGGATGTTTTTACCTCGACTTCAAGGCCCCAAAGGAGGTGTCTGCCAACGATATACTAGGTTCCTTACTGGAGCAGATGATTAGAGAAATGGAAGTCGTTCCCGAGGAAATATTGAGGAGATTGCAGGAGCACAGAAACGCCCTTTGTGGAACTGTACTACAACTTGTTGAAATCGTGCAGATTCTGCAGGTCATCACATCCTCGCAGCCCAAATTTATATGCATTGACGGGCTAGACGAATGTGCGGGGGTACAACTGGCTAGACTTCTTGAGTCATTGAAACAAATCCTGGAGCAGTCACCGGGAACTCGAATATTCGTGACAGGAAGGCCCCACCTTCGCTCTGAGATAGAAGATCATCTTTCTGGGCGAGTGGCAAGTGTATCTGCAGACCCCAGCAAAGATGATGTCACCAGATACATTCGCGCTAGACTCGCCAAAGACAAAACCCCATATGCCATGGACGAGTGTTTGGAAGTAGATATTCTGGAGAATACTGTGGGAAATACATCGGGAATGTGAGTCGGGCCAAACATGATCGGGATCTAGCCACTCTTTATCTGCTAATATATATAATATGTTTAGGTTTCTACTCGTTTCACTAACTATTGAAGCAATCCTGCAAGAGCGGACGGTATCCCAGAGACGAGAAAGGCTTACGGAAATGACAACTGAATTCGGGTTGGGAGATGCTTATGATGCCACCATAGAACGGATAAAGTCACAGGGTGGGGATAAATCCAGACTCGGAATTGAAGCTTTGATGTGGATCAGTCATGCAGAGCGGCCATTGAGGGCCGACGAGCTCTGCCATGCCCTAGCAGTCGAGCTTGGGTCTACTGATTTCAATGCCGACAACGTCCCTTCAATATCGGAGGTTGTGGAATATTGTCAAGGGCTTATCACCGTGGATAAAGAAACATCATGCGTCCGACTGATCCATGTTACTCTCCAAGAGCATCTTTCCCTCCGCCCGGATATTTTTGATCGACCTCACTCGGCAATAGGAGAGTCATGCCTGGCATATCTGAATTCCGGACATGTCAAGGCACTTTCAGCTAACCCACCTCCCGATACCCAGAAAACACCCTTTCTAGAATACTCTTCTCTAAACTGGGGAATCCATGCGAAAAGGGACCTCTCAGACCGCTCCAGGTCACTTGCGCTCCAGATGCTTCAAGAGTACGATGGCCACATATCTGTCAAATTGCTTTTGGGGCAAAAAAGGTATCGATTTGTGCATTCCGGTGCAGGATTGCAGTTCAGTGGGCTAGACTGTGCATGTTACTTTGGAATTGTGGAGCTTGTAACGGCCTTGATAGAGACGCGCTCTCCTGGCATCAACAAAGGGCGTTTTGGGGGATATACTCCGCTGATATGGGCTGCTCAAAATGGACATGAGGAAGTGGTGAAATTACTACTTGAGCGGGGGCGGGTCGACCCCGACAAACGAGATGAGAACAGTGAATCACCGATCTCGCATGCTGCTGGCAATGGGCACGCAGGAGTGGTGAAAATACTGCTCGCGCAGGAGAGTGTCAACCCTAATAAGTGGGGTCATTTTGGTAGACCACCACTCTCGTATGCAGCTCAGAATGGGCACGAGGAAGTGGTAAAAGTGCTACTTGAACAGAAAGATGTCAACCCCAACCAAACAGCTTATGACGGCCAAACAGCTCTAGCATATGCCGCGCAGGCTGGACACGAGGGAATTGTCAAAGTACTACTGAGGTGTAAGGAAGTCAGTCCAGACAGGCCCAATGATCAAGGCATAAGGCCGCTTTCCTATGCCGCCATGAATGGGCATGAGGGAGTAGTGGATGTTCTGCTCCAGCGGCAAGAGGTCTGCCCTGACAACCCATGTCGTCAGCGCTGCAGAACAGCGCTCTCGTATGCTTCAGAGAGGGGACATACGGGGGTGGTGAAAAGACTGCTCGAGCGGAATGAGGTCAACCCAGACAAGGTAGACAATCATGGGCGAACACCACTCTCGTATGCCGCTTGGTGCGGGCACGAGGAAGTGGTCAATATTCTACTCAGTCGTGAAGGAGTCAACCCTGACAAGCCCTCTAACGATGGCCAAACACCGCTCTCATATGCCTCTCAGAAGGGATATCAGGGAGTAGTAAAGATACTGCTCGAGAGGGAAGGGGTCAATCCCGACAAGCCAGACAATCACGCCGAAACACCGCTCTTACATGCTTCTTTTGAAGGACATCTCGGAGTGGTGAAACTACTACTCGGGCGGGAGGAGGTCACTCCCAACACAGCAGATCGTATCGGTCAAACGCCCCTCGCATATTCGGCTAGTAAAGGAGATGTGGAGGTTGTAAAGGTTCTGCTCAGTCGAGCGGATGTCGACCCCGACGCACCAGGTAATGGTGGTAGAACACCACTCTCACAGGCTGTGTCGTCCGGGCATGTGAAGATTGTGAAAGCACTTCTCGAGCGTGAAGAGGTCAATCCTGACCGCCAAGATGATAAGGGCCGGACACCCCTGATGTGTGCCGCTTCTAAGGGGCATGAGGGACTGGTGAAGATACTGCTCTGCAGGAAAGAGGTCAATCCGGACAAGCAAGACAATGAGGGGCAAACACCCCTCATGGCTGCTACTGCGAAGGGGCATGACGGTGTGGTGAAGATGCTCCTCGAGCGGCAAGAGGTTCTCATGTCTGCAAACACCAAAGGCCATAAGAGAGTGGTAGCCGTCCTAGGGCCTCTGGAAGCTGGCAAGCCGAAGCGGAGGTAGAAGGGCCCGGGGCCCCTCATGGTGCCGGACCTCTGACCGGGGAGTGCACATAGAGGCTATCCCATCGTCTGGAGCTCCCTGTCTCACTTTGCAAGATCGATATTTCTGAGCGTGTGCTTCCAAAGCATATTACCCTCAAGTTTGTGGGGTGAAATAGTTTTATTGTTCCGAGAAAGTTGAGTTAATGTCTTCCAGTTTTCCTTTATTGTGTTTAATAATCTTCTTGATATAAATTGTGGTCCACCCTTTATTTTATTATACTATTTATTGATTATTCCTTCACTCTCCTCTCACCCCCCTTCCTCTGACTCAGGTAACCTGAATACATTACTTTTTTTACATGCAGCAAAGCCAGTCAACAGAAGTGCAAAGATTTCGCGAGACTAACTCCATAAAGACCGTACCCAGGATAAATGAGTGATCACCACATATCACGCTGCCTAATATATAGTAGTATAGTACCACACTTTTCGGACTTCCGCCGGCCGTCTGGCCATAGACGTTGGTGCCCAGGGAGGGGGAGGCCAACCCAGTACCCTTTTCACTCCTCAGGACCCCCATCTTTTCGCACTTATTTGATAGCACAAAACATTCCAGTTGAGGGCACACCAATGAGACTCGTTCTGCAACTTGGCAGTTATCAAGCGGCTACAGGACTCCCTGTAAAGGCCCCATTAATGCTGTCATTGCCCAACTACCCAACAGCATGCCTTGAGAGATCGACAGCAAAGAGCGGCTCCGGAGAATGTTGCCCAAGGTTTACCTTAAAGAGCGGAACTCTTTCCTAATTGCGATGCTAATGGATGTGGCGAAGGATACGGAGAGTCTTTCAACTCCAGCACTAGTTGATGGAAGAGGAGTCGCGGTGAATAAGCCACAGTGCAGTAGGGTTACATCGGCTGGTGGGCTGGGATGGGAAGGGTCGGCCAAGTGGAGTCCCTTGCCCTTCTTTGGTTTTTCCTATCTTTTCTCCTGTTTTTTTTTTTATAACTGCTCAGGTCCTGTTTGACACGACACCATTTAAAAAAATGACATTTTTTTAAATGGTGGCGTGCCAAACAGGGCCTTAGTTTTCTTTAACATGCGAGGAGACGACATACCAAATTGGCCCGGCTATTTGGGTTGGGGCCGACCCAGTTTTTTCATTTGATACACTGATGGGTATTTCCTATCCAGACTAAATTTAGTACCTAGCATTGAAGCAGTGTTTTGCATACACTACGAGCTTCGCGAGTGATATTTGATGATCGCAGATTGTCCCATACATCCGCGCAATCAATTCGGAACTCCAGCCATCCCAGGTGTGAGCATTACAGAACCCCCTGTAGGGAGTTTCTAATTTTTCCATTTACCCATCACTTCAGTATGGGGGAATCGGGTGTCTGATACCAGGTCGTGATTCATCCCATTGTGGTGCTATACCACGGAACTATGAGCTATACCACGGAACTATGTCCTATTTTATGCCATGTCGATAATAGTAGGAAGATCGGCACCCTCCATCATTTCACCCCAAGTGAAGAGCATTTTCGCTTCACAATGAAGTGGGAAAAATGTCAGAATTCCTACCTAGAAAGTCTAGGGAATTGCCCGCACTACGGAATTGGTTTGGTTAATTATCTATAGCTCGTAGATGGGTTGTGAGTGCTTGAAATCAGATATTATTGGTGTACTGTAAGATATTGGGGGTTCCTAGGATTTTTTGTGGCCAAAATCGTGCAGTCACTGAACATAAGGAGCTGGTTACCTAACCTTCCAATTCTAAAATATGGCTCTATTATCCGATAATGGTGCAAAAGTGTTTACCTAATTCTCTACGTTTCTAAAGTGCTGTCACTAAACGGTCAAAACGTGACGTTTCCTCGGAGGTGAATTTGCAAATTCCACTATCTCCTTGTTCGTAGCGAAATTCTTCGCATTCCGGTAACTACCCCACGACCACAATTAATTTAATTAAAAATCAAAGAAAAGGCATAAAGGTGTGAAATAAGAAATTAGATTAGCTAAGTACAGTGGAAATCAAGAAAACAATTTCGTTCACGGAGCCGACATAAAGGTACATCACAATGGTTACATTTCCACCAAGGCTTGGGTAAATCACCTCTCCTACTATGTGAAGCCAGCCCAGTCTTGTTCCGCTAGCGACAGAGGTAGCAATCCTTACAGGTCTTAAGAGGGATAGGTAGGTGTGTTGCAAGCTCTCAGCGCTTTGCTGGAAGCTCGGTGTTGACATGTTGGCGAGGTTGCAGGTTGGGCTGATTCTCATTTGGGGAGCCGCCGGGACTTGAATTCTCCGCCTCACCAATCATGCCCCTTGTACCACTGGAAATGTACTCCCAAGCTCTCCGAAGACGATGAGAAACAGTCTCCCTATTACTAGAAGAATAATGTGATGGGAAAGTGGTGCTTTTACTTTAGCCGGGGGGACGAGTGATCTTTCGTGATGTGTGGAGGGTGTCTTTACCGAAGCATTTCTCCCACCACTTTGCCGATGATGGGAAGCAGTCTTCAGGGAAGATTTCAAGGCAGGAGATATTAGTAGAGCAGGGTCGAAGTTGCCGGGCTGCCATTGTGGGCTGAGATTCACAGACTTTTCCTTATGTGCGCAATCCTCACCAAAAGTACACTTCTGTATAAACACTTGTCACTTCATGCCACAGCTAGTAAATCATTTGTAATTATTGTTTCAAATACCCTTGGACTTCCTTTGTGTTCCAGCGAAGTCTAGAGTCAAAAGGAAAAGAATTCAAATTTTGAGTGGCGGTGGCGTTGTACTCGTCAGCAAAAGGGACAAATTTGTCCCTTCTACGAACGATGGGATACGCTGGACATGATGCTACTCCAGGTAAATCCCAGATGCTGCCCCCCCCACACCTCTAGACGCCTCCAACCGGTGGGCCCTCTTAACAGCGGGTGACGAACAAGTGTACCGTATAATCCAGCAAAAGTCGGATTGGAACTAAAGCGAATTAAAGTTAAACTCAAGCAACCGAGCCAACGGGAGGACCAAAGAACTCCAACTTGCCACAGTTTGCCACAGTTTAAACATATAGGCCATAGTGATTGGGCAAATTTAAGAAAATCGTCACTAGCGCGAATCCGACTTTTGCCGGATTATACGGTATTTAGTGGGCGATAGTGTCAATAGACAAGGTTACGGTCACAATATTACTCTAAATTGATCACTAGTCGTCTCACCCAGTTTTGTCGTGGGCATGGTAGAGACTGTGGCTGGGTCCATGAGGGCGCAAGCGCTCCCCAACTTTTGGAAATGCCAGGACAAACCCTTCTGTAGTCTTCGCAGCCCGGGAATGGCCTCTCATGGTGGACTAAGTAACCGAGTGCGGAAAAACCCCTCGGGGTCTCATTCGGAACGCGAAAAATGGGAAGCATGTCGGTATTAGTGCGGGAACCTACCCCCAGGTGTGGTGTTGGCCGGGTACTATTGGAGAATCTCTAGCGTGTCACTTGTAAATACCTGTGGGGTCCCTTCTACAAAATGAACCACCTCGGCCGGCTCGGCGGAAGGCGGGGTTAGCTTTCCTGGTATCTTCAGTTTCTTATAAGTAATGTCGCGACCCCCATTTGTGTCCCTGGTGGCGATGGGGGGAGTAGCTAAGTATGTGGTGAGAGAACCCCTCGCCGAATGAGGGTTAGAAAGCTTGCTATACCAGAACCCGAAATCCAGACAATATTAGTACAGATTGTGCTTATAGTTTCGATCGAAAGATTCTCTTGCAGTTTTGGCCGTGAAGGGTCGTAGATCTCACGCGGCTCGTCCCGCCACCTAGTGTTGTTAATCGCTAGCACTCACTTCACTTCGTGGCAAGTCATCTGACATCATTCCTACTACCCAGCTCTTGCCAGAATACACTAGAAGGATACCGGAGGATTCACTCATGTCACGGGTTCATGTACGATGCAAGAATAATTTGATGAGTTGGCAAAGCGGTGAAGAAATGAGGGGAAGAAGGGGTAAGGCGATGGTGTGAGGAAGTAAGGAAATGGTGTGATCATGTTCAGAAAACGGACAGAATGGTTAGCATTGATTTTTGTATTTAAACGATTCCCCTCAATCCGAAATTGTTAAGTGCAGCTCACCGAATTATATGTACTGAAACTTCGATTCCGGGCCACAAGAGAAAAGGCTGTCGGTAGCCGCAGATTCACTTCCCACAGTGGAAATGATTTCACGAACGGACAAGAAACAAATCGATACTACCGGAGGGGCAAACACCGCTCACACAGCCGGAAGGAGAACGAAGTCGATAGAATCACGAAACTCACGATGAAGAAAGAAAGAAAATCCCAATCACGTTCCGAAAAGGGCCTCTTGGTTGAGGTTGTCGTTGTTTTTCCTGTCGTGCGCTCCCTTGTTGTTTCCATCAATCTACTTACAGCCACTTATAACCTTGCCCCCCCTGTCTATATCATGTGCTCCGAAGCAAACCGCTCTCATCCACGATGCTAGCTCTCTAACTACCTTTGAATAAAAACCATATATGAAACAAAGCGAATAGTCATAAATACAATTTCTCACGCCACAGTACTCATTTTGATATCCTTTATTCTTTCTTCACACAAGCTTCTCTGTTGATAAGGGTATTTCAACCCAGAATTTTGTCACCCGAGACTTTTCGCAGCAGGTATCGTAGTAATAGATTAAATAGGATAGCACCGTAAGAGTCTCATTCGGTAACTAGGGCTACGAGCGGCCTACGGTTACGTGCCTTACCTAGGCGGAGGGGGTTCACCAGATTTTTCATATCAGACCACGCGACCGCTAGACGGGTAGAACCCGACACCTCGGGCGGCGGTTGCTGGTTTACGCTAGCCGCCAGCCAGAACCTGCATCGAGACTTGGCTTTCTGGCTGCGGCCTTTCCCTTGAGCGGGTTAGTACTACCACGAAGGGCAGAGTTACATGAACACAACCAGCAAATGTCTTCGCACTGTAGCATTCACATGCGAGCCGCATTAGTGCCTCGTACTAGTACAAGCACTTTTGGCAATATCGGAATGCCTAACTATTTTATTCTACTACCTAGAGCACATCAAATTAACCCTGCTTGCATCATACCTCTAAATCCAACCTTCGAATCAATCAATCTGTCCTCTTCTTGAAGCTCCTCAACCATTTCCTCAGGGCAGTGGTGAAAATCTTTCTCGCTTTCACACTCTCCGGCACTTGAGTCGCGATATCCCAGCAATGGCCTGCACCTTTGAGAAGGTATCCGAACACCTCTCCCTCACCAGTTGGAACACCCTCCTCAGGAATATCCTGTGTTAACTTGACACCTTTTGGCGCCCAAGGCTCCTTGGATAACAGCGATAAGGCCAGCCATGGATCGAATTCACCTCCTGATGTTTGGTTAGCCACGAATGATATGTCAAAGGGTTTGAGTAAGACCTGTGGTAAACACATTCGAAGGTCGAAGGCTCCAATCACCGTATTCCAGATTAGTTTTGTCCACATCCTGCTGCCGAGGCATCAGGCCACCGGAAAGTCCTGTGGCTGACTGGTAACACATCTCTTGCAGGGACTGGAGACTAATATAAGATGATACGAGCTGATTCGGCCCAAGATTAGCCGATTGGAGGAACCCTAGTCAGTTTGTCAGATGAGGCTTCCTTTCTCGCAGGTACAGGCTTTTACCCCATTCAGTACAATATTGATACATCCATGATATTCCGTTCAGGTCTAGAACTGAACCTGAACCACCGAGTCGGCAGTCTGGTATTCCTGATGTACTGTTTCCATAATATCCTGCACAACTGGTATTCATCTTGTCATTAATCTAAGCGGGCCGGTGAGTATTCGAGCTTCAACTTTAGTGTCAGATTTGACTAACAAGTGCTCCGAATGGCTCCCATGTAGCCCAACGATCAGAAGTAAAATTTGCTCCTTTTACCTTCGCCCAACCTTCTTGCCCAGAGACATCTCCCGTCTCAGGATCCGTAGAAATCCAATCGCAGAATGATCTCAGACCTGCTATCCATACTTAGCAGATTAAATCTTGATCATCAGATCTCCAATCTTCAATGATAAACCTTACCTGGATTGCCCTCAACTAGGGTGTACTGCCAAGCTTCAAAGATTTTTCTCAGGGCGTATGCAAAGATCTCATTGGTGTTATTATCAGCCCCAACTCCCAAATATTGTTTCTTTAATGCCGCCGCAGTGTTTTCTCTAGAAAGTTGGTCATCGATATACTTTATCGCGGCGACAACGTCCTTAGTGCAATTTTTGAACCCCATGGCATTGAGCCCACGATATACCTGTTCCCAATATACCGACATATCGATCTGAGCATGGACCGGAGCAGAGGAGGAAAGCGAGGCAAATATTGTCTCGGGGTACTTCTCCCGAACAAGTGCTGCGCGCGTCCCAGGATAGCTGCCGCCGATGAACACCCATGGTGTGGATGCTGGTGTTAAGTCTACGCTGGAGAAGTTGTGAAGCGTGAAATTATTGGCAAACGACTAGTTGTCAGTTAGTGAAAGCCATTAGTGAGATCAACAAAATTAGCCACCGGGATATCTGCAAGGGCTTGAGCAGTGGTCAGCCACCGGAACCCCTCCACAGAGGTAAGCGAGAGGTTAGCGGGTGATGAGGCCCCATAGTATCTACAAGATTAGCCCCTTTGCCATTGCTGCTCATCAAGCAGTTTGGAATTGTAAAACACTTACCGATGCTCCCAAACAATCCCAATCCCATTAAATTCTTGGACCATTTGCCGAAATGGCGCAACCTCGTTAACGAGGTTAATCTCAGCCTGGGGTCCAGCGTCCATTTCCCCGCTGTCATATACTTGATACCCGTTAGCTTACCATTAAGCGCTATATGATCGGGGGCACAAACTGAAGACTGGACTCCCGGGCTGGTAGAATTCTTCAAGAACCCAATACCTATTTTCGAATGTTCCAGAGTAGTTCCCAAAGTGGTCAAGAGGGAGCTACCCGAAGACGTGTGCATCAGATATTAGATCTAGACAGTGAAGAGAAGATGAGGGGAAGACCAATCACCTTGATTGTTTTAGCTAACACATTCGGTGCTTGGACATTGTCCGATCCCCCACCAAGCTCATCACCGGCTCGCTTCTGATAATTGGAGACTGGCCCCGGACGTATCACCGCCTCAGCAAGACCAAGAATCATCAATCCTAAAACTTGTCGTTTCCACATTTCTCAAGTCAGTCAATTCGCTATGAGGAACTCGTAAGTATGGGGAAACTAAACGTAATTGAAGGGGAACCTGTTTCCCTTTAAATCCTGGCGATCTAGCCATCACAGAAGTGATTAATCGTCTGGTGGAAGGGGACGAGCTGACCTTCCCAACAGTCATCGCCGAGGCTGACAACTCTAAAAGTAGGAGCGCGTGGGAAAATTGTGAACGATCCGCTGTAAAACGCACGGGGTATATGAAATCGCCCTGCGGAGGAGGCGCATCCCCCAAGATTCAGCTCCTCTTCTCGCTAGCCATCGTTGCTTACGGCGCCAGTCTATTATTGAGTGTGAAAAATTACTATTCCCCCGAGAGATACACGACATCAATGGACTGTTTTCGTAATCCAGGACCTGCAAGTATAGTAACAAAACTGTAGGCTGGCGCCTCTTCATTGACTGTCACTAAATCCAGTGTTTTTACAACCTGCCTATCTCGGCCGAAGAAATATTTGGCCTCCTCGGAGGGGATCTACGGGGGCAAAAAAAAATCAGCTCACAAAGAATTCTCAAGTCTAGCTACCACCCCCAGTGAAAGGGTCCACCGACAGTGAAAAGCCGATTCCAATATCGCCTCCGAGGACGGTCCTTGGAGTACCAGCAGCAACAGCGAGGGAATGATAGTGGTTAGGGCACGTTTACCTACAAACTGCCTTCTATTGTCCCTTGACAAAATTAACCGCGCAGCAAAGCAACAGGAATAGCTTAGCCATGACAACCGCTTCCTCCATCAACCCCACTATCATGAAAACCAAAAATAATAATAAAATAATAAAATAAAAATGTAAGTCCATAGTAGAATAAATAGTAGAAATTGACCGAAAGAAATTTCCTCAGGTCGTGTTGGGAGTGTGCGGTAGTGTGGAGGGCTTACTTTGAGACACATCGCTGGTGGGCTGTTAATTTTATCCACCAACCATAGCACCTCGGGATGGTGCCGACCGTTAGGGGGGGGTAGACGGTTGAAGGGGTAAGGGCGAGTAGATCGTGTTTACCTAAAGTAGTGTGCGGTCTGAGTCTGGTGGGCTCTGCTAACACGGCTGCGAGGCAACATCATATTTTGACTCTCTAGCTACAAGAATTTAGGAACGTAGAAGAATTGATCCACACCTTTGCACCGCCTATCGGATAATGATGCCGGTTGTAACGCTGCCGCCTAGATGTACCACGCCAATTTTTAGAAATAGGCGGTGAGGTAAACGGGCACTTAGTCGACTGTGTGGAGTCCTTGGAAGCGCTGAGAACGGATAATCTAAACCCCGGGAACAAAAAGCGGTACTGTACTAACTTTCCTTGAATGTCGAGATTGGATAATAGATTCTCCTCAAAGAGTAATATTCAGGCAATTTGGATCTAGCTACGAACCTGTGCTCCGGCGGGGTCCTAGAATCTGCATATCGGTTGGGTGGTCAGTGCTCAGCTAAGCTTTGGGATCTCGGGAGCGGCTGCCACGACACCCCCCATCGGCTGCCGTACAACCACCCGCGAGAATATGAAAGGCTTATTGGGTTGACAAGCTAAATATATCCTTGTCGCTCCCGGATAATATGTTCCAGCCCCTGTAACCGAGGGCTCATGACAACCCATCAATAAGGCTCTTCGAATAGCTAGGCAGAGGCCAAAACACATAAAAATTGCCGGTTTTCGATCTATCAAAACCCGACCATGATAGGAGCAGCGTGGGAGAAATTCAAAAAATAATTTGCCATAGCAGCACCTACCCAAAAAAGTATGGGATTTTTTCCATTAATTCTCCTAGAACAGCGAGGGGTATAATGTCGTTTCACTAAGGCTACCTGCCAAAACAAGAGTGTTTGTATGAGAAAGATACATTACAACACCGCTTACCCAGTTCATGTGCCAACAACCCTCCACAAATTTTAGATAAAAAACCGAAATATGCTATACTTCAAACATGCTAAATATTTTTAAAAAAATTGCAAAGCTGAGTCTCAAGATGTCCGTGGAAATATAATAGCTCGAAACCTTGTAATTTTGGTGTCTTTTGGAATCGGTCTGATTACTCAACTACACCCAAGTCTTCGGTTGAAAGAATAAATAATAACTTAGCCTATCGACCCAGCCCCAGCCAGCCGTTTGTCCGCAGATCTACAGGAGGCATGAGGTTGGCTCCCTAGCCTATCGAAAGAGAATAGCCGAGGAAGCTCAGCGGAACCCAGTTGTGCCGCGATAGGAGTATTTTTTGGGCAGTTCTCGTAAGCACATATCTGTTTAAGTCAGCTGTAGCGATAACCCCGTTGCCACACACCACAGCACTCAGTCAGCACTGGGGGGGGGGGGGGGGGGGGGCGCCGGCGGGCGCGGCGGGGGGCGGGGGGCGGGCGCCGGGCCGGGCGGGGGGCGCGCGCGCAG
>Ga0307509_10005789_pt1 | contig 16977 bp, 20 predicted proteins | sample 10_EM_MG_FD_202245 | JGI IMG/M metagenome (GOLD analysis project Ga0307509, IMG submission 202245) | Populus trichocarpa ectomycorrhiza microbial communities from riparian zone in the Pacific Northwest, United States - 10_EM | ecosystem: Host-associated > Plants > Roots > Unclassified | place... | reverse complement strand
AAGGGAGGAAAAGGGGGGGGTACGGGAGCGTTTGGGAGAGGTTCAGAGGGAGGGGAGTATCATGGGAAGGAACTGGGCGCATCTGGGAGGAGAGAATTCACGGTCGAAAGGCTTCTGGGGGAGGTGGCAGGCGAACGGGTGCTTCCGGCGCTGCAGGGGGGAGGGGTTTTGCGCTGGGGGTATGCTTGCTAGGCAAACTGCGCCAGGGTGCACCCGGTGCGTCCGGACGGAAAAAGGTAGCGCCCAGACGAAACGAGCCTGGGCGGAAGCACCCAGAACTGGAGTTTACGTTATAAGCGCCTGGAACGTCCGGGGGACGGGGCGAACAGGATGCAACAGAGCGCAGGGCAGTTTTTTTGCTGATGGTGAGTATGAGTATGCTTGATTTCTCAAACTACCTCATCCAACAACACCACTCACTTCTGCAACTTTTATCGCGGGAGCGTGGAGTATAGAATGATGTTGCTTAACCATTGTCCATAAAAACGTCCTGTTACTTAGTGACCACTTTCGTGACTCGCGTCTTTAGTGCTCAGTGACTTTAGGTGACATCCACCAATTTGGCTTGAACTAACTGCATAAGCTTGCCAAAGGTCTTCCCTCATATTTCCTGCGAACGGGATCCGGTCGGACAGACGGCCGCGACATATATGGGTTATGAGGAGGGCTCCAAGGACCTTGTCTTTGGTGAGGGGACGCGACTACAGTGGTGTCTGCTGTTGTAGCCCTGTCCCAACGCTGGGGTGGGAGGAGGGTGTCAGCTTGTCCTTTTGAACTCAGAATTCTAAGGTAGGGTAACTATAGGTCTTTATTCACTAATGGAAGGCTGAGCCTTCCGGTATGGCTAACAGCATTTCAAACACTCTTCTGCATAGTATCGAAAGTGGCCGGACTGTCTGGCAGAGACGAGATCTCATCTTTCATCCGGCGCCAAACCTCCTTAATGGGGTTAAAGTCAGGTGAGGAAGGGGGCCAAGGGAGAGAGGGAAGGAAGTGCGTATTACGAGCCTGCCGGGTGATGATTGCGCTGTGGGGTGGGGCGTTATCCTCCATGATGGTAAGTGATGTCCCCCAGAAGAGCTTTTCCCGGTGGTAGAGAGATAGGAGAACTGGAACGAGAATTCTATCATGATAGCTAATACTGTTAATATTTCCCCACCTCTTTTTATCCCAAAAGACTAAGCCAAGTTTTCCTCCAAGCCCCGATATTGCTCCCGATACGATAACTAAGCTTAGCTTACAGAATCTCGGGATGAAGCTATCCTCATGAAATTCCTACCTAGGCCGCCAAGTTACCCAAACACGACCATGCGCGCCACCCACATTAAAGGCAGACTCATCAGTCCAAATACCCATCTCCACTGTTCAATATCCTAATGGGCATGCCGGAGGGCAAAGTCAAATCGTGCTCGCTTGGCTCGGTCAGTAAGGAATGGCTTCTGGTGGGTGACTTGGCGATTGTAGCCATCCTAATGGAGGGCTTGACGAATAACCTCTTGAGAAATATGTATGTCTACAAGATTGGCAAGGGAGGAGAAGGGCAGGCAAAGATGGTGGCTACTGGCTGTAGCGATGGTGCCTAACATTTGTCAGATTAGGGGAGTTATGATTTTGGGTCTTCCACCGCGCTCGGTAGGTTTGAATTGGCCTTGCTGACCTTTGAGGGAGAGACGGTAGACAGTTGTAGTAGGAATATGAAGTTAGCGAGTGATTCGGTGAATTGTCCACCCAGCATGCACACGCAATGCATGAATAGTATGTCGAAGGCCTAGTGAGACTTCCTTTCCCCTTCTTTGAGTCTTTTTCAGGTTGAGAATATTATGAATACTTATTTTTTGCAGTGTGTTCGCAAGTTTGATTTCCATAGGATCTGTATCAGTGCTGTATATCCTCCATTGTATAAAAAAGACATATCTCAAACGAGCGGAATTAAAAAAACAAACGGAAAAGACTAACGGGTTGGAGGATTGTGGATAATAATGAGCGATGAGAGATAAGAATTATCACAATGCCTGAGGAGTGGAATTCATATTATTCTAACCTCTATATATACAGAAAACTGTAAAAGATAGACATCATAGAGTTCCGATTTGCACTACACTATCATACACAACCTCTGGCCACTTCTACCCTACTGTATCCTCTCCTATCCTCTTTTATCCTATATTAACCGAATAGTCTGGCCAATAGCTAATTGCCTTTGAAGACATATGTAGTTTAACAATTGAGTACATGGCTCTTTACAACCCTCAACAGGCGACCTTTGGCTTCCCTCGGCTGATGCTCTTATTACTCAGCAAAATTGACCACATATCTACAATTGATGGCAATGGAACTCATCCTATCATCCCGCCTGTACGATACAACTCGGGTGTCAGGGTTAGTCCATCAATGGCACTGTTTATTCTGAGCAGAAACTAAAGTGGCAAATATCGAATAGAAACCAGTGAATACATCACTTAACCAATAGCATGCCTCTACAAACCTCTTGTACAGGGTCTCTATTTGCTCAAGCTAAGTCACTTATAGAACTTGACATACCCTCTCCTTCCGCGTCACCAGACTCTCAAATCGCCATAGTTGCTGTATAAAAGCTGGAATTGATGCAAATACTGTATATAGAAGTATACAGAGCATGTATTGGATACAAGACATAGCCTGAAATAGAAAGTATGATTTTAAGATAAATAGTGAAAGCAACCAGAGGTCTACAGTATCATGTACCTTGAAATGAATGTTTACAACTAATATGTCAACAGAGGCGGTCATACAGGAAAAAATGCTGCTAAGCGGGTAAGCGACGCCACCACTCTCATGACTTGAGAATCTTGCCATGCTGGAGGAGAGTGTTTGGTGATAGTTGCATTGCAGAAAATTACACTTTTATCCTCTCGCCTATAACTTGTTATTTAGTTATTTTTTTCTTTGATTTTCATAATATGAAGTTGGTGAGGTGACCTGTTCTTATAGTTTTGGTTTGCCTGTTTGTTGTACAGTTAATTTTGTTCACAGGCAACTTTTTCGACAGTTAATTTAGATTAGCTTGAGAAATATTGCCTATCTTGTATGAAAAATTTCTCCCTGTGAGTTGTAAGACAATCCTCTTATTCAAGATAGCATCCTACCAGTATTGGAAAAACTAGCTGTTTTTGAGTCTGTCTCGCAACTTACTTTCTCACACTGTGCACGGATCTTTCATACCCCTGCTTGTTCCAATACTTTACCCCTGCCCCAAGTAGGCTCAAAGCCTTATCTTCACGCTCCTAGTACCGGTATTTCGGGTGCAAGACGAGCCTGAAAAGTGGGCCTAGACAAAAGAACCGTGCGTACCGTACTCACACGGTCGAGTTGAAGTCGGACACTTTGTGTGGGAATTGTCACTGTCGTGCCCAGCTTCTACTCGGCGATGTATCACACCGGCGCCTGTGGGAATGTGTCAGAGGTGCCATGGGTTAGGGTTTTCCATCTTACCTACATAATTCCCAAAAACATCCAAAGTTCCAAGAAAGAGAGGGAGAGGAGGAAGGAGCGGAAGAAACAACACAAAAATGACGAGAAAGCACAAACCCAAGTTCCCAAAACCAACTCCGGACCCACACTCCTACTTCAAAGAACCTCCTGCAAGTGCCGCAGAAGCTTCCTCCGGGGATACAAGCGTGAACTCACTCCTGGCGAGGCTCCGCTCCGAAGCTCCAAGCATTGCCAAGCCCCTCCCGGCAACACCTTCGGTCCCGCCAATTCTCCAAGGAATTCTCGAAAATGCAGCTCCGCCGCCGCCCCCCGCGCGGAGGAACGTGATTGGGGCTGGAAGAAGGACGAGAGGGAGGATACCAGGTCCGCCACCGCCAGCTTCCTGGCTAGACCCGGAAGTGCAAGATGACCGGGAGCCTGTTGAAGACACCGAGCAGCAAAACGCGGGAGAAAGAGCTCTAGTCCGTGGAGTACAACACCCGTTATCATACCTCCCAGGAATGACCCCCGTTGACGACCGCAGACTCCTACACTACACTCTCAAAGCTATGGCCCTGCACTGGGAGGAGCACGTCCTGTACGACCAGCATTGGCTACAGTACCTGCCACCGAACGTAAAGACCCTGCTTCTCTCCTATATCGCAGCGTACACCCCTACCGGCGTGACGCTCTCTGGTTTGAAAGTGCTGTTCACATCCCTTGACGAGGACATCACGACACTGGAATTGTCGAGGAGCTTAAACGCCGAATTGACGCTCCCGCAACTCACCCGCTTCCTCCGCCCAAACAGACGCTTCCGGGCAGAGGTTTCGGCATCTTGGGAGGACGAGATGGACGACAAGGAGGACACCGGCAAGGGGTACACAACGTTATTCCCCAACCTGACACAATTATCGCTCGCACATCCAGCTTCCCCAGTCCCGTTTTCTCAGCTGTTGACATTCACGGCGTCCGTTCCGCCGACTATCACTCACTTATCACTTGCTGGTTGGACCGAGCGCTCGCCGGGCGGTATGAAGCGGCTTGCAAGAAATCTGCTCGGGCTGAAGTGGCTAGATGTGAGCAATTGCCATTGGTCATGGTACGAGCAGTTGAAGGGCGTTGAATGGTGTGGACCGTGGAGGACCGTGGATACAGTCGTCGCGAGGCAGCAAGGGGTAGCGCCGATTATTAAGACTCTAAGGGATTTGAAGGCAGGGGAGCTAAAGAAGGCAATTCGCGAAGTTAGGAATGAGAGGGGTGGAAAGTGGTGCAATGTCATTATTGATGAGGATAGAGATAAGGGGGATGTCACCCTTTGAAGGTGTTGGAGATTTTTTTTTGATTTCGCTTTTTATCAGCTGGGGGCTACGGATTCATTTTCTTGGCGAACTTTATGGGAATTCGGTATTCTGGGTGGGTTTTCTAGGGATTTATGGGGTTTGCTTGTTTGGATTGGCGATGCCCGGTTAGATATCTTGAAATCCTCCACCTTTTCATCCGGGTTCTGAGCTCTGGTCGAGGTTTGATTGGCATATGATTTCTTGTAGTTTAGAAAATTGATAACTTATATGTCAGGATGTCCGAGTGGTTAAGGAGTTTGACTTGAATTAACTTGTTTCGTACAAGCAAAACTCATGGTATCAAATGCGTTCGCGCGCGCAGGTTCGAATCCTGTTCCTGACGTTTCTTTTTCTTTTTCTTTTCCCCCCTTTACATTATTATACGCAGTAAACTACAGAATAACGGCAGATGGTATTGTGGTTTCTATAATACTTTTACGACTAGTCTTTTCTCCCAAAAACTTTACTATATGCAGAACTTTGGCTGTGGTATTTTATATAATTTTATAATCCGTAAACATAATGCCGTGAAAAACAGCGAAATTTCTCCAACACTTCGTCGCAGAACAGGAATAGAAACAAAACAAAACAAGAAAAACTCTCCCCTATTCACTATGGCAGGTATCTAAAAGGCAGACAATAATCACTAGATATCAGATAAACTCCGCTGGTATTTTTCTCAAAATCGTCATGGACCATCACTCGCTAGTTTAGGACTTGGATGCCTCTAGCTCCAATTCCAACTTTCGGATAATCTCGTCCTTTCTACTGCTCTCCTCGCTCGCTTTAGTGTCAACTTTGCTCTTCAGAGTGTCAAGCTCCTTAGTTAGCTCAGCAATATGTTCGTTTTGGTTTGCAAGTTGCTCATTTTGGCTGGCAAGGGTTTTGGTCTGAAGCTCTAGAAGTGAGGTGATGCGTGCCAATTGGTCAATGATACTAGAGTCGGTTGAGCGCTGAGGAGGTGGCGTAGCTTGTTTGGTCGGTTCCTGCTTAGCCTGGAGTGTCGGAATGGGTAGCTCTGGGGTCCTATCGACGACCTTGGCCGATTCCTCGGTCAGTATAGGCTTGGGGGCCCTCTCCTCCGAAGGAATTCGGGCGGGTGGGGGTGTTTCCTTGACTGGGCTGACGGGGGCCATCGGAGGCTCCGGGGCGGACTTGGGGAGCGGCGTAATGGTGGTTTTAATAGGTACAGGCTCCACAACAGCTCTAGCAGCCACGGGAGGTGCCGGCTGAGTGAGCGGTGTCTTCAGTGTTTTTGGTGCTGCACTGGGTTGCCCGTCGCCGGTATAGAGGGTTTCGAGGTCCATTGTTTGTTGTTCGGCGTTCTGACCGCCAAGCCAAGAATCCGCCGTAAGCACTGCCTCGCCATTGAAGCATGGAGGATAGATGTCGCTATCCACAATTAGCTTTATTATCCTACGAACAAATTGGTATCACAATAATACCTTTGGAATGTCTCCGCCTGCAAGACAAGGTGTTAATAGTTGTTATAATAGCGTACTTGGAGCGCCAAAACTTACACGGCGTGGCACAATAAAGGAGATTGGCTCAATATATGTATCGTTGACTGTCTTGAATGCCCGCATGATTTCATTCTCATGAAGCTAAGCGAATAAAGGTATGTTAGTACCACTTTATAATTAGGGGAGGTTAAATGGGCTCACAGCGACTCCTCTCTTTGGAAGGAATGCAACGCCCCGCTGGGGATCACCACTCTTGTACTCCGATAAGAATATGAATTCGTCGTTAGAGTACTCGAAGTAACGGATGTTACCGTCGCTATTCAGTTGTTAGCGGATCACCTCATCTAATCATTACTCGCGCATACCCTTTGCCTGCCAAATAAAGACACTTGGTTCCTTCGTCCCAAAATGGCATGCAGACGCCGGAGATCGTGTCCAACATCTCAAACCCGTTGAGTGGACTATTTTCGAGATTTCTCAAATCCCAAAGACCCAATTGCCTATCACTCATTTTGCTAAAACCAGTAGTGGCAATCTTATCACCCCCGACATCACCAGTCATCCAGACAGCTCTGCTGTTCTTAGCCCCGGTATGCCCCTGAACCTCATGAACCGCGGCTTCTTGCCGAGGATCCCAGACACGGAGCTTCTTGTCGCGGCAGGTAGTCACAAGCATGGATCCGTTTGTTGACCACGACATCGACTGAACAACCTCGGGATGCTTGAGCGTAGAGTGAGAAGTCCCCGAAGAAATGTCCCAGAGCTTGACACTGTGATCCCCCGATGAAGTAGCAAGTATGTTCTCGGCGGTGTTATGGAAAAGCACATGGCCAACCTTCCTGCTATGGCCAGCTAGCTTGGAGACTGGATCGACATCGGTTGGCCCTTTATCGTCATCTGAGTGCACAGAGAAGCTTTCCGGAACGGTCCAAATAAAGACCTTCCCATCGTCAGAGCCAGATGCAATGAGTGAATCGTTGAAAGGAGACCAATCGGTATCGAGGACTGGTGCCGTGTGGCCCCGGAAAAGGGGAATTTGTTCAGGGAGACGACCTCGATGGGAGAGTGGGATAACGGCAAAGGCTCCACCTCCGCCAGATTCCCAATTGACAGAGAGATACTGAGGGTTGGCTTTGATGATGTTGGAATCCCAAGCATTCTTTGAAATGTGGCTACAAATCGATACAAGGTCAGGATAGATTTTAGAGGAATGCAAGCACGTGGGAATTAAAGGGAGTATTATACAGATTATCGTAGCATTGCTCCTGTTGACTGTTAGTTTACATTGTGGACATTTGGTTGCGGGGATGTCGGGGTGGGAACGTACCTTTCTCGTGGGTCTTCCGTAAATATGGCCTGAAGAGACCCACCGTTAGCCTCCACACACGCTTTATTGCTTCGGAGGGGTAGAGCTCACGATATTTGGAGGATCTAACAAAACGACCAGCCATTGCGGGTATAATCAAGCTAGGACCAATGGGAGAGATGGCGAATGGTGTTAGTGAAGGTATGGAGGATGAAAATGTATGGAGCACGAGAGCAATTTCTGGGGAAGCAAAAGGAGCGGGCCTTGAGGGGGGGTTTCGGCGTTCTCTTGGCAACCGCTCCGCCACGACAAGAGTTGAAAAAGTGCTCAAGCGAGCGCGTCACCCTTTGTCTCGCACCCCCGAAAATTGGAGGTTTTGAAACCTGTAATGGTTGATAGCTTGCCCGATAGCTGACTTGAGGTTAAGGGCAAGGCCTGGAAACACCTTTGCTGACGTTGTGGGATTAGGGTCCGAGTCGGGGCAAGGCTGCTTTGTTTTTACCGCAAGAAAATATCAGGAGAAAATAAATTTCCTTGCTGGGGATAGAGTCCCTCAAAAGGGGCTGCTCTACAAGTCGAAAACCCCACGCCAGGAGGAGGCCGGGAACATTTACCTCCTTAACTCGGGGATGAGGGACTTCCCCGAGACGAGAAGGGCTGGATCCCCAACGCCCTATGAGGAAGGAACCTGACCCATGGAGATAAACGGTTGCTCGAGTGTCTGAACCAGGCTTGCGGTGTGAATCATGCAGATGCGGGGCTGCTCTCAGATTGTCGAGGAGGGGGTAGCACAACATATGCATCCGAAAAATCTGGGCGAAATCAAGCTCAGGAAGACAGCTTTCGAGTGCGAAGGAGTGGTTATTGGATTATTCGTACGATTCTGCATGTAATGGAGACTCAAGTGCGCGTTCGTAAGCCCGGGAATAGTTCTGATGTTGTCCTACAAACTTCATGTCCGTGCTCATAGCTGCAAGTGTAATGTACAAGTACTTGTGATTCGCTGTCAAAATAAATTTAGGTTGTAGAGGGGAGTCAATCTTCCCTGGAGTTATTATGCCCCGGAGGCTCTCTGGTGAGGAGCCTGGTGAGGGCTATCGTCGTGCACACTATTATGAACTTTGATAGGCTTAGGATACCTTGTAGGATTGCGAGTGGGCTTTTGGGTCCTTGCGTGTAGCGATGAGATTTCGGATGGTAGACTCGTGGAAGGGTACGACCTCGTTCAAGATGTCTTGTACAATGATAGATGATATTCAGTTATTGAATCAGCACTAGATACCGGTACTGCACACCTCGAGTTGTCTCAGACGCTGGCTACGCGTTCTAGTGTGGTATTCTGTGCTATTGAGTTCATAAAGTTGGGTTCATAAAGTAACATCCAGCGTTGAAATTGATATCGAATGATAGGTTTGATGAGATGGCGGAAGCATGAGTCTGTTGGTGTGAGCGCCAGCTAGACTACAGCATTGGCCGCTTCAGCATTGAACCAATCGCTACCATGCCGCTTTCATCAGAATATGGGAAATAAGACATCACTCCGGCAGTGAACTCGTGTGGCGGGTGAGAGTGTTGGATTCAAGGTACTCGAGTATTAAGCTCACAGAAAGCTGCAGGGGCTGATGTCACTGGGTAGAGAGCTGATTTAAAACCCGACAGATTGTTCAGACAACTTCATCCTAAGCTCGAGGAAATCCCTTTCCCCTATGGTCAAACCGGGAAAACCTCCCCAGGCCGGTGGCATATAATTTAAGCCTTTCTGAGTACCTGCAGGTGGCGCATGGATTACTGGCAGCATGAATGACAGTGCTACCGCAAATACCAGTATTACTCGTACACAGAAGGGCATTATCAAAACGAAGCACATGCAAATTTACTATCCACAGTTAAGTTAACGTCGTTACATTCAACACAATAATACTCCTGGTTGCGTCGACGGAATTGATCAGTATTCGGACTTTGCATGTGAGAGGACACCTCAGGTCCAAAAAAAGGATTTTCTACTCTTCTTTCTCTGATTTCATGGAGACATCCGATTGCTCCCGTCCGACCAACCTCGGGCCGCAAGGAAAGGAAGAACCACTCACTGCCAAACCCAAGACATGACGTTAGCATCTTTCCCCACCAGCTCATACAAACACTTAGCCCCCGCTTGCCAGACTGGAGCTAAAAGGCAAAGTTCAAAATCATGAAGAAGTGTAGACTAATTGCACCCTGTTTCTAGGGCATGAGCCATAAAACACCTGACCTTCAAGAGCCTCCTTTGGAGTTCCTCGGCTCATTCAGAGGGGTGGACCATAGACTTTCCTGTCCCTGGAAATGGAGAATGGATTTCACTAAAGGATAGTGTTTTTTTTGGGGGGGCGTGTGACTCGAAATTAGGAGCTAAATAGTGCTTGCTCCCCTCTTCATGTCACTAAAAATCATATTCTAAGATCTACGCTTTTTGTCTTTTGGGACCCCTTTCTTCTCTGTTCACTCTATCTAATATCTCTGATACCATTATTGCTATTCCTCGATCTATTACGCGCATCAGGCTCGGGCAAATATGTCAGCGAAGGGCGGGAATGGGAACGGGAATGGGAAAAAGAAGCCAACGGCTGCAGTTCATTTAATAGGTATTGTAACTACGGCGCTTGAAGTATACGTGGATGCCACTGACAATCATGGACAGCCGGCGGAGGAGCAGGTCTCTGCGAAGCACTAGGATGCCATCCACTAGGTGATTCTTTGTCCCTCAACCTTCCCAATCAGGCCGGGGACCTCTAACGGTAAATCTCCATAGATACAATCAAGGTCCGTATGCAACTCTCCCGCCGAAACCGAGCGCCGGGTGTAAAACGCAAGGGCTTCTTCCTCGTCGGGAAAGAAATTATCAAGCGTGAAACTCCGTTAGGTCTGTACAAAGGTCTTGGGGCGGTTGTGACCGGCATAGTACCGAAAATGGCTATCAGATTTTCTTCTTTTGAGTTCTACAAGAGTCTTGCAAAGGTCCACCCAGAAACAGGGAAGATTAGCGCAAAGGCTGTGTTCATTTCTGGACTTGCGGCGGGAGCTACGGAGGCTGTGGCGGTTGTTACTCCAATGGAAGGTAGGTGATCTCAGGGAGTCAATGGGTTTGGTCTGGGCTCATTCTTTTTAGTGATCAAAATTCGATTACAAGCACAGCACCACTCCATGGCAGATCCATTGGACATACCAAAATACCGCAATGCGGCGCACGCGGCGTACACCCTCGTGCGCGAAGAAGGGTTCAGAACGCTATACCGAGGGGTCACATTAACAGCCCTACGGCAATCGACCAACCAGGCAGTGAACTTTACCGCATATACCTATATGAAGCAATACGCCCTCAGCCTTCAACCGAGTATTTCTGAACTCCCCAGCTACCAGCATCTGCTATTAGGGTTGGTATCTGGTGCAATGGGACCACTGTCCAATGCTCCGATTGACACAATTAGTTTGCCCCCCCGGCTAGGCCCTACCCCTCATAGCGCCGCTAACACCTATTAGAAACAAGGCTCCAGCGCTCCGAAGCTCGGCCCGGGGAATCTGCGCTGAAGCGAATAACCTTCATTGCAAAAGACATGTTCAAACACGAAGGCTTTCGAGCATTTTACCAGGGTATCACACCGAGAATTATGAGAGTAGCTCCCGGACAGGTAAATCCTCACCCTCATACCATCTACATAAGAACGGGTAAAAAAACTAATGGGGAGCTCTAGGCGGTCACGTTCATGGTGTATGAATTTATAAGAGGGCACATCGAGCGATTCCAGGTTTCCGGGGATAATGATAATCACTATAGAGAGTAGGCGGGAGCAAAATTGAGGGGGTTTAAGACAGGCTTTGGAAGCCGGTAATTTGAACTCTAGTGTTTCGGCGGGATGATAGAATAATTGCATCTCATTAGACCGGCAGAGCTACCCCGAGCAACAGGCAACATTCGGCCGAGTGATAGTATATGAGTAAAAATGAGCCGGCACAACTACCCAGCAAACAAGTTGTCCTATCAATACCCCCTTTAAATACACAACTAATTAAACCGATTAACATATCAAGATCTTCTTATCAACGAACAAAATGATCAGATTCTTAAACCTGAAACTCGCTATCAAAATTTTCTACCACGACTTCTTATCTATTTCCTAACAGCGCTCTAACCTAACTTGGGGCACCGTATTCATTCCTTCACATAACTCCTGTTCTCACTATCAGCGCTGTCGGGCAACCCATCAGCTACATTGTTGAGCCATGAGAGCGTGAAATATAAGAAACCCAAGGAGTAGGTCTACTAATCAACATGTCGACGAACTCACCCATCCAGCCAATAAAAGTGTTGCCCGTGACGAGTAAAAGTGTGGGGGAGTAGAGAAGAATGGTAATATACAAGGATTTGAAGAGAAAGTATAGAGTAATGATAAACAGGTATGATAGAAGTTAAAATGTAGTAAATGGTTTGTAAAGATGCAATCATTAAAGTGGATTAATTTGTACGTCCTGACAGGTAGTATCTTTCTATTCTTAATATTATTATCGGTTATTTGATAGGATGCCCCTCAGTTGTAGCGAATTTAATAGAATGCCCCTGTGAAAAAAGGTTTGATAGAATTCCACTCTGTAGACCGAGATATAAGACAAGAAAGAAAATGACGGTGCTAACCCTATTACATATATGTTGTTCAAAGTAATAACAATCTTGAATTTGAAGGTGCTCACCTTATTCCATCCCCAGAACTTATCAAGGATCAGCTTTGCATGTCTACCTTTAATTACTATCCTTATTTCACCTCCTGCTGGTCACGGAAGGCCAGCCAAAAAGCGCAAAAGTACAGGGGACCACCAATCACTTATTCCTGATAGAGGAGGAGAAATTATCAGCTGAGCACTTGCAAAATACTCTACTTGTAATAAAGTTGCTCATTGTGCTCGGATATGCCAACAATCCCATATTTAGTGCTTGCCTCTGTTGTGACAGGGGCACCCATTAGAGAGGTGAACTGTAAGGTTGTGTAACAGGGGCACCCTAGAGAGAGGTGAACTCTAAGGTTGCGACCGCACCAAACACTCAAAGTAGAAGATAAAGATGAGGTAAATAATTCAAAAGAATCAAACAGTAAAACTTAATATAGTTAAGCTCGAAGCTTCACTCAATTTAGTTCTCTCGAGGAAAAGTTGCTTTGTCGAAGTAGAATGCCAAACACTTAAACTTAAGTAGATATCAGATTTAAGCCTTTGACATTCACCACTACTCCGACCTTAGGCGAGTACCCTGTCCTGCTAAGGGATTGTCCGAGGTCTACCCTCCATCAGGAATTATCCTGCTGGAAGTATCGGACCAACTTGGGTACACTTAACTCCGTCAATAGGATATGAGTTTCTGCAATGCATTTCCAATACAACTACAGGTGGAAAAACTCTTCCGATCGAAGTCATACAAGTGGCTAACCATTATGACAACAACCGGAGTCAATACCTAGATGGTGGACTCACTGGCCCAGTGGTAGTTTCGTCTATACAAGCTATGCAGTCTATCATTTAATCTACGCGACTACTCAATATGATAATTTGACATGCAAGCTCCCCCGGTGAGATGTAGCCGATGGTTGGCTAAATGGGCGCTACCCATAGCCTGCCTCTCGGGACATACTCTACCGTGATAAGACTCATACCTCTAGAGTCCATTGACAACCCATAGTAATGCTACAAATCAAGGGCAGAAGGTCCTGGCTGGTTACTAAGGTATTTGCCCCGGAAGCACCCTGGCCTCCTTGGACTACCTAAGCACCACTAGGAAGACTACCCTACTACCCGTAGGTTAAGATAGACTCCTACGTGCCGGAGAGGCCATATATGGGTGACCCCTATTTTGGCGGTTACCTATACTCCCCTTATATATCCTGCAAACGACATTCAGTCGGAAGGACGGCGACGACGTATATGATGTTATGGCAGCTGCTCCAATGACCTATTTTTACTAGCAAAAGAGCAACTACACAGCCGTCTGCCTATGACGCGCCGTCCCAACGCTGGGGCCAGAGAGGGGTGTTAGCAAAACCCACCCAAGTAAAATAGCATGTCCGGATCACCTTTACTCAGGCGTGAGGTCTTCCTGTGCAGATACGTGTGCGCCCATGAACATCTAAGAGCCCTTAGAATGTGAGGCAATCAACCTCTAAGTTCTAGGATGACTTTGCCGGTAAAGGTAGGGTAACTTGGATACTTCAGTAGGGTAACTGAGATCCATGGGCATAAGGACCAAATTCCCAAGGTAGGGTAACTTTGTTCTCTTATGTCGTTAACCGCTCCGGAAGTCCTTCAGTCGACCACACAAGTCGTCTCTGAGATCCATGTAACGTTCCCATAATTCTCTTGACTTTATGCGAATGTTCTCCCAAAAGGTTACCCCGCCTAGTAGAGTTCCCAAGGCTATTCTACTATTCCCTAGGCCTTGTCATAGGTTAACCAGCTACTTGTATATACTAAGTATATGAGACCATACCACCTCTGGTTACCACTTGGTATACCATTTGGGCTAAGGTGGTAGTTATTGTAGCTATCTATTGTAGGGTCGTTACAGGTTGCGACCGCACCAAACACTCAAAGTAGAAGATAAAGATAAGGTAAAATAATTCAAAAGAATCAAGTGGTAAAAATTAATATTGTTAAGATGAAAGCTTCACTCAATAAGTTCTTTCAAGGAACGTTGGTCATCAAAATAGAATGCTAGACGCTTAAACTTAAGTATATCATCAAAAAAAAACAACATGCGTCCTGCTGCGTCCTGTGCGCCCTATGCGTCAGACCCTGCAGGCGCATAAAATGTAAACTCTAGTTCTGGGTGTAGACGTCCGCACTCTTTTGGTCCAGACGCAAAAGCCTAGATCCAGAGGCACAGGGCGCAAAGGCCTACGTCAGGAGGCACCAGATGTAGCCTGAAACAGTTTATACGGCAACCCTGCCCCTAGCGCAATACCTCCTCGCCCTGCATCTTCCAATGTATCCTGTGGCATGTAACCCCTTTCCCGAAGACCTGCGATTGGGAAACCCCATCTTCCTAGCCCGTCCTGTTTACGCCTTCCTACCAGCTTTCTTCCTATAAGACTGCACTCTCTGCAGACTCCGTCACCCGCCTTCCCACCACCCTGCTCCCTTCCCAACCCTCTCCACACCCAGGCTTTTTTGCTCACTGCCTCACGATTGCCTCGCATATACTTCCTGGTCTGGCAGACGTTTCCTGACTCTTTACCCTTTTGCTCTCTACTCTCTGATCCGATTGTTTATCCTCCCTTAGACGGCAGGCGTCCTCCTACTGTTCCCCTCTTCACCCTCCTGCTTCCCTAGTTCTCCACAGCCCATCCCTTGCGCTGGACATCCTAGAGTCCTCTTCTGGATTTGACCGTCCGCTGGACGTTCTACCGCTAGCTCCTGGCTTTAGACCCTCAGCCTGACACATTTCACTACCTTCTAAGCCTACAATTGCCCCCCCCCTGATAACCTCTCCAAACCTATGCGGCCTATCATCAACCGCCCGCCACATTATGATACTCTATCCGCCCATGATACCACAGACTCCCTTGTACACATCTCTACCCATTACAATTATTACTTCTGGACGCATTTGCCATGTATATGATCTCTTTTGTTACATTCTCCTATTCATACACCATTACAGAGTAGTGATAAAACTATTTTCCTCCTCGTCCTTTAGGTCAGTTCCCCGGGCCTTCAAAGATGTATCCACCTCCGTTACTCCTTCCAGATCTACGCCTTGATTCCTTTGCGGCTCCCGCTGCCCATGTTGTATCTCAAGGACAGCACGGCCACATGCGGTTGATTCTGATACTTCTGGCTCCAGATCAATTCCAAAATTCCGCCTCAATGCATACTCATCATTGGAATATCCTGCAGTTCTCTCAACACGCTTTCCCCGCTCCTGGGCACTGCTGGCCTCCAGAGAGGTCCTGATACGCTGGATTATTAGACCCCGGAATCGCTGACCCGTATTCCCCATGTCTGTATCTGACGTTTGAGAAGGCCTGTCTCCCTATCAGTGGACGTCTCTATCGCCTGCCTCATGCAATTGTGGTTTTCACTAGTATCCAAATGCCTTGGCCTAAAGGGATCCAGATACTGTTGAAAACCGCAAGTCCCTGTCTTGTCTCTTACCTGCAGCATTAGAACGTGTAAAAGCCACGTTATCCTCAAAGATTCCAGACTACGAGCATCGCAGCGAATGGCATAGGATGGCTGCTGTCAGACAGATAAACGGGCCATCGATCTTACCTAAGAATCCCGCATGTGTCATGCCTTTCCTTTTCAGGCTAGAATAAATCTAGTCAAATATCATACCTGGAATCTGTAGTGCTAGGAATCTAAGAGTAACAGCCTATCCTCCCAATTAGATTTAGTCTTTCTAGGTTCAGAATAGTCAGTGGCAATGTTGAACAACTATACCTCATATTTGTCAGGCGGGTAAATGAATCTGTTCTTCTCTAATAGGTATGCCATCTCTTCATGTACAGCCCGCAGAATCCTCTATGATTAGCTTATAGAGTCCGGTAATAACACACTTAGCCGTATTCAAATACTGGAATCTGCATACACTGGGCTTTACCCGGACCTACAAAAGGGCCAGCGGCCGGCCGGTCTATTAGTCAGGAGAACGAGTTGTAGGTTATTTATTAAGGGCAACATACCAGATCACCAGAGGCTGGAGTAGCATCAGCAAAGTTGGGAAATCCCAATTCCCTCGGCGCATCTTTCCAACACCTGCTGACCGCCTCATTCAAGATAATCACATCTGGCAATGGATTAATGAACATCGTCCAGTCCCACATCAGGTCACGGGCTTTGAGCATGATGCTACGCTCAAGTCTTACTGCCATATTTCGCCTGCTGCTGGTCTGCTGTCCACCTGCACTATGCATTTCTGGCATTGTTGGATCTTCGTGGCTGGTAGTTATGGTGGGAGTTTCCAGCCAGTTCAAGACAGACAGTGAGGGTGAGTGGATCCTAGGTGAGAAACGATTTTGGCTAATAGATACCTGAGCAGGTATCCACTGGCTGGGGTAAGTCTCCTCTCCAGAATTCTGGAAACATCCAGGAGTGATTGTAAGTATCGATAGTTGTGATTCAGGAAACCAATACCTTATCGGTTTCTGTGCGCCCTAGGTTGATGAAAGATTCAGATTCTCCTCATGCTGTTCTAATTGGTCCTCATTGTCCTCATTGTCCACATCCTCTGTAACGGGGGCACCCTGTAGAGAGGCGAACTCTAAGGTTACAACCGCACCAAACACTCAAAGTAGAAGATAAAGATAAGGTAAAATAATTCAGAAGAATCAACGGTAAAACTTAATATAGTTAAGCTCGAAGCTTCACTCAATTTAGTTCTCTCGAGGAAAAGTTGGTT
>Ga0307509_10005788_pt1 | contig 16982 bp, 22 predicted proteins | sample 10_EM_MG_FD_202245 | JGI IMG/M metagenome (GOLD analysis project Ga0307509, IMG submission 202245) | Populus trichocarpa ectomycorrhiza microbial communities from riparian zone in the Pacific Northwest, United States - 10_EM | ecosystem: Host-associated > Plants > Roots > Unclassified | place... | reverse complement strand
GCGAGGCGGAGTCAGGAAGTCTGGTACCAAGAACCCGGTGAACGGCGATGATGACCGTGCCGCCGACTTCAACTTACTTGATCACGGCTTCCCCTCGGATGGAAGTGATGAGGAATCATTCTTCGACAGTGATCACAGTAAGCCAAGTTCGCGCCTCCGCTTGTGCCCACAGTCTGATCAGCTCTCTCAACGTAGGAACACCGGCATTTGTCTTGGAAAGGCGCGGTCGGCACAAACCACTCAGTTCATACTTTGAGGATGCTATATTGGACCGAGAAGGTAGTGCCGATCGCGAAACAGGAACCCACCGCCCGAGTGGAAGTCGCACCCAGGAGGGGCCCACACGGGACAGAAAGGTTGACACCGTAGTCGGCAGCTCCGATGTAGAAACCCCCACCAATTCCATGCTCAGGCCAACTCCACCTGACGATGAGGGTTCGGTCACAGGCGAGTTCGAGTTCAGGCACCAGTTCGCGCATGACTCGTTGACGTCACTTCTCCAGAGTCAGAAACGGAGGCTGACCTAGATGCATTCGCACAGTCCATAGCCAAACGGAAGTACCCCGTACACTCAGAATCTCCGAGCAAGCGACGAAAGCTGTCTGCAGACGACGGGGACTCGGTCACTGAATCTGATGATGATGGTCAGTGTGTGTACCTTGAACGTCCTTGTTCGCCTCCGTCAACTGATTCGGCCGTGCCTTCTCCGCCATGTTACCGTGTCTGGCCATCTATCTATCCGTCTCCCGTTACCTTCGTTTCAATGACGTGACATCCGATCAGCAATTGCGCCAAGAATGATACCCCAACCATACCATAGGCAACCAGTCGGGATTACCCGATGTTCTGACGGATCAGAAACTGAATCCGATGATGAACCCCTAGCTCCGGTTGCGCCTGTAACTGGAAGTAACCCATACTCACAAATCGAACCACCCGAGACGCGCCCAACTTTCCGACTCGGACCCACCCAGCAACGCCTCGGCCCACTAGTCTTAGACCAACGGAAACACATTCAAGTACCCCCCGCGATCAACACATTTCTACGCGATTATCAGCGAGATGGAGTCGAGTTTTTGTATGGCAAGTTTAGGGGTTCAATGGGTGGTATGCTTGGAGACGACATGGGATTGGTGGGTTTCGCTGAAACTCAGCCCGGATGAATTGCATGACCTTCGATCTACTCATTGGGCCTTCTCTTCGCTTGATGCCAGGGCAAAACCATTCAAGTCATATCATTTCTATCAGCCATTATGAGGAAGACAGGCACATCAGAAGACGAATTTCGCAGAAGGGACCACGTCGCCAAGTTGCAGGACTCCGAGGAATGGAGCAAGTTTAGGAAGTTGCCGCCTGCGAATGATATGTGGCCGACTGCACTGATAATCGCTCCCAGTTCAGTTGCGATGAATTGGCAACGAGAGCTCGAGACTGTGGGTTGGAAATTCATCTGTGTATAGGCCTCGATCGGGCGCTGATACTCGGCCAACAGTGGGGTTACTTCGAAGTTGGAATGTACACCGAAGGTCCCGCGAAGCGCAGAGACGTGCTCAAGGACTTTACTATGGGTCGGCTGGACATCAGTAAGTCCCACACACTTCCTGGTTTCTAGGATCACAACGCTCATTTCGCTTAGTCGTCACGACGTTTGAACTCGCGAGAGATGATGTCGAACAGCTGTGCGATCAACACTGGTCGTGTGTCATCGTTGATGAAGTCCATCGAGTGAAGAACCCGAAATCACGGACGAGCAAGACGTTGAACATGTTCCAATGTCCTGTTCGCCTAGGTCTGACCGGTACAGCCCCCGAATTCTTCCGTTCACGTTCGTTGTGCGCTGACGGAGAATACATCCCCAGGCACTGCCATCCAGAACAATTACACTGAGTTCTGGACAATGCTGGATTGGGCGAACCCGGAGGCGCTCGGAACGCTGAAAGAATGGACTAAATATGTCTCAAAGCCATTGGCAATAGGTCAGAGTAAAAATTCAAAGGATGTCGAGAGAATCAGGGCCAAGGTAGGTCCGGCGTCTAGTCTGGTCGATCAATTCACGCGGTCCAAATATCCAGAAAGTTGCCATCATCCTCAAAGACAAGTTGCTCCCTCAATATTTCAAGCGCCGGTATGCTTGGATTCCAACTAAGGGTCCTCCAACTGACCTTGCCCGATCAGGACGAAGGATATTATTAAAGCTCAGGTAATGCCCAGCCATCCTCCCGGCTCGGAGGCGAGTATTCACCCCTTTCACAGCTTCCGCACAAATTCGACCGAGTGGTCTTCTGTCCTCTCACCGAGACCCAGACCGCTGTGTATGAGCGGCTGCTCCAGACCCCAAATGTCCAGAACATTCTGCGCCGGAAAGAAGAATGTGATTGTGGTTCCGAGAAGCCGTATGTCTAGTACTCCAATTATGCGGGCCGAGGGTCTCACACAACTTTGTCTGCCCAGCCGGCATGCGTGCCATTACAAGATGGACCTGGCAGACATTTTTCGATACATGGCTACGTTCATCAAGACATCGAATCACCTGGCGTTGATTTTACCTTGTACGTATCCTGGCATTCATCTTGTCGGTGGATGTTGCTAACCATGCCGTAGCGGAAAAGGACTCGAAGGAACTGGTCTGAAAATTTCCCCCATCACCAAGTCGCCAGCTAACGTAACCAACAGCGGCAGCGAAACCACGAGATGGCGCAGCTGGCATTCGGTGACCGGATCCCCCTTTGGGGGGTTTCAATTCACCTGGAAGAACACTGCGGGAAGTGGAAGGTGATTGCCCTGGTGGACAGCGGAATTATCACGCTGATACCAGAGGCATCATAGGTCCTACACACATTGCTCGAGGAGTGGCACAGGGACAAGACTAACAAAGTGTTGGTCTTCACAAAGTCGGTCAAGCTGTTGGAGATCCTCGAGTATCACGTTGAATCTCAGAGTGGGCAGCGTTCCTCCATACGCTGGGTCGAGTTCTTACGATCCACCTAGATTGGGGTTACGAGCGACTGGATGGTTCAACGGAGCAATCTGAACGTGAGCAGTACCTACACGTTTGTAGTCAGTTCGCCCACCCGCCTCCCAATTGCAGGTATGCCCATGATCGACAGGTTCCACAAGGATCCAGACACGTGGATTTTCCTAATCTCGACGCTTGCTGGGGGGACTGGGTTGAACCTTGTTGGAGCGAACAAAGTTGTCATCTTTGGTGAGTCCCCTCATCCCTCCCCTCGCCTACTGTGGCTCATCACTTGGGTAGATCCAAACTGGAGTGAGGGCTCCTCCCCCTGGTATTTCGAAATGGGCTACAAGGCTAACGTCCACAGATCCCGCTCATGACCTGCAAGCGATCGACCGAGCCTTTCGAATCGGCCAATCTCGTGATGTTGAGGTGTTTCGGCTGCTGGGTGCAGGCTCCATCGAAGAGTTGATGTATGCTCGACAAGTGTACAAGCAGCAACAGATGCGTATCGGATACGACGCCAGTATCCAAACGAGGTCAGAGACCCTACCCTCAATTCCGCCCCCCCCCTCACTGACCTTGGCGTCTGCATAGGTATTTCGAGGGAGTCCAGAACGACAAAGAACGTCAAGGAGAGTTGTTTGGGCTTCAGAATGTCTTTAAGCTTCATAAGGAAACCCTCGCCACTAAGATGGCCGTAGGTGACTTCCGTCCACACCTATCCCTCGTCACTCAACAGTCAATTTGGCAGATCGAAGAAGCACAGCTTGCGGACCTTGACTGGGCACTCGCGAACATGGGTGGAAGTGCCTCGAAGAAAGACGCAAACGAGATTCACGCTGCAGAGAAGAAAACGAGCGGTCAAGAAGGGGTTAGTATCTTCAGCATAGAAACGCGGTCGGCTCAACCGAACTTCACATCCTCAGGACGACTTTAGCGGATTCGGGGCGTTCTTACTGGATGAAGGTAAGTTTGAAACTCATCCGGCTCTGGGGACTGAACCGAAACTTTCCGGATAAAGACGATCCAACGCCGAACCCTCCGACAGAAATTTCCGAGACCCTGAAAAATATCGGGATCAAATACAGTCACGTAAATGACCGTATCCTTCGGGACAACCCAGTACAAAGGGCGCGGATTCGAAGGGCGGAGAAGGTCGGTATCCCGGATCGATCACTCCGAAAATCCAGTCTTACACTTCGATTCCGGCACGTAGGTCCAACGAGAAGCGAGGAGGAAGAGCACTAAAGGCAACGAAGAGCCAGAAGCTCCGGTCTGGCCACCAAGACGAAAGAATCACAAGAGGGCCAAGCCATCGGACCTGTAAGGATAATTTTACTCCGCTGCATCTCGCAACCTAACACCCGTGACTTTTAGGGTGTCCAGCCGAAAAGACGCCATCATTGGCCTTGGTCTCATCAAGGACGCCTCTGAAATGCCTCGGTTCGCCGAACACTTGTAAGCATCTCTCGCGACCCTCCTTCCAAGTGACCGGCTCACCTGTGATCGATTAGTGTTACAATGTCGGAGGAGGAACAGTGCGAGTTGATAACTCGATTGAACGATTATCGCAGGGCGGTCGCACCATCGTTCGTTGATCAGACAATGTTCTATCGTTAGGGATTTACGTACTGTATTCTGGATGTGTTCGGATTATTTATGTTTGTACATTAGCCATCATGGGAAGGATTGACTCCTTGGACGGGAGCGTTCCGTTGGATCTACCCTGCACATTTCCCACACGGAAGATTCACCGCGAAGATCAGATCTCGCAAATTACGGCGTCCCGATGCTTGACTCGGCTATTATGAGCGGATCCAAATATGTTCCGACCCCGCGCCGACCGCGGGGAACTTCTGCAACTCAAGACCCATGGTGGAGCTAACGGTCCCATCGGTGGAACCGAAGGCAAAGCAGTAAATCAGACGGTCGTGCTTTCCCACCGCAGCGCTCGGAGGCCCCACATTTCCAGCGTTAGATAGTGTACGTGCGCGTAGCGCCCGCAAGGGACGTTCCCGTCGTCTGGGGGATCACGGGCGGAGTGTCAACCGAGTAGATCTTTTGCTGAGTCCAAGGGACCAACCATCCAGGTTTACGCGGTCGTGCCTGGTCTCGCGTACTGGTCCACGAGACTACCGAATCGCTTGTCTACGATGTCGAGGAATAGTAAAAGCGGCGGCCACGCCCGTGAATGGGCGAATCAGATGAAAGCTCAAGCCTGGAGGTAGAGAATACAGATTAGATATGATACCAGATGCACGAGGCGATTAATCCTCCAACATCTCATCCTCCCCGTCTCTCGCCTTGAAAGCGGCAGAGTAAGTACGAATGGGACAACGGCGACTGTCAAATCCCACACACTCACCTTCTCCACGAGTTTTCTCTTTTTATCCCTCGCTTTCTTCTGCACCTTCATGTACTTCCCAAGCGGCGTCTCCTCAACGTTCAACCCCTCTTCCCATTCGTTGACCTCTTTTGTATCTCCTGGTCCAAACCTCACGCTCAGCCTTTGCTTTTCGGTCGCCTTCGCGCTCTCCTCCACCCTCTCCACTAAGCTCTTCACCATCCCAACCCCTTTTGATTTCGCTGATCCACCGGACGCCTTGCCTGCCTTGAGAGCTCGACGTAGAGTCACAACAATGGGGGTTATAACCTCTGGGAAAGCGATGCTACCCATGATTGGCCTAGATGAAAGATAATCACCGAGAAGATAGGTAGCCTCCTCGATCAAACCTTCTTCATAGACACGGGTCCGTAGGAGTTGCTGAGGCGCACGGATATTTGTTTCCATATCGAGTGGTCGGAGGGTGGACGATTTTGGTTTTCCAGTGTTCAGGGTAGAAGTAATGATGGGGAGGAGATAAGGAGCGATGGGAATGTAAGTATGAGTGTGCCGAACGAGGTGGATCAGGGATTTTATCAGGTGGAAATGATAGGGATATGACCGAGAATTTGAGATGAGTTTGATAGCACCAGTGGTGACCTGAACCAAGGGATAAACCAAAGGAGCCAGCTTGCTTGCTTCTCCACCGCGCTGAGCCTTAGCCTCAGCACCGCAAGCCCGGGCTAACACAAGGCTCCAGAAGTCAACGCAATGCACGTATTGCCAGTTGTAAACCTGCTTGTATGCATCCTGTGGGGGTCCGGGTGGGTCATTCTGGGACTGGTTATGGAAGCTTCGTCCATACCTTGGTTTGGACTTTGATGCTTTGCCTCAGCAAGATCGCAAGTTGCCGAATGTACTTGAACGCATGTTGGTACGCTGTACCGGGGTCGGCGATGTAGATTTCGGATGCAGAATTCTTCATGAGGTTGATGAAGGGTATTGAGTGCACAGTCGTGGACTTGCAGACGCTTACGAGCGTTTGATAGACACCCTAAGAACGCGCAAAGCTGGTCTGAGATCACGATAAACGTAGTTGAGAGATCTGTGTTGAACCTTGAAAGCGGAATCAATAATGGATCCGTCCCCAGAACTGACTAACTTTCGAACGGCGAGTATTGCGACGATCCGGACGCGATCCTCCGCCGTCGACCAGGTTTCTAAACACGACTATAAGGCTTTTAGCTGGTTGAGGCCCCCCCGCGGTTTCGCACTCCTACCGTCAAGAAGGCTTTCACGGTTTTGCGGCTGGTGACGATGTACGGAATGACCTTCGTGATCTCCAGGTAGGCGGTGTGGAGTAAATCGTTATCCGTGAGTTGCGAAATGAGGTGAACGGCGTTGTGGAAATATGCCAGGATCAGTTTCTGTAACGTCTTGAACTTGGCTGTCTGAGTCGGTTGCTTACTGAGGATCGGGTGGGTAAGCTGGAATCTCTGAGGTAGAAGCGGGGCTCACAATTTCCCGTTGGCCATTTCCTTGTAAGGGACGTGGTGCTGCAGCACGATCGGGGTATACTTCAGTGTCGTGGTCACAAGCTTGTTGTAAACTGGCGGGGTCCATCAGCACACACCCCAGTGATAAGACCCCGTGCTTACTCGCTGAATTGTCGATTGTGTACGCCAACACCCGGTCTTCGTCGTCCATGTGTGCGGCGGAGCGAAACGCGATTACGAGTTTTCTCCATGCCCGGAGCGAACGATGCTGTCGCACGTTGAGCGTCGCTGAACCTGAAAAGTAGGCGGACAAATACCTCCAATAAGCTCTTTTGCCACCGCTGAAGCTCCGTCTTGGTCAGTACAGGAGCACGTTCCTTTTTCTGAGTTTCCTCCATGTCCACATCCTCCCCTTCGTGGTCTTCGTCGGACCCAAGGTCATCCTCATCTGGGTTGAACTCAAGGTCATCCTCATCTGGGTTGAACTCAAGTAGCTCTTTGTCGTTTTCTTGTAGATACTTGTAGAACTCCGGATCTTTTTTGGCCAGCTCAGAAAGCTCAAAGAGATGAGCAGCCCCCTCATCTACACTTTGTCGTAAGCATGCATCAAGGCAAAGGGTGTCTGCGTGCTGCGCACCTTCAAGATCCTCTACTGAGGGCAAGGAATCGCCATCCTCGAGCTCTTCCTCTTCCTCGTCGGAATCGGCCCCTTCCGGGTGCTCTTCCTGGAAGCGTTGAATTCGGGGCCCATCACAAACGGGAACAGCATACCTCGTCGCTGCCCTCTCCCATGAAACCAGCACCAAGGAAGTCATCGACGGACATCCCCTTCAACCTGTTAAACAAAAAGAGTTAGCCAGAAATCAAAGCGCAAAGCCCAACGCGTACTTGCTCCCGGCCTCCTCCTCCTCTTCATCGGATCCAGGCGCTTCGGCAGGTGGCTGAGGTTTGCCCTTGTTTCCACGCCGTTTTTCAAATTTCTTTTTCGTCTGCTGGTGTTTGTGGCGAGCTTGGATCGTCTTCTTGAGCTGGCCGCTAGCTGCGAATTTTCGCGCCGATTTTGCGCCTTTTTTGCCCATCACGAACGACGGAGAGCGTGAGCGGAGGAGAAATTCGAAGTGATCGGCGGTCGGCTAACTCCCTCACATCATCCAAGGTCGCGCAACGACGTCAACGACAGGTCAGACGCGCCATGGCCAGTCGTGCACTGCGCCCGCATCATCTACTGGACTTGAGTGTTCCACGTGCCTCACAACGGCTGTCGCGGAAGAGGCCTGTGCGGGGAGCCCACTCACGAGCGGTCGATTCCACGTTTGCGTCACAACTCGGTGCCATCGATATATTGGCCACGAACCCAGGTCAGGAAAGAAATCCGGACAATGCTTCATTGTATTCCCTGTTCGTATCCACCTCTCTCGTCTGATGACTGTCCTAATCCCCGCTGCAGGAAATGGCGTGGCGACAAATCAGCACTCTCAGTAAACACCCCGACCGACAGAGGCAGGCAGGCTATGAGCTTTCTCGAAAAAAAGGTGGAGGATCTCAAACTTATGGTTCCGGGGGAGGTGAGGCGGTATTTGGAGTTCTCCTTCTGTGGTGGCGCTAATATACCAAAGGATGACTCTGACCTCGCGTATGGTCGCTATGAGCCGGTTTATACAGAAATGGAGCTTCTGGATATTTACCAGGACCTCCTGGGCACCCAAGTCCCAGCGCCGGAGCCGGTACAATCAACCGTGGACGACTTTGAGGAACAAGCGAATGATCGAACATTGGTGCATTCGCTCATCAGCCGACTCGACGAGCATTCACCCCCAGAACCAGGAACCTCCCGATCACACGCAATGGGCGTTGATTCGCAAGCGGCCCTCACTCGTTACCGGCGAACTGTCTCCAGGTTATCGGCTATAATCCAAGACCCAGATACTACGATGAAACATCCTGACCCTTCACCATCGGAAAGCGAGGGGGTACGACAGACCCTCCCATCACCGCTGGAATGGGCAGCATTTATTCGAGAATGCGTGAGTACATTGCAAGATGGATGTGCGTAAACTGAATTTGTTTTTCCAGATCCGCGTGAATGACGGGGAGTCTGCTGCGATGTCGCTTGGCCTAATGAAGGTCCGTTATCTTCTTAAATTATCGTGGGCTAAGCCAGTATAACATCGTACAGAAATCCGGGTCAGAGCCGGATGACACCGCTGTCACACCCGTTTTGGCTTTCTATGCTCGTGCGGGCGACGTTGCAAGGACAGAATCCATCCTTTCCCACTTTGTAACAGGTACGGACGCAACTTTACCTGGGTCGTTTGACGCAACCTCACCGTAATGGCCCGCCAGATAGCCCCAATACCTTACAACGGCATCAGCATATCAAAGCATACATCAACTCGACACCACCAAATACCATACCACTAGCCGCTCTATCCCTCCTTCACAAGTACGAAAATATGGGCCTCGCACCTCCGATGAGAACCTACACTTCCCTCGTATCCATCCTTACCTCCATCCCATCGTCCCTTGCTAAAGCACAGGCTTGGGACCTCTTTTCGCACATGCGTTACGTCGCCTACCCAACCCCTGACGCCGTTCTCTACAGTCTGATGATCTTAGCCTGTGCCCACGCTCCTCCCTCCGGAGGAACCGGTGATTCCGAACCGCAGAGAGCCTTGGATTTGTTCACGGAAATGACTGTGGATAACGACATCCCGCCGACTCGAGATACATATACAGCTGTCATCCTCGCATGCGCTCGTTCCGGGGAGACGAAATTCGTCAATGAGGCTTTCAGGCTCGCGAAAGAGATGTTGGATGGCCACAGAGATGCTCTCGGTCGCCCGGCCTTCACCCCAAACAACGCACTATTTGGGGCTCTACTTCAGGGTGCGAAGAGGATAAGGGACCTTCCACGAGCGAGGTGGATTTTAGCGGAGATGGTTCAGGTCATTATTCGGCAGTACCATGCTCGCGTCGACGATGGAATGGAGGTACCTGCACAAGACGAGGTAGTCCTGACGGAGAACAAGATGGTCCACGTGTTCCACGCCTACGCCTCATACCGTCTCCCTTTCCATCGTTCTGTAACGCGAATTGCAGAGGGCCGGGGAAGTACGATCGAAACTTCATCACCAGCGCCTACTTTGCCCGATCCACCTCAAATTTCGATCAATAGCGCCGAGGCAGAGGTGGACGAAACGGAGGTTGGCGATGTTGCGGTCGCGGACGCGGACCCTAGATTCAACTCGGTTCCACCTCAGTCGCGTGAAGAGGTCTTGGCGGAGGTCAAAAACCTTTTCGAAGGTATCCTCCATGATACCCAATGTTCACAGATATCATCCCAAAATTCCGCCCAAGAGTCTCCGACATTGTTCAAGGACGTTCGGATCTCCACGGAGTTGGTCAACGCCTACCTCTCGGTCCATTACAGCCACGGAAGTGTCAATGGGACCCAGGATTTGTTCAAGAGTCTGTTTGAGGAGGTTGGCGTTAAGAGGAATTTCCTCTCGTACGTGGAAGCGCTGGAGGCGTGCGCTCGATGGTCGTGCCTCAAACCCAGGCGGAATCAAGTATTGAAATTCGCTGAGGAAGTCTGGGAACTACTTCGGAAGGATACGTCCGCCCATAACGAGATGTTCAGTGGCCGGGTCCGGTTGATTGAGAGGGCGAACGTCGCTTTAATACGCGTCCTTTCTTCGTAAGTTTATCCCTTCAATCTCCTTCGTCGCTAACTCAATTCATCTCCAGGCTCAACCTGCTAGACAAGGCAATGGAGCGCATCAGGCTTTTCGCGCAAACGTTTCCTCCCAAGGCGCTCCTCACTCTCCAAACCTCCACGAAACCTCCTCTCCGTTCCACCCGCACGACGCTTTCGACCTCTGATCAGGTCACCGAGACCCCCGCAATCCCCACACCATCCGCATCCTCGATCCTGTCAAATATTGGGGGGCGCCCGCTGGTTCGACTAACATCAGACACAGAATTGGTCGACGATTCTGTCCCACCGTTCCTCACTTTCAAGGACGTCGAGTTCCTCCACCATCGATTGATCGCAGCGAACCGTTTCGCCGACGTCAAGTATCTCACCTGGCTTATCAAGTCGTATTCAGGGTCGCTGAGGAGAAGGAGAGAAGAGACGCTCCAGCAAGGCGTGGCTCGACCCCCATCGGGGTGAAGGATCGAAATGCTTCCTCCAATGGGTCATGGGCTTGATATAGAAAGTAACCTATCACTTATATAGATCGTATGCTAATGAGAGGGGCGGAGGGTTTGTCCTACCCAGGGACGCGGTACGGTTAGAGTTGTAATATTAATGCATGACATCCACTCCCTCGAAATACCAATGGAATAATCTGGACTGTGCGTGCGTCACATATCCGGGCGGGAGTGGTTGTGTGAGTTGCCGAGACCACGCGGCAGATCACGGTCGCCTAATCTCACTGACCGAGTCAATAAAAAATCAGCGAGAGTATCATCTCAAACCCGGACATCCAGCCACACCACACCTTTCCGAACGCTACCATGTCCGGAGACGAGACACAGCAACTTCATTCCGACGAATCCGAGTCCGAAGTTGAGGAGGAAGAGGAGTTCCCCCACGTCGAAGTAGAAGTGACAAAACTCACTGCGCTCTCGCCGGAGGTAATTTCAAAACAGGTGCGTCCACCACAAATTTTCTGTAGCTTAGGAATGATAACCGATTGCCTACGGCGGGTCAGGCCACGATTAACCTGGGTATGCTTCGTGCTTGCTGGTTGAACCTGCCGATCTCCTACGGCCCCATCGTTGACATACTTCGTTGAACAGGCACAATCGGACATGTCGCCCACGGAAAATCGACCGTCGTGAAGGCCATCTCGGGTGTCATGACGGTCCGATTCAAAAATGAGCTCGTCAGAAACATTACCATCAAGCTTGGTTACGCCAACGCCAAGGCACTTGCATCTCATCCTCCAATTCGTGCTACCACCGTCCTAATAGCCGTGTTAGATCTACAAATGCGAAAATACCGCTTGCCCACGACCGGGGTGCTACCGATCTTATCGTTCCGACAAGGAAGATAACCCCCCATGCGAGCGACCCGGGTGCGGAGCCAGGATGAAGTTGGTCCGACACGTATCTTTCGTTGACTGTCCCGGACATGACATTCTCATGGCCACAATGTTGAACGGCGCTGCCGTCATGGACGCGGCCCTGTTACTAATTGCCGGAAACGAGACGTGCCCCCAACCACAGACGTCAGAGCATCTTGCCGCTGTCGAAATCATGAAACTCGAAAACATCATCATTCTCCAGAACAAGGTGGATCTCATCAAGGAGGCCCAGGCTCTGGAACACCAGAAGGAGATTTCTGCTTTCGTGAAAGGTCGGTGTGGTCCCGGATGCATTTCGGTCCAGTCATTAACCACCCAATAAGGAACCGTCGCCGAGTCTTCTCCAATCGTCCCCATCTCCGCACAGCTGAGGTACAACATCGACGCCGTAAACGAGTACATCGTAAAAACGATCCCCGTCCCAGTACGGGACTTTACCTCCGACCCACGGCTCATCGTTATCCGTTCATTCGACGTCAACAAACCCGGTGCCGAAGTTGACGATCTGAAAGGTGGTGTTGCTGGTGGCTCTATCCTCACTGGTGTTCTGCGGCTCGGTCAGGAGGTTGAGATTCGGCCCGGTATCATTACGAAGGACGCGCAGGGTAGGAACAAATGCAAACCTATCTTTAGCCGGATTGTCTCGCTGCATGCCGAGAGCAACCATCTCCAGTTTGCCGTCCCAGGTGGACTGATTGGTGTTGGTACCAAAATCGACCCCACTCTCTGCCGTGCGGATCGCTTGGTTGGGCAAGTTCTCGGTGCTGTCGGAAAGCTCCCACAAATCTTCACCGGTATGTAAAATGTCGCTCGCCTCTTGGATCCCCGTTGACGAACCGTGGTTGAAACTCAGAGCTGGAGATCAGCTTGTTTTTGTTGCGTAGGCTACTGGGGGTAAAAACGGAGGACAAGAAACAGACGAGGGTGTCGAAACTCACGAAGAACGAGCTGTTGCTCATCAACATCGGTTCAACATCGACGGGGGGACGTGTTTTGAGTGTGAAAGCCGATCTGGCGAAGATCCAGTTGACGTCCCCGGCATGCACGGAGATCGGGGAGAAGGTTGCGCTGTCGAGGAGGATCGAAAAGCACTGGCGACTAGTCGGTAAGGATCTCTCTCCCCTGACCCGTCGTCCGAACGCCACTTATCCCTATGCCCGCAGGTTGGGGAAGCGTTCAACGAGGAACTGTATTGGAGGTTGACTAGGCTACAACTTGACTGTATTTCCGATGTACAGAGCTCTGTATTCCTTCACTTTGTGTTCACTTTTAAGACCACTCTGCATCGTCCAACCTGCGGGAACAATTGCTCGATCGTGAGAAACACACGTCACATCCAGGGCACGGTGTACTTGTGCGCGGGTCTGGAGTCTGCCCGAAAGCACACATCGACTGAAACTCACCCCTCCCCACCTTTCCCCTATCTCACTTTCACTTGGTGGTGGGGACGCGATGAGCGAACCATGGGTTCCAACTGTTGACGACCTCAGGGTGAGAACGGGATATCTGTGACGCGCTGGTGGACTCAGTTCATGGGGATACAACAGGTCAAGATGTGCTACATCTGCAGGGAGGAGGAACGGTACGACGGTGTGTGGCCTGGGTGTCTCTCTGCTCAGAAGGTTGATCTGACGACGTGTAGTTCCTACGCAGGCGAAATCCAACTGGACGCACCCATGCCAATGCACTCTTATCGCTCACGGTGCGCCACTGCGTTCCTAGTAGTCCTCAGCTGTAGACCTAACACCTCTATATTCAACGTGCTGCTAGAATCCTGTTTGCTCCACTGGATTCAAAGCTCCCAAGAGAACCAAGCGCGGGCGGAGAAAGCCTTCAAATGCCCGCAGTGTGGCATGGACTACGAGATCGAGAGCGACAATCCCCCAGCACTCAGGCTCTTGAACAAGCTGAACAAGACCTTGACGAGTACGGGGAAGTTTATCACATTGATTGGGATGGGGACCACTATCTTCACATTTGGCACTGGTGCGTTTGCCTATTATAATCCGACCCCACTCGCGTCCATCCTAATGGACTGCGTTGTCAAAATCATAGCTATCTACTTGATGTTCACTTCTTATGGAGCTTGGGCAATTCGCGAATTTTTGGGTCAGGAAATGTGAGTTCGTGGGAGGGGACTTTGGGGTCGCTTGCTAAACGATTGTAGGTTTGATCTCATTCTCACCGAGGATCCTACGAATTGGCCGTGGCACGCGTACTTGAACCTTCCCCTGATCCCTTTCAGCCTCATCCTGTCCCGAACCTCCTTGTGGCGGAGCACGATGTCGCCCATCGTTCCGATGTTCCTTGCCTGGCCAACCACACTGCCCATTCGGGAGAAGAGACAAAACCCTCAGAAGACGTGGCTGCGGATTCAACGGGCGGCACCACCCGTTCTCCCTTTGCCATCTCTGATCAGTTGGCCGCCCGCGCCGATAGTTGCGACCGTCTTCTTACCCGTTGTCCAAGCCCTATATCGGAATCTATTCTCGAGGTTCCACCACTGGGTACTAAACTCGGAGCCGTCTTCAGAACCTCCTACACCAATTTTCCCGTGGCGGCTCGAGATCCGGTTTGGACAGGGTGCTGAAGATGCTGCTAACGAGGAAGCACGTGAGGAAGAAAATCGGGCTAATGAGCAACAGAACCAGGAAGGTGATGGTAATCAAGACCCGGTAGCTGCCGCCGAACGTGTCCAGAGCATCTCGAGTGCATCTGTCGGACGGTTTGTCGGTGGTGCGCTGCTCGTTCCCCGAATCTCCAACGTTATGGGGTCGTTGCTACTCCGATTATCAAAACGCTCAGACCTCCTTCGGAAGTTTTTGGCTATTCGACCTCCGTTGAAGAATAAGTTAGATGGGTTTGGTCCAAGCGAAGTGGTGTCCGTCAGCGATTTAGGCCAGGCAGCGAAAGCAGTTTTCAGGGTGTTGATTGGAGGGACTAGGACATGGGCCGAGGCCGACCCCGTTTGGTAGGTACCCTAGGATCCCAACGTGCCGTTCTGACCAATACACCCTACATACCAGGTGGCGAAACTCTGTTGGGCTCGGTATATTCATTGTGGTACGCTCGCTTGTTCCGGTCAGCTCCACTCCATGACTGACACTACACGTTTTAGGTGAAAGATTGTGTTAGTTTACTGCACCTCTATCTCACCAAGCGTGAAATCCAGACGAGGAGGGTAAAGAACAAATCCTTCAAGGGCATCGATATCAGGGAGTTGGACTTGATCCTGCCACCTCCGATGACTTTGTTTTGAGATTCTCCCGATCCACTACGTACTACTATGTTGTTAATGGTAATCGGCATCTCCCTCCACATCTCGTCCCGCGCCTCTGCGCTCCTTTGGAGACTGACGGTGCGCTCCGTCATGCCACCGATCGTATGAGGTCACAATGCCCCACTTTGAGTGATTTAAATTCCCCATGGGTGAAGCCAGTCCCCTCCACCTACGAACACCATCACCACCATGTCTCCAGGCGACGGTACGACCAAGTTTCCTCTGGACTCTGGGACCTGGTGAACGGATCATCATGCGATTTTAACTCCAGCTAGGTTCCCAGACCTTCACGTGGATGATTCAATCCCCCCTCCAGCGACCAGGGAAAACCCTGGACAGGTATTGTATCACGTATCACCCCGCAAGAAGCGCTTCGCTGACGTTCTATTCACCAGGTTTATCCGAAAGTCAACCCCTCTCGTGAGCCGTTTTCGCAGTCGCCGCCTACCGCATTCTGATATCTTCGCCCGTCACCTAGCGACGCGGGATGGGTCAAACGGAAGTCACGGGGAGAGAAAACTCTCTCCTCAACATTACTACGGCAATCCCCACCACTTCCAGTCCGGGTTGAAGAAGCTGGACGATGCGTTGAACGACGTCATCGCCGCGATCGAGCAGGAGGCTACCAACCTCGGTCGCACAGGAAACGAAGACGACCTTTTGATGAAGTTCAAGGGGTGGAAGCAAGAGTTGAATTCTGTTCGGACCGGTTCTGGAGACAGGTTGGAACACAGGTTGGACGCGAGCGACGGTGTCCCCGCTGAACTTGGGGGGATATTCGCTGATTGAGGTTTACACTCGTGAACGAAACAATGTCGTGGCCTCAGTGGTTTATGATACGCCCTTGCACGCCGTTCTCACCTCTCAAACCAGTCTTTGATTCAACGAATGGCCCAGGGCATGAGAATCGTACCCCAGATCACTTGCGCCAACAAGGCCTGGCGACCACCATCGCAATGGAGTCGGGAGGGGAATCACCCGTCTCTCAACTTGTGACGGAGGAAATTCAACTCGGAAGAAATCGCCGCCTTCCCAAATCGGGAAGGTTCTTTTCCGGATGTGGATAATGAACGAAATTGCAACCATTGGAATGGCGAGCCCGCCGTCTGCTGCCTCTCTCCATTTCCCCCTCCCTACCCCCTGCGAGCAACTCCTACCATGGACCCGTCCTCCTCTCCAGTTCACCCGCTGTCCCTCTTCACTTCCGAAGTTGGTATCTGGGCGGCTTTTGTCATCGGTACAGCCGCGTTGGCCGTCACCATCTACATGACAATACAGTCAGTCAAGACGCAGGAGAAAGTCTACGCGAGCCTTGTGGTGATCCATACCACCCTACAAGCAAGGAACCGCCAGATCGACGATTTTTGCAATGAAATCCTCCCGCTCTTTCGACGCCTCAATACCTATGCTCCGCTAATCACTGCTGCCCTTCAGCAAAACAACACATCTCTTCTACAAACTGATACTACTCTTCAGCGAATCGACACCGCCCTTCGGCAAATCGATGGGACTCTACAATAAAACAACACGCCTCTGCAACAAACTGGTACTGGTCTTCAGCGAATCGACACCGTCCTTCGGCGGGTCGGTGAGGCTCTACAATCCGCAACAGATGATGCGACCTAGCGTCGTGTGGAGGCCGAGCGCCCGTGCTCCAGCTGAACAGCAGCCCAAGTAGTGTCCGGACTCGGGCAGCCAACCAAGCCACCGCCATCGATAGTTGTGAGTGCCTCTCAAACTTCCGAGAGGGTGATCCAGTCTCAGATATGTTATCTCCACTATTGGCAGTAGCTTCCCGCGGACACACGATCACGATTAGATAGCTCATTCA
>Ga0307509_10005787_pt1 | contig 16984 bp, 21 predicted proteins | sample 10_EM_MG_FD_202245 | JGI IMG/M metagenome (GOLD analysis project Ga0307509, IMG submission 202245) | Populus trichocarpa ectomycorrhiza microbial communities from riparian zone in the Pacific Northwest, United States - 10_EM | ecosystem: Host-associated > Plants > Roots > Unclassified | place... | reverse complement strand
GCAGCCAATTTGTCAACCTTGCTCTCTGCACTTGGGGCTTATGCATACCGTGACCTATGGCCACTGGCAAAATACGACGGAGAACCAGCTGATACTGCTGAAGGCTCTGTGCTTTGGATCAAAATGGCCCTTCTGGCATTCACTACAGTGTTCATACCTCTATTCGTTCCGCGCAGATATATACCGGTGGATCTCGAGGTTCGTGTAATTATATTATAGTGTGGTGACTGAAAGCTCATCTCGGAGCCTACAGAACCCTACTATACCCCCAAATCCAGAACAGACGGCTTCGATTTTCTCAATGATGACTTACACGTTCTTGGATCCAGTCATAGCCGTGGGATGTAAAGTACCGCACTTGCGAGCTGACCAGCTGCCTCCTCTCAACGACCGTGACGGGGCTAAGTATCAGACGGGTTGGGCATTCAAGGTTTGTTGTCGGTTTCTTGGAGAAAATTTCCGGTATTTATAATGTAAACTCACAGCATCTCGATACGTTCAGCGGAGCGAAACGGCGTTCTATGTTTTTCAGGTTGATGCGCGTTTTCCGTAAGATCTCAGTTTCTTTACCTGGTGCTTTATGCTCCATACCCGATGGACACAGGTTTAGAATATAGCGTACTCGCTTTAACGATTTGCGGGTATTCATTGGGAAGTTTCGCCTCGCCTATTGGGATGTATCAAATTCTCTTGTAGGCTAATACTCCTCTTCACATTCCGTCATTTATACTCATGATCAATGCCATTTAGCTTCTTGGAGACACGCGGTGCTGGAGCAGTCGTCCGTCCATGGTTCTGGATCCTGTGGCTAATCGTCGGACCGACAGTTCAGTCATTCTCAATCCAGTGGTACAGTTTCATCGCCACCAGGACCTTTGTCCGCACGGAGGTTCTCCTCACCCAGCTGGTATTTGAGCATAGCTTGCGCATCCGCTTGAAGGCGGAAGCGGCGGCTGACGCGAAGCCTACACCCGAGGCTGAAGCCATGCTGACTGAGAGCGAGGCTAATGTCGCTTCCGATACCGCTTCTGTGTCGACATCTGGTGATGTTTCAATTGTTGCCTCCGGCAGCGGGAGTGCTCGTGAAGGCTTTGAGGTATCGACGGCCATACCTTCGGGGGAACCTTGCAAGGCAGGCTCGGAGTCGGATACCACTTTAGTAAAAGTGTCGACAAATCGAAAACCCAAGGAAGCCAAAGAAAAGCAAAAGGAAGACTCAAGGAAGTCGAATGGAAATCTTATCGGGAAAATAAACAACTTGGTAACGACTGATCTGAATAACATAACCTCCGGTGGAGACTTTTTGATGATCAGTGCGCCTCATACTTGTTTCCACTTTTGTGATACTCGAGCTGAAGTGCTGTTTATCTTAGTTCTTTATATTCCGCTTCAAATCACTCTTTGCCTTACGTTTCTTTATCGAGTCTTGGGTTGGAGTGCCTTTGTTGGATTCGCTGTCATGTTGTTACTTCTTCCGATCCCTGGATATGTCGCTGCGAGGCTTCGACAGGCTCAGAAAGAGAAAATGAAAAAGGTTTGATACAACTCTCTCGATCTCTGCACTTTACTTACTAGAGCTTGTTCTGAATATAGACTGATGCCAGGGTCCAGAGTGTCACGGAGGCGGTGAACGTCATACGGATGGTGAAATTGTTCGGATGGGAAGCCAAAATGACTGGTAGCCTTCGTGAAAAACGCGAAGATGAACTGAAGTTGTTGTGGAAAACAAAATTGCTGGACACTGGCACTGGATTATCGGGGTATGTGTGTTCTCCGTCCTCCTTGAGAGAAGAGTCGCCAATCAAACCAACATATAGGTATATCTTCCCAACGATTACCATGATGGCAACATATTCGTTCTACACTGTCGTAATGAAGCAAGAACTCACTGGTGAGAACCCCTTACATAGGGCTTTTATTCCTTTTCTGAAAGACTTTTCAAGCATCCAAGATATTTTCGAGCATGACTGTGTTTGCAAGCCTCCGAGAACAACTTCAGAGGCTGCTCGGGCAAACAGGTACCGTCATTCAAGGTCAGCAGGTTTCTGAACAAGTGTGGAAACCATCTGATACTCATTCTGGGACCTTATAGCCAAGGTTTCGTTAGATCGGATCGACGATTTCCTTCATAAAACGGAAGTGTTAGACGCGTTTATGGATACCTCTACAAACGACTCCAAATTATTCGTACCAGCACTGGGATCAATTTCGGACATCGGATTCAAAAATGCGACCTTTTCGTGGTCGCTTGAAGAGGACGACGGCGCTACAACACCTTCCAGCCGCATGTTCAAGCTTCGCGTTGACGGACAGCTGCTCTTTAAGCGCAATTGTGTCAATCTGATCGTTGGTCCAACGTAGGTGACCCTTCTGAGATGTCTGCTCTAGATTTCAATAACCCCAACTTGATAGTGGATCTGGCAAAACGTCGATGTTGATGGCTTTGCTCGGGGAGATGCACTTTATCCCAACCAATCCAGATTCATGGTTTAATTTACCTAGGGGAGGAGGAGTCGCATACGCCGCACAAGAGTCCTGGGTTCAAAACGAAACCATTAAGAACAATATCCTCTTCGGTTCGGCCTATGACGAAAAACGCTATCATAAAGGTATGAGCCGATTGCGATCCTGGAGAATGGACTCTCGGTACTAAATTATCTATGCAAGTCATCAAACAATGCGCTCTCGAACGTGATCTCGAGTTGTTCGAATCTGGTGATTCAACCGAGGTTGGCGAAAGAGGTCTTACGCTCAGGTACCAATGCTTTCTTTATGAACAAGACATCTAGCTGACTAACATTAATCTAGTGGTGGTCAAAAGGTATGTTGCTCGTCAGCTATAGATTAACTCACAATTGACCTTGTGTGTTGTCAAGGCGCGAATCACTCTCGCTCGAGCCATCTACTCTTCAGCCGAAATCATCCTCCTTGATGATGTTTTAGCTGCCCTGGATGTTCACACGTAAGCCATACCTATCTCTTTGAGATCATCTGACCTCATATTATCCCAAGATCGACTTGGATTATCGAGAAATGCCTCCAGGGTGACCTCGTCAGTGGACGGACAATTATCCTTGTGGTAAGTTTAATGAGTGATCACAAGGCACGCGATGTTTAACACAGAATAGACGCATAACGTCGCGCTGGCCAGCCCTATTGCACATTTCATCGTCTCAATTGGATCCAACGGCCGCGTCCACTCCCAAGGCACAACATTGTCAGCTGCAATTACACGAGATCCCACTCTGGCGGCAGAGGTCAAGCACGATGAGGAAGTCGCGAAGATTGGGCAGGAAGAGATTCCTGCTGAACCCAAGAAACTTTCCGAGGGAAAACTTATCGTCGCCGAAGAGATTGTGGAAGGGCATATCACCTGGCGTTCCTTGAAATTGCTGCTAAGAATTTTAGGTGGTGGACATCCAACTTTGTTCTTCGTGATATGTATTTTCGCCCTGCTTCTGAACAAGTGGTCGATCACCTTCCAAACGTGGTTCCTCGGGTATTGGGGTTCGCAGTACGAGACTCGTCCTCCTTCTGAGGTCAATCCATCTTAGTGAGTTTATCTTGTTTGCTCATTGCATCGCCTGTTAATGTCATGGTGGTGAAACAGCTACTTGACCCTTTACACCATGATCTGTCTCGCTTCATTCTTCATGTATGCTTCCACGTATCTGTTCTATCTTTATGGTACAATGAGGGCTTCGAGGATTATCAACAATAAATTGATGGATTCTGTGTTTGGCAGTACATTACGGTGCGTATCATTTCATTATCATCATAAATTTCATCAATGAGCTGACAGCATTATATAGGTGGCTTGACGAGACCCCAACAGGACGCATTATTACCCGATGTACTCAGGATATTCGGGCCATCGATGGTCCTGTTCCACAGATGTTTGTTTCGCTACTCGATTTTGCATGTGGAATAGTGACAAAACTCGGAGCCATTGTCCTATTCACTCCCCTATTCCTTCTCCCTGGTGTTGGGGTCGCCATATTTGGATTATATTTCGGAAACATGTATCTCAAAGCCCAGCTCTCTGTAAAGCGCGAAACCAGGTATTTCCATGCAGTCCAAAGCTGACAATTACTCATGTTACTGCAGTAATGCTCGTTCTCCCATGCTGGCGCATTTTAGTGCAGCCATTCATGGAATTGGTATGTACGGGAGTAAATATTCGTCACTGACATTCTGACCAGCCTTTTTAGTCTCTATTCGAGCATATGGAGCGCAAACCGCCTTTAAGGACGAATCTTTGCGTCGAATTGACCATTATGCACGGGTCGCACGGATGTCGCACAATCTCAATAGGTGGTTTGGAGTTCGCATGGATGCGTTAGGTGCCGCCCTCACCGCTGCACTTGCCGCATATCTGGTTTATGGTCCCACTGCCGGTGCCGGCAACACTGGATTCTCGCTGAACATGGCAGTGGAATTTAGCCTATACATACGGTTTTTCATCAGGATGTTTAATGACTTCCAGGTTCAGGCCAACAGGTGTGTGGATTTTTTTTTTGTTTTTCGAATGCTCTGATGGTCGATGTTACAAGTTTGGAGCGAATTCAACATTACATTGATATTGAGCACGAGCCGACGCCTACTGAAGCTGGAAAGCCTCCTGCCGCCTGGCCTACTACCGGCGGACTGTACGTTGAAAAACTTTCTGCGCGCTACTCAGCGGTTAGCCATCTCCTAATGACCCCTTTCCTGGAATTCTACTAAGCCGGAATATGTAAAGTCTGGTCCAAAGGTCCTTCACGATATTTCGTTCCAAGTCGATTCTGGAGAGCGAATTGGCATCGGTGGGTGCTCACTGCACGAAATTATTTTCTTCGTCTAAATTTGAGGTGTTAGTGGGTCGTACTGGCAGTGGAAAGGCGATTACATTTTTACATGGAATTTTCTACCCTCATTAAGATATACCCACAGAGTTCTCTAACGCTCGCGCTCCTCCGGTGCATTTTCACAGAGGGCACTGTTTACTTTGATGGCATCCCGACCAACACTATAAATCTCGATGCCTTAAGGTCCAGTATCACGATTATCCCTCAAATTCCTGAGCTTCTTAGTGGTAAACACTCCCTTAACCACGGACATGCCACCCGGTGCCATTTATGACTCTTATCTGTAGGCAGCCTTCGACAAAATATGGATCCCTTCGATCAGTATGATGATACAACATTGAATGGCGCCCTTCGAGCAGCTGGCCTTTTCTCGCTGCAGGAGGATGCGGGTGAAGCAAACCTCACGTTAGACAGTAGCATCGCTGGGGGAGGTGGTAACCTGTCGGTAGGTCAGCGCCAAATCATTGCTCTGGCTCGGGCTATGATTCGAGGAAGCAAGCTTCTTATTCTGGACGAAGGTCAGTCATTCTCAAAATGTGGACTCTCGAGAGCTAACCCAGATGACACAGCCACATCTGCTATTGGTTGGTTCCCGTCCACTTTAACGTGTTTCAACGAAATGTGACCTTTTGAGAAAAGATTACAAAACCGATGCAATAATCCAAAGCACTCTTCGAAGTCAACTCGGTCATGATGTTACTGTCATAACCATTGCGCATCGATTGCAAACAATTATGGACGCTGATAAAATTGTGCGTTTATTGCTCTTCTAGTCAGTGGTTCCTTCTTTACAAGTCACTATCAGATGGTCCTTGATAACGGTCGCATTGTATGTTGCTTTCCCCACCCTGAGTCTTGCTCTATGTTCACTTTGTCTTGCAGGCCGAGTTTGATAGTCCCAAGGAACTTCTCCAGAATGAACAAGGGATGCTGCGAGCGTTGGTTGATGGGAGTGGTAACCGGAAGGCACTTTTTGAGCTCGCTGGAAGCAAATCGTGATTCGTAACACGAAATCTTTATTAAAATTCCAACTCCATCGTTAACAGCGTTGACCCGTTATTTCGATTTCTCACCGCCCAGCTTTGCACATCAGACAACCAAAACATCACCAGATTGTTCTTTTTATTTTGAAACACATCGCCATGGATTATATTTGTGTGGTTCTGGTTTGTCAAATTCATAGAATTTTGGTGGCGTAAGGTGTGATGGGGATCCCGTAAACACACCAATTTTAGGACACCTCTGATGCCAATAGAGCGTCAGATTTACCTGACTTGTCGGTGTTTTACCATGGTCGTTTCTGAATTTCTAATGGCTTCAGGGAAGAGAGTATCGAGCACGGATGTGCTACATGAATTTCCGAACAATTAACAACGACACGGAGATAATTGGAAACCTGGGTAGAATGTGATGTGTGTTCTCAGAGGTATAGATGGTTTCGCCCTTTTCAGATCTTCACATACCCGAAACTTTTTGCTGAAGTATTGAAGCACGAGGTGTCATCTACCATAATTAAAGAATTTCAAGCGACGCTGCTTAAACGGATTCCGATGGTGAACCGAAAAAATGGTCTCCCAAGGAATCCCGAAGCCGAGAAATAAGCTGAGAAAGTTCGCTGTGACTACAGGGGCAAATTTCTACACGAATTTCCGGGGGGAAACTTTCAGAGCAGGAGAGGGACGGAACAGCAAATTTCCTGGGGGTAATAGTGGCACGCATCTTTTCCAGTGACTCCAATGGTCCAAAACCCGAGGGCCCATCACCCAAAATCTTTTTCATGCTTTCGGGAAGCCAGAACTGCTCCCATTCTGCCTGGCATTGCAATTGGCGAGTACTGGGATTAGGGAATCCTCTCGTTGGAGGATGGAGAATCTTGTTTCGGGCGCGATCGGGAAGATTCGACCAGTACCTCGACAGGGACCAGCACCCACGAAAGAAATAAGCGGCCTGAGAACTGTTTAGCTCCTTGGGAGGAAGGGAAGAAGTGGTGGAAGGGTCGATGCCAAAGACATTTTGCCGTTTAAGCTCATGGTAATATAGATAACCCTGCAATTTGCGCAGATTTAGGCCTTCTGCCAGAGCCAAGGTTTGAGCAATTGAAAAAGTGGGGTGAGATTCCAGTCGGCGTATCAAGGCTAATTCAATGGCTGGAATCAGGCTTTCATCGTTGCTCTGGACCACCAGGCGGAGCAGAAGTTCGAGCTTTGGCGTTGGGCACAGATTGTTGTCATCGAGGATGCGATTTGAAGATCCTACACCACCAAAGCCCATGGAATCCTTACAGTGCAGGTTTAGCATTCGGAGAGCCCATGTTTCGTAAGAATCGAATTGATATTTATGGGAGATCGCGAAGAGATGCAGGACTTTTTGGAAATTGAAAGTCTGAGGATAGAATTGTGCCTCAATTTCAAGAGGCCTTAATGGTAGGAACCCAGAGATCAAATTTCTGAGAAATATAAGACTTGTGAGACCAGTACAACTTACGAAGCGTAAAGTGCCCAACAAAGGGCCCGAAAATCCTCAAGACTGTCTGGGAGAACGAGAGGTTCGCTTTCGGTAGTTGAGTTCGGGCAATGCTCTCCACTTGGAAGTGTGAACATGTTTGTGAATGCTGAGCAGTCTCGCGCTAGTAGAAAGCGGTGTATCTGGTGTGTTGTCATTAAGTATGAACACCTTTGAGGTACCCTAGACAGATCAAAAAGCTGAAATACCTTAAAGAGCGTGCTTTCCGCAAGAATAACACAATTTCCATCTTCGAAAAAGAATTCTTTGTCGTGAATAGGGCCTTCCGGAGGATTCTGAGAGTCGGCAATGGATGACATGATGAGAACGAGGAAAGAAAACGGAGTTGGAAAATGATGTGATGTGCTCGGATGACTCCGAGACTCGACTCAGGAGTTACCTTTTTTGACGAACTATCGATGTCCACGTTTACCGAGCTCAAAACACATCACTGCAACGGATATGGTTCTATTGGCCGGTAGCATGAAGGCAGAAGCTGCCACGACCTTGCCAGTCGTCACCCAGATTACTACTCAAGTGCCCTGAAATCATTGGCGTTCAGGCCATCAGGGCAGAGTGCTCAAACGGTCCACTTGGGGTCGGGGTAAGGATGCACAGATTTGCGGACGTTTTCCTAAGATTTCAAGATCGTCCGGTTTAATTGACTAGTTTATTCTTCCTACTACCATGAGAGAAAAGACTCGATGGGCGTCTATCTAAGAACTTTCTAATTTATTTGTGAGCCTATACTACCAGGTGTTGATATTCGAGCGCCTGCGTCGTGGGTTAAAGCAGACGGCTGAGCATAATAATATTTACTTTCAACTTGATTACGACGGCGCTTACCTTGCCAGTACTGGGAGGCATTCTTACACAATCCTTGGGCGATAGCCTCACTGCGTGTGTCTTGCGACTCCAGGTGACGCACGCGTCTACACGGTGTTAATGAGGTTCTAATAGATTCCTACACCAAAACTCCCAGTTACCTCAGTCCGATCACAAAAAAAAAGAAAAAAAAATAGCCGGAGAAAATATCAAAGCAATGGCGGAAGGTTAAGCTATACTGGCATGCCCAGATGAGGCTTGACTCCATGCTTCAGGTTCAATAGCAACGGCGAGAACGTGTGACTGCGTACCACACATATCCGAGTAAACACATCGCAAGATCACATTAATCGTTAATTCCGCTTTGGACTCTGGTCTCGGTGAGGAATATCACCATTTGGCTTATTGGAAATCAAACGACGGAACAGGATAAATCCCGATTGTTCTAAGTGGAGGATGGGAATAATAATAAAATAATAATGGCGCTATGAACAAAGCATGGCCTTGCCGTCGAGTCACCTTTGATCAGTTGAAAGTAACATTCCAGGCTGTTCATATCGGCGTGTTTATAAATTGATTTATTATCTTGAGAGGAACCGTTATGTCCTGACTCGCGGTCTGCTTTCTCGTACTTTCAAGTTCTTAATACAAGGAACCCCGAACGATGACGGTGACAACGCCACAGTGAGATCACATGTCGAAGGCGGCCAACGACTTCTAGTAGCAAAATCGATCTCAAATAATTAATTCATCTCCATGAGTGTGTATGGTACATAAAAGGGAGGCTCGGCTCCATGCTATCTAAGCAGAGCTCAATGAGAAATTTTCTCCGTAGGTGAAAGGTAAACATGTGGTGCGAAATAAAATTTAAAAGAAATAGGGACCCTCCCATAACCAGATCGTGAGCCGGATATGTTCTGTCCGGCACTGTGAGTTGAATGTTTAACCTTTGTCCATCATTCGAAATCGGTTTCAAGGTACTTGATCGCCGTCAATGGTCTTCGACAATTTAGGATTCCGCGAACGCTGCGGTCAGCTGATAATGTCTATTGATTGATGAATGGTGGCGATTGGTTGAGGGCAATAAAGCTGGACATGACGAGGCCGAGGCCGAGAACACGCACTACCCGTCACCAATGGAGGCAGTGACTCACTATATTTACAGCTATTGAGAAGGCCAAATTGGGTATCAACAGAAGAATATTTCGACACCAGGAAACTTACCGAGGCCTGCAGTGTATGCTTTTTTACCAACACATCCGGGTCTGCGTCGACATCGATAGCTCGCATTACGCAGGTTCCTGGGCCGGATACGGTTCGAATGACGAAACTGACAATTTCCAAATTTTCGTCGAAATCGAGTGTCCAAGTGAAGTCTTCGGTCCACTTCCTGCCACTTTTTCTCCATGCCCAGTCGATGCTTGCAGAGACAACAGCACGACGGTTGAGTTCATCGACTTGAGTAGTAGCTCGAAAACGTGCATTCGAGCGGGTCCAATGGGTAGCAAGCAAGTCAAAGTATGATCGAATAGCATTTGATCCAATTAATCTAGAGGTGTGTGGATGGGGGCATGAATCCGGTGCATGTTGTATAATGACAGGAGAGGTGGTAGAAAAATAGCAGAGCATCTTGATCGGAGGTTTGTTCGATGCAAATGCAGCGAAGAACGATTCACTAGACGCTCCCAATTGCCGTGCAGACATGATGCTGGGATTTGTTGTGAGAGAGGGTCTATGGATTTTTCTCGGTTTCCCAGACTTGATGTGCTTTTATAGCTTCCAAGCCAGGTGGCTCGGGGGCTCGGGGCCTCGGGTAGAAGGGCTTGAAGTCATGGCCGGACTGTCAGGTCCGTTTACAACTTATCAACATTGCCAGAGATTTCCGCTTTGGCTTTAATCGGGTGGCTGGGAACATCCGTTCATACATCAATTGGGCAATAATACAGGATGCATCCACAGCGTTACGTGGGGAAGCGTTTCGAGTCCTAGGCCAGTCATTGCCACCAAGTGGTGTAAATATAGAGAATATGCTTCTCCAGCTTCCTGACGTGATGCAGAGAGTTCCGTAGGAGATAAGGGGATAAAATAACGCAGCCATTGGCATTCAACGCGTAGTTGTGGGGCATGGCCGAGGTAGAATATATGACGTGTGCGACTTTGAACTCCGCGATAATGCCGATATGCCGGGAATCGGCCTCGGCGCACAGCAGTACGCTTTTTGCATATCTGATAAGGGAGCGCCCGTTGTCGAAAAACCCTCGAGATTTTGCTAAGATCCTTCAATATATTTCTCCCTGCCGTGGCTATACCAACATTGACTCTGAAAATGAGGCAGTATGCAGCGGCTTGGAGGCCGATGTTGAAATTTAGCCGATCACCCAGTTGTCCTGCTAGTGCAAAAATGTTAGAAAAAACTTGACTCGAATAGCTTTAGTATCTGATTGGTGAGCTATTCATATAATTTACCTCGCCTGCACATAATTATGGACCCTCGGGGTGCGGCCATAGAGAGTCTTTCATTCCAGAAGATAATTATTGCGAAGGATCGTCAACTTATGCCTCCCGCTTCTCTCCGTGGAGTGAGAAGGATTCCCTAGGAAGAAATACCCATCCATTGCAAGGGGTGACCTCGGGTAGAAGGGCCATGCCTACTAGCATTAGAATTAGTCTCGTAAGTGTCGTAAGAGAGTTAACAAAAGATAGAGAAATAATCGTAGTTATATAAATACATCCCATACAGTAGAGGAGCAAAATTAATAGCGATGGGGATGAAGAACCGCAGTTCTAGCAAGTTCATACAGATCTCAGAAAGAGTAGGCTGGTGATCAGCTCGCTCCCCCTTTTCTCAGGTGACTTTGGGGCCACCCAAAGTTTACTTACCTTTTAAAGTACCATTCACTTAATGAGGCGAGGATCAAAATTCAACGCGATCTTGCGATCCGACGGCTGTTAGGACCTATCTCCGGACAGTTTTACAGAAAAATCAAAGAGAGATGTATGTATTTATGATTGATTTACGGTTTTTCGGGATCCATACCAGCTGGTAGCCAGCGTAATATTCATGTTCATCAGACCACCAAAAATACCAATCGTTGGGTGATAGGAATTGGTCAGTAACAAATTCGAAGAAATGTTAGTGGCCTGCCTCGACTCGATTCTTGACTCGAAAGAAGCCGGGATATCGAACACTTCCGCTATATAGACGAGCCTGCATTCTCGGTGTATTCGAAAGGATCTAACTTCTGACTCCCTCGTGTCCCTCGTCGTCATCTATTTCACACCATCAAGGATGGCGTACATCAGGAATGAGTTCGGGCTGCGGACATGATATTTGAAACGCTATATTAATGGGGGAACGAAACGCTACTCGATCGAAAATATCTGACTCTCAACGCCGACCCTGCCCATCGGGGGCTTGTCTTCGGCACCGATGTACCCACGAATGCGACAGATCTTCTTGGAGGCAATGTGCAAAAGATGGTCACAGGCCAAAAAAAAACACCTCGCGATCGCGTGTCGGCGTTTCCCATATATCCTTACGTAATCTCCGTGGTCAAATAGTTTGATAAGATAGATAGTGATGCCGCCCTGCCAAACGGCGAGCCATCCACTTGCTCCAGTCGAGAATGGCGGTGAAGGGATATCGGGTTATTTTTGTTGCAAAATGATTGGAGATTCTCTTCTTTGTTCTGTGCCTCGAAGATAAGCCAAAACGCGGTCCAATTCGACCAGGTGATCAGTTTCTCAAGTTGTTCAACCCATGAGGGAGCAACATACGGTCGTATGCCTCTCCAAGAGGAACAAGCTATATCTCTAGCGCGTGGAGAGCTACAGTCGACATCAACCGCCTGGACAGACGAGTTAATGGAGAGCCCGACCAACACCTTCGAAGCCCAGGAGACCTTTCGATTAACACTCGGTGAGAAATCGCACCCGTGGATCTCGAGTGAAATATTTTCCAGAAGGGGTGTGGTTTAAGTATCGTTGGATGAGAGATTCCTTGGGCGACGATAGCGATGCGGACCCAAATTCTACACAAGGGGCTGAGGAGATTAACTATGGGCAGTTGCGGGGACGATAGCGGTTAAGGTCGAAGACAGCCAAGCTTCCACTCGGGGAGAAGAAGCCGTTTAAGGACGTTGTCCGCATGAAAAATGCAGGATTCCATTTGACAGACGTCCTCTCGAGAACAATGTGCAGCTAATGGTCAGAGATAACGGGCGCCGAGGTTAATTTCTTGGGATGGGTAGACCGAGTACTTCACAATTTCCTGACTAACGTTTAACATGAATGATTGATCGCTTTGAACCCGGAGTGTGTCCGATGGAAACCGCCTTAGGTGACATAAGAACTCGGTCCACAGGGGTGACAACTGGTACTGGGATGTCCTGAGCGAAATTTGAGCAAAGAGTCGAGAGAAGGAGCCTCCATACAGTGGACACTGGAGAGTGGAGGCCAAATAAGGTCTTCACAATCAGTGGAGATAGAATCCTTACATCTCGCGCTCCGGGGCGGCTCTAGGAAGGGATGTGAAAGGCCATAGTCAAACCGCGTCCGAAAACCCAGAAAGTGAATGGCTAGTGAGAAGCCGCCCGAGTTCAGAAGTAATTTCACGGTCAAGGCGAAGTAAAGTCCATGATCGGGGTAACATTGACCAGGTAAAACACGAACCACGGCATAGTGCAGAGTGTAAATTGCGCATGTGGGAACAGGTCCTCGGGGAAATCCTTCGAACCGCATCCCATCACCGTCTCTCAACTTGACTGGGCCTGGAGAATTCTTGTCCACGAGTTTACTGAATGTATAGATGAATTTAAAATGTCAGAGAACTCTATACATAATACATACCTTGCCGTTATCTTTGGTCTGGATCGCCCACATGAAATTATCATTCTACGTCCATGATATTTCCGACACCAATTTAGGTGTTCGACCACGAGATCCCGCACTTTCGTCACGTTCAGCATGGCGATAAATTTCAAGGTTTCGGGCTACGGACATGGAAGAGCTTGTGAAAAAGCATGACAGTTAAGGACCGCGGTAGGAATATTTGAGTAATGTGCGACAGAATCGGCGTCCCACTATTCGGATTCGTTGGATCAAGAAGCGCGTTGGTCAATAGGCAATTAATTCACGCCATCACGTTCGAATCCCTCGTGCATATATATCATTGGACCTAGTAGGCCTCTAGATCTCTAGAGTCTACATACGTCCAACAACGTATAAGCAATGGAGTTGATGACATACCAGTGCTTTGAAGAACCCTCCTGCCCGAGGTGACAATCCGAAAGCAAGCATGGTTCTTCGACCAAACCAATGGGGACTATTTGTGTGCAGTCCCGTATGGGCCTTTTGAACGTTGAATCCAGAATTGATCAACTAGAGCGTTGTCAGGATATGCCGCGTGTGACTCCAATGCAACTGGAGAGCGGCTTCAGCGTGATTGCATGAAAGATGCCGCCTTGTGGCCCGTCCGGATTTTTGCATTTCACAGACGGCCAATTCAACGACTCCCCGCAGGCTGCAGCCAGAACTGCTAGAACATGGATATCGGTTGTTGTTGTCAGTCAAGTTTGGTTTTTCACAGCCACAGTAATCCATCAAACCTTTTTGGAATTGTAGCCACATGCTTACAGCTGTTGAACTGCACAAATATTATTTCGAGTACATATGACCTGTATTTTTTGACACATTTTGCATGTTTCCACAGAGTAATCAAAGAGTGATACCCCTTAATTTCGCTTTACCAAGGTATATTCCCAGATACATAGGTTGCATTTATCTTGCGGATGTCCGCAGTCGCATGTAGATATGAATACAAGTCTAGCCGGTAGTCTACGGGGTGCACAGAAGGAGTCGATGGTAAGTCGACTGCTCCGCGGGGCGAAGGACGATGGAGAGGGCGGATGAACCCCTCCAGCGGACCTCCTCTACCGGATAGGATGGTATGTAAGTGTGTATGCAAGGTGGTGAGATGTATGTAAAGAGGAGTGGGTGGGTGGGGAAAGAAAATGTACATGCCCGAGACGAGGCGGAGAGAGAGGCGAGGGCCCGAAAATGTGAGCCTAGTGGTAGAGATTTTGAATCGAAAGGTAAGTAAACGATTAAACACGTTGCGACTTGCTGTCCACAAGAAGACACGCCCATGTGACCAGTCACATGGGTGTTTCCATAACACGTGCTACATTCCCTGCCGTGCAGAAGGACGGCGTCTTTTCCAAATCCCAGATTCTTTGCAAAACATGGAGTAACTTGGGATAATATTCCGAGCTCTTCAGTAGCTATATAACAGGTATATACAGAATATAAAGGTTGGAAAGTGTTCATAGCCTAAAATTCGAAGTAGTTTCTAAGAGAAAGTAGATGACCAACGGCGATAGATAGAGGATCAAGAGTTTTTATGCCTGCCTTGGACCGTATGACTTGCAAGTTTTCAACTTCTTGGATCGCACGGATAGAAAAAGCAGTCGTCACACCGTCATTACGGATAAGGATACCTGACGCCCCATATTTATAAAACCAGCCCTCGTCCCAGGATCCATCTTCGCATTGCCGAGAAAGAAGGGTTTCGAGATCTCGCCGGTCAACGATCTCAAACTCCGCCGCTGCTAAAATGCGCGCAGCCAGAGAAAGAGAGTTTCCTTCGGCTCCGAATCGCTCCAAAATACGTTCTTTAAATGTTGGGGCCAGACGGCGACGAACTTCTGGAGCAACTCGCAGGAAGCGAGAAAGAAAGAATAAAAACTGGTCGGCGCTGACATAGTAGTACGTCCCAGAGATATAGGCACGATTGACAAGTACCCTTTCGACCCAATCCAATGTTTTACGTAGTTCGTGGCCTCTCCCGTTTTCATAGAAAAGGGTGAGTACGTTGACGCAAACCACTGGATCTTATGAGAGGATGTTAGTCGACTGTTTATTTCTTCTAAAAAATAATACCCTCTACCTATTCGCGGGCGGGAGTGATCAAAATATACCTGTATTATCCCGTCAGAGTTACGGCACTTGAGCATTACATCCATGACTTGATGCTTCATAGTCTTATCAACGTGGGTGGAAACGGTCAGTCCAATCGACGTTGTGTCTAGGTCGTTTCTAAAAGAGGGAGTTTAGTAAAATGAAATGACGAAGGTTTGTAGCCTACTCACGGAAATTGTTTCGTCGTAAGAACCCCGCCTGTTTGGAAGAAGTTGAATTGTCCTCGATGCTTGACAAAGTCAACCAGTGACCTTAGTGATCAAAGGGCTTAATGTGAGCACGGAGGTGTATAAGGGGGTAACAAACTTACTCGTCACCCGTAGCTTCGAGTATTAGGAGCTGCGCAAAGTTCTAGGAAGGGAAGATGATTAGTCGATGAGATTTTATTCGAACTTTAAGAGAACCTCAATCGCACCTCGGAAAGTTGTATGTCATTGGAGGTTACCGAAGTGAGCTTCTGTTTTCGCGAGGCTAAAAAGTTTTTCCCCCGAGAGACAGGGTCCCCACAAAGGTTCTTGAGTTGTTGTACCACATTCGAAAGATTGTCATAAACAATTCCGTGGATTCCGAAGGACCGAGCAGTAAGGACATTCTCGATTTTGTCGTCGACGAATATCGTGCGGGTAGGATCAACCCCAGTCGCATTGATTACATACTGATAGAAACCAATATTCGGTTTGCGCTCATGGGCAAGCGCACTGAATATTTTGTGTTAGTTACTCCCCGACATCAATTTGAGAATTGAACTTGCGACGTAAAGATGTGGTCGAAAAGAGCCCACTCTTCTGGCGTGGCTTTCATCGAAAGCACGTCCCAATCCGGAGCCGAAATATTGGACATAGCGTAGATTGCGATACCGGCTTTGCGAAGCTCGCGAATAAGTCCTAGGAGTTGCGGATTGCTCTTTAATGAATCGCGTGCAGCTTGGAAGGCCTGCTTAACGTCAGCAGCAGAGAGGTTAAACTCCTGCGCCACCAAAGAATAAGCTCTCTCTTCGGTAATATTCCCTTTTTCATATTCAAACCAGTGAGCAGAGCGAAGAATTTCACTCATTGTCTTGGCGTGAAGAGGCGATTTTGGAGTAGAGGGAGACCATGTAAAGAGGACGTCTCCGAGATCAAAGATAACGGTCGAATATCGATTTGCAATTTTCGTCGATGGACTGCAAGGGTTATGCATTGTTGCGTTGCGAATAGTTATGGGGCATAACTCCCAAATCCTCTCCTTTTTTGTACTTTCGGTAGACGGATCATCCCTTCTCAGACAATCCCGGAACCATTCCTTTCACGTTCTACTCCAGGTATTATTTGTATTTTCATTTCTCAATAGTTCCAGATCATGATATGAGGCTTCCGTCCTTGCTTCGTACGAACTCTACCTTCCGATGAATCGTTCATGTTGGCGTCATCCGCGCAGTAAGATTTAGAAAAAAAAAAGTGCAGTACCCCGAGTTTATACACAATAAGCTGAAGAGATCTGGTGTTGGGGCAATCGGTAGTAATGTCATATTTCGGTGTGACCATGCAAGACCGGAGTAAGAGAAGACTGATGGCCATTTTAACCAGGCGTGTACCGTTGGGGGCTGGGCCCAGGTCCAAATTTGGTATCAAAATGTGGACTTGTTTGGGCCCTCACCTGGTCTTCGATGTCCGGGGTGTGTGACCTGGACAACTTTATTTTCACCATGGCAATATCTTGTGCATTTATTCTCCAGTGGAGCTTCCTATTTTCAGAGATTCCATTTCCAAGGACAAGGAAGAAGGCGAAAAGATGGGATTGTTGATCAGATAAAGCGACTCGGAAGCGATTGCCCCGAACCAAGCCAGTTATCC
>Ga0307509_10005786_pt1 | contig 16984 bp, 18 predicted proteins | sample 10_EM_MG_FD_202245 | JGI IMG/M metagenome (GOLD analysis project Ga0307509, IMG submission 202245) | Populus trichocarpa ectomycorrhiza microbial communities from riparian zone in the Pacific Northwest, United States - 10_EM | ecosystem: Host-associated > Plants > Roots > Unclassified | place... | reverse complement strand
AGGGTCAAACAGTGTTCGCACTTTGTTCTGACGAACTGAATTCTTAGAAAGATACTTCTTTACTAGAGAAGTCAAAGTAGCGTGAACATTAGTATAAATAGTAGGGCTCTCCCCGATGGTTGAGAAAATGATCAAGCAACGGAGAAGAGACTTTAACAATATTATAAGTTATTACGATATTCTTCTATTACTTTATCGGACAATTATTCTTGAGCCTTCCTGACCTATATTCCGTTGTCTCGAATATCCTCCGGCCTAGTTAGCCCGGAATCCTACCGTGTTAGCTACCCCGTAACAGGCGGTGGGAGCCCGCGAGTGGACTGTAAGAGGCCGGGGAGGCGGTGAGAGGCATGGAGTAGACAAGATAGGATGTGGAAAGCTGAGGAGAGGGCCGCACTTAAGGGCAAGAGAGGGGGGACATCCGCCGGATATGGGAGGAGACGGGCTGGGATCAGAGGGTGGAGGAGGAATGGCTGAACGTGTTGGGAGGGATGAGGGCGGAGGAAGTAATGATGGGAAAACGTCCGCCGAATACGCGAGAGGACTGAGGAAATCCAGGAGTGTGCGAGAAGCGGAGGTAATGTTGGTGGGGTTCCGGATGCGAAATGGATTCAGGGAGAGGTTAGAAACGGGGTTAAAGGAGAGAGGGTATCATGGAAAGAAAGCTGGCGGGCGGGAGTATCGGGGGGGGAGGCCGAGAGGAGAGATGTCACGGCCGCAAGACGTCCGCAAAAGGGCAGTATGGGAACGGGTGCATTGGGAGCGAAGGTATGAAGAGGCTGGGCACTGGGGGTAGAGTATCAGGGGGGTGGCTGCGCCAGGGGGGGTCAAATGCATCAGGACGCAAAAAGGGCCGCGTTCAATGCGTCCGGACGCTGACTTGCGCGTCCGGACGCATTGGACGCAGCCCTTTCACTTCTGGACGGAATGAGCCCGGACGGACGCACCCCGAACAGGAGTTTACGTTATAAGCGCCTGGAACGTCCGGCGCACAGGGTGAGCGGGGAGAGACAGAACGCAAGGTATTTTTTTTCTTGATGTTAGTAAGCTATCTGGTGAATAAGATATCTAACACAACCAACTATGTTGCAGTAGACAAAAAGCAAAGTTCTCTGGCCATACTTGACCTCTCCTTTGAACTATTGCAGATATGGACTGTACAGGTACAGTAACTGGAGGCAGTTCTTTAGTATGTGTCTGGAGCTATATCTCACTGGTTCTGTATCTTCTAAGTCACTCAAGAAGTATTGCTTGATTCCTGATTTGGATAGTTTTCGTTCAATGAACTAGGATACTAGTTTAAAACCTTGTGTATCATTGAACGCGGCTCATAGGTCCTCCAACAGGTTGCTCTATTCATTCTCAAACCCATGAACGTCTCTGATCACTTCTCGGGAGTTGTAATAAGGAACAGGTTTGCCCGGTGAGCGAGATGTGGTATATTAGTATGAGACTGGTATCCAATGTCATGATAAAATACATTCGGATCTGATCCAAGAGGGCTATGATTGTATTCACAGTTTTAATCCTTACTCTTGGTGGTGCCTGATTTATGTGATATGCTTGTTTCTATGTTGATATATGGTATGATAGATTGAAGGATAATGTTTAGACCTGTGTGGACTGTCGGTAGATGCTTCTTATATGAACCATACTTGGTGTATTTTCAGCAGCAAAAATGGATATTCATCAGGAAAAAAACCTTTTTCACCGGACATATCGAGCCCACGTCCGGACGAAGCCAGTCCGCTGTTTGCCTCCCGTCCTTCCAGATCTCCTGAGCTCTCTATGCCTTTTATCTCTTGCGTCTGGGGTGCCCGGACGCCCCACTCTCCCTCCAAAGCTTCCGACACGCTCCTTGCGACCCCACCCTCTTCCAGCGCCTTCCTGTTGTATCTGCCCACTTATCTTCTCGTCTACAGGCCTCCTGCCTACTCTTACCAACTGCAGGCATCCAGCGGCCCTCCTAGATCACCTCTTACCTCTAGTGACCTAGATCTGTCCGCTCCTGTCCGCTGACATCTTACGTTGCGCCTTTCTTAGCGCGCACCCTACTGTCACCTTCATAATTCCCTTACTGTTAACAAGACACCCGGCGCGGCCGCCATGGAGACCCCCGACTTTACTTGGCTTCGCCACAAGAGAGAATAAATGGCTATTATTAATTATCCGCAGAACTCACACGGCCGAGTTGAAGCCGGACATTTTCTAAGGGCATCTCTCCCTTAAGTCGCCGGCTTCAACTCGGCCGCCTATTCAATTCAACCTAGTTAAAATATTCCCTTAAACGCCGGCAGATTGTATATTACTCCTGCGGCCGAGTTGAAGCCGGACACGCAATGTGGGAACTGTCATCTTAAGTGTACAGCTTCAACTTGGCCGTATATCCATGCAGAACAATTCAACCTATTTAAAATATTCCCTTAAACGCACGTGGATCGTGTAGTACCCCGGGCGGCTCAGTTGAAGCCGGACACTCAATATGGGAACTGCCATCTTAAGTGTACAGCTTCAACTTGGCCCCATATTCATGCAAAACAAATCAACATATTTAAAATATTCCCTTCAACGCCAGCGGATTGTGTAGTACTGCCGTCCCTGAGTTGAAGCCGGACACTCAATATGGGAACTGCCACCTTAAGTGCCCAGCCTTAACTCGTATATAAATACTGTACATAATTGGATAGAATAATTTAATATATTTCATTAAACGTCCGCAGATCAATCCTGTGATTCACTATCCATTGCCTCTGCCCGTTATGAATTACCTGCGCCTGTCCGATGAACTGCCCCTATACTGACTATTCGCATGTCTCGACCATTGACCCGTCTGCCGACTCGAATATGTCCGCTCGCAATGTGAAATCTGCCACTATTGACCGGATCGAGTATGCAAACCAATGCCAACCGATGGACAGCTCCGACCTCACTGAGAATATTTCTTATCTTGAAAAGTGCTAGCAACCAAGCCACCACCCGTTTTCGTAAATATCCATATTTCGCTTCCCCACCAGTGTAGACCCATACCCAATCATTTCTGGAGCCACCATTACGGAATGCCTTTGTTTCTATGCAGCGGGCCCGGTGGATCTGGAACCTGTCACTTTCCTGAAAGTCGGCGACAGGGATTTCAAGCTGAGCGAATCCTTCTACAGGGAGTACCCCTAGTTCTGTGGGGTCCGCTGGCAACCGCCGGTCATCCACAGCAGTCTGCTAAGTAAAATGTAGTATCTCCTGCATCATGTCGGAAACATGGATATTGAGGGTTGCGCATAGTTCGGTCAGCGTGCTGGTGTTCTTCATATGGCCTTTAAGAACCCGGCATGGCATACCATGACTTGAAAAAGCCGCATTTCCATCTGACTATCTTCAGCGACGATCAGACCTTTAACTTTTGAAAGCGCTTCTATAGTCTGCAACCTCATTCCTAGGGCATCTTGGCGGCCATATTGCGACAAGATCTGCCGGACGGCGTCATTCCTGTTTGACCTGCGGTATCCATCTTTACTCTGATCCTTATGTGCTAGTTCACCGATCTCTGTGGAATACATCCATATGGATCCAAAACACCGTACGTGGGAGGCAAAGTGAGTCAGGTAGTGCATCTTGATGAAGTTGAAGTGGTTCTCACGCCGTATCAAATCCATCCGCCGATCGGACCTTTCAACCCTCTCTTGATCAGCCTGTCGACGGCAATTAGCGACGGTTCTATTGTGGACTTCTTTAGCAGGCTGATCCGGCATCAGTTCCCTTAGCCCCCGACATCAGCAAAAAAACTCGATTTTGCATCCACACGCATCTGAACGCACCTTGTAGTGGAGTTTGCATCTGGTCAGCATCCTGTGCATCCCATGAATCTAGTTTTAAACTTCAGAAGCCAAAATGGACATGTAAATGTTGTCCGTTAGGGCTGAAAATTCATGTTTGTCTACGTAATTGTTAGATTAATCTTAAATTGAAACGGGTTTTTTGATTACATAACTTCAAAAAAATTGTCCCACAGAATGCAGCCAGAAGATGCAGGGTGCGCTGAAATGCAAATAACGCAAACTGATTTTTTTTGCGGATGGATCCTAGCGATCTGCTCTGGTGCCAGTAGCCTTCGAGGTATGGAACTCGAGAAAAATGTCCTTTGTCCGGTGAAATGTCTGCAGGTAGCTTTCTATGTAGGAAAGTGTATATGGTGTATGACTCCGATATTGAGTCATGAGAGAGAAATCAACCAGCGCGCTAACACACTTCAAAGCGCTCTTGAAATCATGATACTGAGAAGTACGCGGATTTCGCAATGCGGACGCCAACACGTCTGCAATACAAGGGCCGAGGTTGCGCATCTCCTTTCCCTGCCATTGCGTGCTTTCGCGATAGGCCTTTTTCGATAAGCTGAATCCGCGGGAAGGAGGAATTTCTTTCCTAGGATCATCGCACGCCTGTTGTCATTTATCCTTTTTCATGAATCCTTCCACCCATTCCATCATATGTTTGAATAAGCCAAGGGAGATGTTGTGCAAGAGGTCCGGCTTCTGTAGGTCCGCGGGGCTTACTCAATCCAGTCCAATGAATACATTGTTTCTTATTTTGAAGCCTAACGGCAGAAAGTATGCTGCAATGCTGGCTGCTTCTGCCAGCTCATGCCTCAATACTTTCTCCCTATATCGCATGTAGTCGCGGGTCTCATATATCCGCGGCGGATTCCAACCGAACTCCTCGCACAGAACCTCACACTTTGGGCATAACTTACTGCCTATTGCTTGCAAGGCTGCATGCTCAGCATGATCCGCGAACCAGGCTGACAAAATGGTGAAACAAAGGCGTGTTTTGCCATCTGCACAATCCATTACCATTCCTTCCTGGGCAACCGGCTGTAACGGTTCCAGGACATGATCGAACACAGCCCGCAGGGTCTCCGCATTTGTCAGCCGCTGGGCTTCGTTGGCACAGGCTGAATCACTAGTGAACTTTGGAGGTACTGGAATCAATGCCAGAAGCAGGATTGGCATCTTGGCGGGGGTGTTTCTCGTCCGCGAAAGGATATTGCCGATCGTCATATATACTGGCCAGGCTTTCTTATGTCCTGAGAAATTGGTAAGGTGCGTCTGGTTAGACAATCCGATAATGGGAACCACTGTTGACCCGGTGGGTAAAGCTTTCTACCAACGAAAGGAATGGGCTGTTAGCACTGGAAACACCTCTCCCAAGACCTGTCAGGACCTATGTCATACCTGTATATCCCACCACCAGTCCGGCGTATGCATCTCTGAATATAATCGCTTCCCACTCGAATTATATTCCCCAATAGGTGCGTAAACTATATCCGAGCCATACGCGACCTGCCGGATCAGGTAGCGGGCACTGTCAATAATATTTCGATAATAGAAAGTTGTTGCCTGTCACCCATCATCAATATTGGCTTTCGCCCACACCAAGTATTCACGAAATGGGTCCAGTACGTCGAGGTTTTGTCGCAAGGTATAGGCAAACCGGAATGATCTGCTATCCGTACTGCCCAAACCTTGGGGAAAGCACGCGTCGATCTGCGACTTGGCTACCTTGCTCTGGACAAACCAGCTTGCCAAATTAAAGTAGTTTCAGATGAGAAAGTGCTCCAATGGTCATTGGTCATGGCCTTGTTGAGCTCTGTATAGCCAGCAACTTCGCTGAGAGGTCTGCTGGCACCGGGAATGGTTTCTTGACCCGAAGGGGGCGCAAGGACGGGTGGGTGGGGGATGTCTCCTGTGTCTGAATCATTGTGCATATCATCTATCTCACCACTTGCGGTAGGGATATGGCGATCTTGAGCCGGGGATCAGATTCGTACTCTGAGTCGGTCATGTTTTCAAGTTTATCATGGACAAAGGTAGGCGTGCCGTGGAGGAGGCTGCGTCCGCAATCGGATTGAGGGATAGAACGATAGCAAGATGCATTGTGTGAAGGTGTTTTGCGTATACAGCGGCTTGTTGATAACGGCGCCTGCAATACGGACACTTTGTTGTCTGGGAGAACATCGTGTGTGGTGTTTGTTTGTTTCTCTTTCAAGTAGACTAGCAGATGCGTGAGCTGATGGGCAGACGGACTGCAGGGGACTTAGTATCTTTCAAAGTGAAAGGTAGGTTGCTTTCAGGAGGTAAATCGGGAACCTTCATGTTTCCTTAGTCGGATAACGAACTGGTCTGGACATTCAAGCTGCCAACCGGTATTCACAGTTTAACTTGTGAAACCTATTGTTTGTTAAGAGAATGCTAACCCTATGGTAGGCAGACTGATGAGGTTTGGAAGCGTCTGGGCCCGCGGGTTGCGGCGCGCATGCGGCTCACAGACGGCTCCGTTGCGCGTTAAAACCATATCTGAAGCCTATCCAGGGTATGTCTTTGTGCCTGGATCACATGACTTTTCATGATATCAATATTCAAGTTTGTCCAGGGTACAATCCTACAGACTCCACTAAAAGCGTCCTTGTGCAGCCTATATAAGCTGTCTCTTTCCCACCCCTCCATCTTCTCTCCACAACCCTTTCCCAAATCACAATCACATCTTCGATCCGCCAGCCCATCCGAACAGGACGCACGGAGCTCAGCACAAAGTCTCACTCGTCCGCAGGACCACCAGTATATTCTCAGCTCATTTCAGATTTACCTATCTGCGTTTCCCTAGCCAATAACCTTCTCTCGCAGCCGTTAACCATCAGCAGAACTCCCTTGACCATCCCCTAGGCCCGCTCTATTTCCATTTTCGGCTCTTCCACAATCCTTCATCCTCAAACGTACCAGCATCTGCTAGCGGTCATCTTTCATCCACTCAGGGACCTTTTTTGTTTAAAAAATGGCTCTTTCCGATCAAGCAACCACCCCCCGCCCCGACCAGTATTACAATGGCAGCCGCGAAGGTTGGCCTCATTTTTGAAAAATCGGGGGCCTTTAAAAACGCCGGCGATGTTAACTGACGTAAGCACATTTGCGGCTTCCCCCACCCATGAACCTATGCTCAGGAGTATCAAGCCTGGCGAAATGCTATGAAACGTAAGATGGAGAAAGGCGGGATCCCAGGATGGAAGCAGAGTACAGCCGCCCTATGGGCGGCCGTCCAGGAATATGCAATTACCCTCCAGCCTGCTAGCCAGAGGTCAGGACTCTGGCATGCTAATAATCTCCATGGTGCACGTTTTACCGAATGCCTTGACTTTTTGCTAAAGGACATAGCAAAAAAACATCACTGTCACTTAACAGATATGTTGAAAGTGCAGCCTGTTGCCGCTATTGCGGTTGCAGACCCCGCCCCCGCTAGAAATGATCGTAAGTTAGCCCCAAGCGTCCGCATTAATGTACCATATCTGCTAATACAGCTCCTGCAGGTCTCCCCGGTCCGAGCTCTGTCCGTCTCTGGGTGGATCGGCCATCCGAAGTCCGCCCAAGCAGCCCACGTCCTGCCGGGATAGACAAAGTCCAGTGGCAAACCCATGAACTTGTTTACTGGATTGAGCTAACTGAGCCCACCCTTGCGAACCTGCTTGCAGGCATAGACAGAATCTTGTCATGTGGATTCGGATATCGTATGCTCGTTGGTGCGGCGGGACAGGGTATATGTTTACTGCGAGATGATCCTGAGGAGGGGTTGCCTCTTGCCGAAATGATCCGAATCACAAATAGCAGGCATGTCCGCACATGGTGGTCCTCGAATCCGCCAAGCGAACTAATTGATCTGCCCTTATGTGCCCATCGCAGCACCAATACGGAAGATAGCACCCCTGCTCCTGATGACCTCCGGTTTGACCCACGCGATAACCGGGGCACCCCTTCAGAGGCGGAGTGGCCCAGTAGCGATGAGTAGCCGAACTCTGACGGCCACCAGAGGCCGATGTCGCTGCTGATCGGGGCCTCGATTTCGCAAAGAGGGCGATCCCGGCCCCGGATTCCGGCCCTACATCGTCTCCTCGTAAGCAAGCTTCTGTCCCTTGTGCTAACTTGGGAACTTGTGTTTTGAGTTCTAGTAGACAAAGAGGACAGGTAACTAACCTAAAGAAAGCACCTTAGACGCCAGCAAATAACACTGGTAAACGCAACCTGGCGGTCATGCAAAAGGCTCATGAGTCATACAGTTCGGATGAAAGTCTGGAACCCCAGCGGAAGGTCGCCCGCCCTGTGGGGGCAATGGATGCCGGCATTGAGGTTGAACCAGACACACACGATGGGGAGCTTAATCTGAGTCCGCTACCTGCTGACCGGCCTGGTCCCTGACACAGTCCTCTGCCGTTGGCTCCCAATCCGGGCCATGCCGCGTCCCCCTCTGAGCATGCAGAGGCTAGAAGGTCTGCCGAGCATCTTTTGATGCTGGCCTCAGGGGTGAGCAGCCGACCTACTATTTATCTAGGACTCTTCAAGCACATAATGGACAAGATTAATACATATTTCAAAAAACATGCATGACAGCAGCCCTTCAACAATGCCTGGAAAGCGTTGCCACCATACCCGGGATATCTTTTCCCCAAAAAGGCCTACAGGGAGGTTACACAGTGGAAACAAAAAGGGATAAGCAATTTTGGGCATTGTTTGTTAGGACTTCTCACTGTGGTGTTGAGACAGCCTGATTGTACCCAGGCAGAATCATTCAGAGGTGTGCCCACCTGTGTCAGATTACTACCTGGATTGACCATGATGGCTAAACAATGAAGTCACACACCGGAGACTATATCTTATATGGAGAATATTAGACGCAGTATCATGAGACGAAGAACATGTTCTTGAAGTTTTACATATGCAAAAAGAGGCAAGGCAAGGCTGATTAGCTGCTGAAGCAGCTGTGTCATCAGAGAGCTCACATGAGGGAGTGAGAGTAAGGATCACTACAGGGCCGGATGTGTGACAACAATCGTGAAGCAGAGAACCACTAATGTATACAATTTATCTCTTCCAAACCTAATTTCAACTTTATTAAGATGTATCTAATAAGTCACTTTCACGATCACATCTTCAAGTCCGGCAATATTCCCTTGTATTCTATCCAGTATTGAGAGCTTGCAAATAAGGAGCAAATCAAGCATGGATTGTGACACTCCAATAAAATCTCTACAGCAAGACAGATACTAAGCAGCTACAGTTGACACCAAGCAATCTGCCAGAGACTTTTGAACTTGAAATTTCTGCAATCTGGAGGAGCGGATTTACCAGCCGAGATTGTCGAACATTTACAGAAGACGAGACCCACACCAACACCACCAGCCCATCGTAGCATTCTGAAGGCATGTCGGGATAGTATCCACGACATCGCTCATTTTAGCAAAGTATACGATATATCCTCAAAGATAATCTGTCAGGAATTGATATGATATAACTGACTGAGCCTGCCTCCTGAGCGCCAACTGCTCGCAAGTCAGGCTATACTTCAAGCTTTGCCAGTAGAACTAGTGACGCAACTGGAGATCCTTCTTCTTGCCTTCCAGGAGCCTGGTGTTTACAACGTACATAGGGCCCGATGCATGTGTTCGCGACCTTTCTGTCACCAGACCAGTCTGAACACTGCTGTTTGGATACAGGCTGTTGCGGGGAATATCTACAGTCTGCTCAGGTGTCCTCTCCTCGTCAGGCTCATACTTCTTTTCAAAATCCAGTCAGTTTAGATGGGGCAGGATACAGTCTATCGCCTTGCAGGGGTTTGATTCAAAAGCGCGGTGGGCTCTGGGAATCCTTCGGAAGTACACAGTCTGAAAATAACTCTTCAGCTCAGAGATATTCCCCAAGGGCTCACAATTGTGGATATCGTGATGAGCTTAAGCCTAGCAAATCTTATACCAGAGATAAACTATCACTACCTTGTCAACAGTCAAATCGATTGACTCACGTTTAACAAGATCTATTAGAATCACAGAGGGGGCTTGATAAAATAAACCCTGCGAACAATAGAGCCCAGATAAGGGTTATATTACTCCCGACAGAGATGTAGTCTAATGATCAGGAGTAAAGGATACATGCATATAATAGACAGGTATATTAATATAGACATAGAGGAATAGAAACATATAGTGGAAACAAACAAATTATGTAGGAGCCTAGTAGTAGAAAGCACACTGACAGGAATGACTGGGGTGATATCCAGGTGCCAGTCGGTAGCATGCAAGTTGTTACAAGGACACCAGGAAGGAGAAGAAAAGTGGGCACATTGGGAAGGTGTCCAGATGCTATGGAGATAGAACGGAGGAAAAGAGATCTCAGCAGGTGCGATATGGGACAGGAGAAGAGGAGGAGATGTGGAAAGGAGGCGGGATGTTGGTAAGGTCTGACATCATGTCGGGACGCAATCGGCATTGGGAATAGCTTCCAGATACTGGGGACGCAGAGGATGGAAGAACAATGTGGGAAGCGTCCAGACGCGGTGGCCGCGACTCACAAGAAAGATTAATCTTTGCTGATATGGCTGAGGCTCTATCATAGTTGTTATTGGTTGTAGAGGCTTTGTGGGAGGCGATGTGAAATTCCCTTTTGAGTAAAGACAGCCATGAGGATGACCATGGGTTAGCCATGACTGACAGGCGGCAGAGTGGGATGCGAGACTTAAGAAGAATCACGAGTAGGTTGAGGTGAGTGTTAAACCAGCGGTCAACGGAGTGTCTAGTGGGGAGGGTAGGGGGGTGTTGGAATGGTAGCTTGTTTGAGAAGAGGTTCACGGGAGGCCAGTCTGTCCTGACCCAGTTCGGGGCGACTGGGATGGGGGCTAGGATGGGGTGTACAAATATAGTGGTTATAGAGACATTGTCTGAACCAATGGAGGGCAGGATCGTGTCCCACTCTGGAATGTAGGGTGCTGGGGCTGGGGAAGTGAAGGCCAGGTCTATAACAGAGGGCATCGAGGTCCGGCTGAGCGGCAAACATGTGAAAATCCCTACGGTGTTAACAAAGCTAACCCTAAGTCTGATGCCCTTGAGTGGTATAGGAAGAAAGCCTGAAGTTCAGAGGTGCAATAGTTTCTAAGTGCGTCTGGGAAGGAGTCATGAATATTGATGTCTCTGACCACTCGGGTGAGAACCAGAGAGACTGAAAGTGCTAGCGCAGGGGACAACCAGATTTCACATGACTAATACTTATTAGTTATATGTATGTTTGGTTTGATGCTTGAAGTTAGTTAACTTATTGTATCTCACATGATTGGAAAATAGAGTTATTATTATTTTTACATTAGTTGATTGTTTTACAACTCGGGATTGTGATACAAGATGATATAATGACTTTCGCATATGACTCACGTTATGGGTTATTGGTTTCATACATGCGACTGACTCGTGCCTATGACCTGTTTTATGAGTCATTATTAGTTAATGGTTATTGCCCAGATCACTCATAGGAGTCAGCTAATGCCTTTTACACTATGACTTAGTATGAGTTACAAGTAACAGATAACTAATATGGATAAGTCATGAGGGTAGGGGTAGAGTGAAGATTAGGTATGAATAAAAGGCTTTTCACTCTAGCAAGATGATTTACATACTACCATCTAAGTACTTTCCTACTTATAAGTTTTATAAATCAAGAATAACTTTATACTTTTTTTAATTGCAATTGCTTTCCACTTCTGATTGATCTGACAGCTAATACAAGCCTATCGAATTCAACAACAGCAAGAACTAGAAATTAGTTCTACCGAGTTGACTATCCTCTAATAGGAGAAGATTCTCTATCATTTCTAACAAAGAGAGCATTAAATGAGTTGTCACCTGCTAATAAATATATTGTACTATCACGATACCTAAGCCAAGAATCAACCCTCTCGGGTTGATAGGAATTATTACAGTGCAAGCAGAACGATCATATGATTATCTGAAGAGGGTTACTAGCTGGATGTGAAACCCCTCTAGTGCTCTCGTAGCAAGATAACTGTAGTACAATAACTATTCAAAGTTATTGTACCCATGTTCTAACTCCTGCTTCCTAGTCATTTTGGCATCTGAAAAGTGAACAAGTAGAATAGCCCCAATGGCTGATAGAACATAGCACATCCACCCATTGAATCCATTTTACTGATACTTTACATCACAAGAGTATTCAATACCAAAGCTGATTTGTCTGTCAGGTTCACCAGATTTTAACTGTATTGACAATATATGCCATATTCTCAAAGGGATTATGGTTACTTGATATACCATGTTCATGGGCAAGATGCAATTAGTATCACTATTTAAGAAGCCTAGGACCAGATTTCTTCTAAATCGCTACTTTACTTTATAGACAGCATACTTTACACAATCCAGGCTGTCATTGCATATTGGGGTCATACTTGATGATAAATATTGGGCAATATGTACTTTTACTTTTTTTTTTCACTTTTTTTTCAATTTTTAATTCTACATATTTATATATCTTAGGCCCTGTTCAGCATGTACCACTAGAAATATATCATGATAAAAGTTGAAAATGGCATATATGCCAATAAAAATATTCAGAGTTGAAAAAATATATTGGTGTTCAACAATACTTCTATAATTTCAATAAAAAATAAATAAACATTATCCTCCATGATAGATTAGGGCAAAGGTCAAAAAAATAATATGAATAAAAAATAATTAGGCAGAATATTATTCTCTAATAGTTGATTGAAAATACAAGTTGAAACAAGTTAGCTTCAACTAAATGATATGATAATTATTAATAGTACTCAGAGTATGGTTCCCTGAAAATAGTTGAAAATGTATTTTATTGTGATTTTAACAATAAAGGACAATTCATATTAAAATGTGAGCATTATAAGTTCTTTCTGAAACAATATGAGGCTATTTTTTATTACATGTTTAGCATATAGAAATATGAATCATATCTTATGATATGATACCTAGCCCTACAATGGGTGTATGAAATAAAAATTTATACACACAACAAAAATATATCATGATATTTTTGTACAAACCGAACACACCCCTATATAAAAACTTTAATATGCCATAATTTATGCTATAAAAGTCATTTTTATGCTATAAAAGTGACATGCCGAACAGGGCCTTATTCTATTTAAGATTGCTAGCTTGGTGTGAATTTGATATTCTTCTTGGCTTATTTTACCCCCGTGCCTGCCAACTGCATATACCCCCCGCTGTTTTCGGATACATATGGACCCACCGAACACACCAGAGGGATCATACTTAACACCAGGACGCCCCAGCTTTCCTACGGCATTTCTTGCATACGAGGTGAAGGATCGTCTCATACAGGTACCCACCTCCAACGGTACCCTCCGGCCCCGGCCCACACTACCCCGAGCGGGCTAAGAGTGTCCCGTATCATGATACATTCTACAATTGGAATTACAAGTATCATACCCACATCATCATCATGCCAGATATCCGGTACAATTGCCCAACTCCAACATCTCAGGCTGCATTACTTGGATCAGTACTATACTCGAGCACACCACTGTACAACAAAATACAAAACTCATATATCGCGGAAACAGGAATCACTACAGGGCCGCGCACTCCTTCGTTTGTACTTGTACTTGTACGAGTCCAAGTATCCTCCCCTCCCATATGGTACCTCGAAAGAAGCGAGGAGTAGTACAAACCAAGCTTTTTTGATTATGTGACACAAGTAAAATTTCAAGTTATCCCTTCGTTCGTTCCCGTTTTTCAGGCCCAGGCACACCAATTTTAGTTCGCGTTTAGGGCGAAGCTAAAGTATGGTTGTGTCTCCGAAAGATAACGATAGACAGCACACTGAGGTGGGTCAAGGTCGGGCTAAGTACTCGTACTCACACCATAGTCGGGAGCAAATCTACGCAGAAAACCTGGTTTCCATCATGACAATACTGAGCAGTACTCACGTAGCACTGTTCTGAGCACTACACCACCTCTGAAGCACCAAGTTTTTCATATCACGATTACCCAACTAAGCTATAGCAGCAGTGAAGGGGGTACTGGCACCACCCTTCATGTTCACCATATGCCTCTTACATCATAGTTGTCACAATTATCCCTAACTTTGCTCTCTTTAGTTACTTTACCACCGATCGCTTCCACTACCAGCTGTGCCCGTACTAGGCGTGTGGGTCTGAAAACGAACGAAGGGATCATACAAATTTCAAGGTTTCCCGGCCCGGATGGCTACCAATCACGTGATGCCCTCATCGCCAAGAAGGAGTGCAGGAAGGTGAGAAAACCGTGGGGTTTAGGTGACCGGTTGTCAAAACAAGCGCTGGGCGCGATAGCGGCCGCAAAGGCTTGGCGAGCCTTAAATTTTCCGTTGACCCCACCTCCTTTCCTTTGTTCTTACTTTTTCTTCTACTCTTTCCCTCTCGGTGTGGTGTGGGAAAGCCTAAACCTGCCAACGCACCTTTATCCTGGTTTTCTTTGCTTCCTTCCTTTACTTCTTCCTTGCTTTTGGCGCAGTTACGAGGGAGAGGCTATTCCATTCGTTCTCTGGTCGAGGGAAATAAAAAATAATATTGGCGGTAAACTCCGCCGGGGGGAATCTCGGGGGCGAGAGAGAGAGGTTTTGCTATCATAATAGAAAAAAGATAAAAAACAAAAGAAGTATAAAAAGCAAAAAATGATTGAGGGGGTTAAACTAGCTCGTGGCCAAGGTGGCGTTTTGTCTGAGTTAAATGTAACATCGCTTCATGATATGAATCACTCGGTGTTGTGGTCACTGGTGGTTCTTTTGGCAAGAGGCGATTTTCCGGAACAATGTCGCCATGTTGCCTGATTTTAGAGATTGGGGGAAAGCTAATTTTGCTTTTTTAGGGATATCGCATTGCTCTCGTGGAGGTTCTCTCTCTCTCTTTCTGTTTTCCCCCACTCCTTCATGTTACAGATTCTCGAACTGTTATGGAGCTTCCTACTCGAGTAGGCTCAAGTGGAGAATGCCTTGTGGTGGTTATGATGAGAGCTAATGATATGAGCCAAGTTTGATCACGGCCCTTCAAAAAGACCCCTCGTGTTCTTGTCTTGTCTTGGCCATGTCTCACCCATGGCCCGCATTAACCCGCCCCACTCCACTCATTCGCGCTCACTCATCCACTGGACTGATGAACATCCCAGACGTCTTCGCACAAATCATACCGAGCCCAGCTTCCTCCACGGGTGGAAGGAATGGAGGAAGGTCAAGCCAAGGCGAGCCCGCATGGTCACATATGCATCAACTCGATTATTTTTAACTTGTTTGCTTTTTCCTTTGCTTCACTTTCACTTTCGTTTTTGCCTCAGATCATTTCAGCCTCCATGGATCTCCACCCCCTCATCGAGCATTACTCATTCTCATTGGATCGGGCTCCATAATATGTGGAAATTCCACCTTATATATCACCGCCGCCCTCGCCCAGATATAATTAGAGAGCGTGACAGACAGCTCTAAAAGTGAAACGAATGTGCTTGCGCTAGCCGACTAAATTTTCTGCAATGGGATTGTGCTTTTCTTGGTGCGTCAACTACCAAGGGGAACGCAGCTCCAATCCAACAGCTTGGGCACGATACTCGTATTTTGTGCTCTTAGATTTTTGGGAACTCTTACTCCAAGTAGATTTTCCATCAAGTCAAGCAGTCGCTTGTTTATTACACTTAACGCCTTCTTAGCTTGAGCTAACTTAGCATAAGAGCAGGTTTTCTCTGGCACGCTCCCCAATGCTCTCCCAGCGAAAGGCCGTCACACAGAACCAGAGTCATTCCCTTGATGATAATGTGATGAAATTGCGAATATAGTACCACACATCCGATAACATATCGCTAATACCAGTAGGGTACAGGTGGTTTTTAGAGTTGTTTGCATGTGCAATCGCAGAAATCACGGAGGAGCGGCAATCCGAGAGGAAGGATAGAGAGTATCACCGAGACCAAAGAGAATGTTGCGAGTAATTTATACTCGTACCCTCAGCTCGTTTAGCCCTGTCTGTCTACTGGTACTTGTACTCACCCGCCGAACCGTACTTGTACCACCTGGGTCAATACACCTAGGCGTCCAAGGGGAGTTGATGCATGGTAATGTCAATAAAACATTTCTGCCTGTGGGAGCCAACTTTTTATTATGCTATCACTGCACAATACGTATTGTACTCAGCCAACCAGGAGCCCTCCGGGTGCAATAAATCTCCCTTTTCGTTCCTGCCAAGGCGGTGGCGATATCCGATCAAAATTGAACGGAGAGGCTGCCGGTATTCGCAGCTGCCCGGAGTACCGTCGCACATATTCTATCATGGACGGAGCTCGGAGAAGGAAGGACGTAAGTGGGGTATTATATTTTGCCGAGCCTAATATCGGGGACAACCACCGCCGTGCGTTCATATTTTTTTGCTCTTTCTTTACGTTCCGTGTAGATGCTCGAAACATGAGGCTAAGCGCTTGTGTGCATTCTCTAGAGGGTTGCAGAGTCGAAAACGGGCCAACAGGATTGGCCCGTGTGGCGCCGAGGTTGTGTGCTTCGCGGTCTACGAGTAGATTGAATATCTAGCCAATAGCACGTTTTGTTTATTCCTCAGTTCTTTTGCACGAACGAACGTTCCTACGTTCTAAATTTGCAGCGCCAAAAGACAGTTGCAGTGCTGATCTCTCCAAAAGCCGTTTAGAGACGTGGGTGCCGTGGTGATATGGTAAGAACGCACTCTGGTGCTTAACCTTGATAATGCCTCTGCGCGCCATAATAATGGATCCAAGAAGACTTCGCCGCTGCACCGCGCCCGTCTTCTCCCAAACTCAGTTACCATGGTGTGTGCGAAATCTGGCCTAATAAGCTTATCGATTATCTCAAGTGGATCGTTTAAGCTGGTTCCCATTTTGGGCACATGAGAATGAAAGGATGCCGATAGTGGTACTGTCCTTGGGCCTTTAGCATACCCGAGTACAAGCATCCAACCCTGGTGCTCCGGATGCCCCGGACCCGATATCAAGCTCTCACCCTACCGTAGAATCTGGTCTTATACAGACCGTTGCCAAGTTGGAAGTAGGTAAAATTAGTGTTGGACTATACTATATGTGGAAGAAATAGCGAAAAAACATCAAAGCGAAAGTGCAATCAAAACTGAT
>Ga0307509_10005785_pt1 | contig 16984 bp, 20 predicted proteins | sample 10_EM_MG_FD_202245 | JGI IMG/M metagenome (GOLD analysis project Ga0307509, IMG submission 202245) | Populus trichocarpa ectomycorrhiza microbial communities from riparian zone in the Pacific Northwest, United States - 10_EM | ecosystem: Host-associated > Plants > Roots > Unclassified | place... | reverse complement strand
CGAGTGTTCGCACTTAGGTGAAGTTCGCAGAGTTGCGGGCAAGGTACTTAGTTAGTATAGAGTTAGCATGTATACCGCGATTGCTCAGACGCGGAATATAAATATCGAAGCATCTTCGCTGCTATTAGACACGGGAGGACGTAGAAGAGATCTTATCAATATAATAAGTTATTCTACAATTTTATATCATTACCAATACTTCGACGATCTATACCGAAGCAAACCATTATATCTAGCCTACATTACTCGTGTCTTCTTAACGAGTTCTCCGATATAATTACGATTAAGGTCCTACCTGTCGGAATACCTCACGCCGAAGCTACCACCTAACACCCATCCTCTTCGTTCAGAAACCGGATGGAAGTCAACGATTTTGCGTAGACTACAGAAACCTCAACAAGCTGACAATCCTTACCAAGTACCCACTACCACTAATTGATGAACTCCTAGACCGCATTGCAGGTGCAAAAGTATTTACGAAGCTCAACCTAAAAGATGGATATCATCTTATTCGAATGAGGCAAGGCGATAAACATAAAACAGCTTTTCGTACAAGATAAGGACAGTACGAATATAAAGTCATGCCTTGCGGGTTGGTTAACGCTCCCGCAATGTTCCAGACAATAATGAACAAAATGCTAAGCGAATTCTTGGACCACGGCGTAGTCGTCTACCCAGAGGATATCCTGATATACTCCGAAAATATGGACGACCATATCAAATTAGTCCAAAAAGTCCTTGACCGACTTTAACAACATGACTTGGCAGTCTCGTTGAAGAAGTCGGTGTTCCACCAGGAACAAGTTGAATTCCTGGGATACATTTTTAGAACAAGCAGCGTCACCATGAGTGATAGAAAAGTGAAAAGGATCCAAAATTGGGAACCTCCAAGGTCGGTCAAAGAAGTTCAAATCTTCATTGGATTCGCGAACCTTTATCGACAATTCATCAAAAAGTTGGCAAATGTTTGCAAGCCAATAACTGAGGCGTTAAAAGGGACCCATAGGATTTTCACTGAGGAAAAGAGCAGGATGAGGCGTTTGAGGAGTTGAAGAGAAGGTTTACAAGGGCAGCAATTTTATCGCATTTCAACCCAGGAAGAAGAACTGTAGTCAAGACTGATGCGAGCCACTTTGCGCTCGGATGTGTACTGTCCCAATAAAAAGGTGGACGGCTTAACCCTGAGGCATTCCATTCCCGAAAATTAAACGAAGCGGAAAGAAATTACGAGATACATGACAAAGAACTGCTCCGCATAATGGAAGCGTTCAAGGAAGGGAAAAGATATCTCTGGGGAGAAGAAGAGCCTGTGACGGTATATACCGATCACCAAAATGTACAGTTCTTCTTAACCCAAAAAGTGTGGAACAAACGACACATTCGGTAGGCACAGGAGTTGACAAACTCCCACCTCACAATAGTATATTGACCGGGAAGTAGGGGCGGGAAACCGGACCCGTTAAGTCGACGGCCTAAGTACCGCCCTGAGGAGGGAGCCCATCACAGCGAACAGTCAATTTTGAAATCTGCACAGTTACAAATTTCAGTAATTCCTCAAAAACCAAGTCCGGAGACAGCCCTGACCCCAGAAAAACACGAATCCACAAGCCTCGGGATAATAAAACTTTCGGACAGGGCTATAATCCCGACAAAATGATCAAGGTTCCTGGCCTGTCATGACATCTATGTCTTGACAGACGGTATTGTACCAGCAAAAGGACAGACAATGGTAGAAATGGGTATTGCGATAGGATTGCCGGAAGGAACCTATAGAAGGCTAGCTGCAAGAAGTAGTATGACTACCAAGATGGGAATAGCAGTGGGTGGTGGTGTAATAGATGCGGATTACACCAGAGAGGTCAAGGTCATACTTCGAAATCATGCTGAGTCGGACTGTTTGTTTAAAGCAGGGGATCGCATAGCGCAACTCACAATATAGAGCATTGACAACGCTGACGCCATGGAAGTAAACGAATCTAAGAATAACCGAGCGAGAAAACATGGGTTTTGGGTCCAGTCATCTAAACCCGAAGCGATCCATCATGGCCAGAGAAGAGGGAAGCAGAATGGGTTTCCTTCATGCAAACTGAAGTGACAACGAATTCTTTAGCCCGGCTGATATTGGCAAACACCCTCGGTTAATGAAAGAAGGAGAAATGGTATCAAGCGCTCACGTCAATGCAACCCTGACGTGAACGATGAATGATTCATATCAGTATAAGATTAGAGTGGCTTGAAAGGAAGATGAGAGGGGGCAGGAACGAGGCCGTGAACTGGTCAGGTTAAGTGAAAGTGGAAAAAAGATGCCGGATGAATCGATAGAAAAGGACAGGTTACTACTACGAGAATCGATGGTACTTCCCCGAAGCCGAATCACTTCAGACCGAGGTAGCCCAAGGCTGTCACTACTGGTTAGTAGTGGGGCACATGGGACAGGAAAAAAGCGATTGAGATAGTAAGAAGGGATTTCTGCCGGAAAGGACTTGGACATTGGACCAGAGACTATGTAAGATCTGGCGACGAATGTCAAAATGGTAAATCCCCACGGCTTTCTAAGTATGGATTACTTCAGCCTTTAGAAGTACACTACGCTGCCTGGACCGCCATATCTACGGACTTCGTCACACAGTTACCAGAATCTCAGAGTAAGCCCCATATAATCGTAGTAGTAGACCAGTTGACAAAAATGACTCACTATATCGGCCTCCACGAAAATGCAACTGCAAAAGACCTTGCGGATACCTTCCTTCGAGAAGTCTGGAAACTTCACCAACTCAGATTATATCGGATATAGACGGGAACCTTCCTGGCGAATTTTGGGAATTATTGTGCAAAATGCTTGGAGGCAAACTACGTATGTCAACAGCGTACCACCCTCAAACTGACCGACAAACTTAAAGAACGAACCAAGTGCTGCAAGGTTACTTAGGACTTTTGTCAACTATGATCAGAACGACTGGTCCCAACTATTGCCGTTAGCCGAACATGCCTACAATAACTCTGCAACCAACTCAGACGGGATGACCCCATTCTTCGCAAACAACAACTTTCACCCACAAATAGAGTGGATGAAAGGGGGAGAACCTCACAACCCCAGGGCAACAATGTATGCTCACTGGATGTATGACATATAGCGACAGGCGAAACAAACTTTGCAAAACACGTGGGAATCGAGGAAGAAATATTAGGACTGGAACGCCACAGAAGAACCTAGCATCGAGGTCGGCGAATGGGTAATGTTTAATGCGAAGAAGATAGGCACCAAACTACTGTTAGGTAGTAGCTTCGGCGTGAGGTATTCCGAGAGCCAGGACCTGAATCGATTTATATCGGAGAACTCGCCAGGAAGACGCGAGGAATATACGCTAGATATAATAGTAAACTTCGGGATAGATCGTCGAAGTATTTGTAAAGATAAGATAAAAACTTCTTATATTAATAAGATCTCTTCTCCGTGATTGTTGTGTCTAATAGCAGCGAAGATGCTTTGATATTTATATTCCGCGTCTGAGCAATCGCGGTATACATGCTAACTCCATACTAACTAAGTACCTTGCCCACCACTTCTGTGAACTTCACCTGAGTGCCAACACTCGTAGACCCTGAAAACTCCCTTCTACACCTTTTGGTCCCATGGCCAACATATCGGTCTGCGCTTCTGTTATACCTGATGGTGTGGAGACCACGTCAGGTGTCAACTCATCTGTTTATCCGTTGACAACAATGGTTACAAATTATCTTGCCCCCGTGGTAATCGGGGGTAGTCTAACTCGCTGGACTGAAGATGGCCATTCTTCGTTGGTTGGTTCCATTGAGAATTCGACATGCGACTGCATGTCGTATGCTGGTCTTCGGGCATTACACGACTTGTCCACGGGATCGTACCTATGGGCTTCTTCCCTCGGACTCCATCTTTTACCAACTTGTCCTCTGTGGATGCACCCGATCCACTTACTGGGCATAATTACCTCCTTCATACTCTATACCACTTTGTAGTTACGAGGGGACTAACCTTTGTGCGAAACGTCCCGTTACCTTCGACCCACCCTTCCATCTGTGTATCTTCAAGTGTCTGTAACCTTATGCACCGTCGGCCAATTCACCTGCCTCCACTTGCTTAAGGGGTCCGAAGGTCTCCCCTCATATATCCTGCGAACAGGATCCGGTCGGTCGGACGGCCGCGCCGTATACGGTGTTATAAGATGTGTTCTATTGATAGTTGTCTTTGGTGTTGGGACGCAACTAGACAGGCTGCCAGTGATGACGCGCCGTCCCAACGCCGGGGCTGGAGGGGGGTGTTATCTTTTTCCTTCGAAGTTCATGTGCGGCAAGGTAGGGTAACTTTGCCTTGTAAATCCTCTCAGGGAGTCCATGCACCTAACAACTACCCTCAAAGAAGCTGAGTCCAACAATTTATGACACGTTCAAAGTCTTACTAAAGAAAGGAAGTCGGGCATATAAGGTGGAAATATGGCGACTGTGAAAAATTCATCCCGTATGCCCTGTTTCGCTGGCGGAACCCTATGGAGCCTCGAACGGACCAAGTGGCGAACAACACCCACGAGATGCCGAAGACATGGAGGGAGACCTCGCCTAGAAGGTAGCAAGAATCGGAAAAAGGGAGATTATTTCTTATACGCGAAAGGTTTAAGGACGGACTAAGCGAATGAAAGAGCTTTGGTATTTTGTCAAATGGAAACGCTGAGCGCAAGATGAAAATACTTGGGAGGCACGCCCAGGTATGAAGAACGGGCAGGAAGAGGTGGAAAGGATTCATAGAGAAAACTCAGAGATGGCGGGCCTGCAAGAGGTCGAGTCATATAAGAAAGGTTTTCCATCAGTGGACTCAGACAAGTAAACACCGGTGGTTTTTGCCCCTAATATGTGGAGCTTGAGACGGAAGATAAATTGTATAATAGCCAGTAGAGTATGTGGGACGAAAACTAGAAAGGGGGGAGCTAGTATTAGGCGCACGGACGCCCCGCAAGGATTGACAGAGCAGAGTTACCCGACCTTGACACGTACTAACTTCGAAGGGAAAAGATAACACCCCCCTCGAGCCCCGGTGTTGGGACGGCGCGTCATCAGTGACCGGAGGAGTAGTTTGGTCCCAACACCAAAAGTCTACTCTCATCGAAACACATCCTATAATACCTTATACGTGGCAGCTGTCTGTCCGACCGGATCACGCTCACAGACTATAGGAGGGGGGTCCTCCGGGCACCTTATGCAGGTGGAGGGAGGGGGTTCGGGCGACAGGGCATCAGGTTACAGACATTTGAAGACAGACATTCGGACGAGTGGCTTGAAGGTAACGGGACACTTTGCACTAAAGTTAGTCCCCTCGTACCCACGAAGACTTATAGAGTATACAGGAGGTAACTGTGACCAGTAAGTTGATCGGGTGCATCCACAAAGGCCAGGTTGGTAAAAGATGGAGTCCGAGGGAAAAAGCCCACCGGTACGGTCCCGAGGGCAAGTCATGTAATGCCCTAAGATCACACAACGACATGCGGTTGCAGGCTGAATTCTTGCCTGAACCAACCAAAGAAGACTGGCCATTTTCTGTCCAGTGCGTTAGAGCACCACTGCGAACTACGGGGGAAGATAATTCGTCACGAGCCCTGTCAACGGATAAACTGATGTGCTGACACCTGACGTGGCCTCGACACCATCAGAAATAAAGAAAGCACTCACTGATAAGTTGGCCATCGGAGCAAAAGGTGTGGTAGAGAGTTTTCAGGGTCTATGAGTGTTCAGACTCAGGGGAGGTTGGCACAATTGTGAGCAAGGTACTTGATTAGTATAGAGTTGGCATGTATACCACGATTGCTCAGACACGGAATATCAATATCGAAGCATCTTCACTGCTATTAAGAACAACAAGCATGGAGAAGAGATCTTATCAATATAAGAAGTTCCACATTTTTATTGTTACCAACACTTCCACTATTTATACTGATGTAACATTTATATTTAGCGTACATGACTTGTGTCTTCTTATCGAGTTCTCCGATATAATAACGATTCAGGTCCTAGCTGTCAGAATCCCTCACGCCGAAGCTACCACCTAACATTGTGCCCTGCCCACCAAGGCAACAGCCACAGGCTTTGCCCCAGTCATTCGCTGTTACAACCCTGTCACACATGTTTTTTACGGACCCCCCCGTTCCTACGCGGCCAAGTTCCCTGACTCATAGCAGGCCAACGCTTTCCGCGATGGGAGAGACCCCGACCCCTCCACTTTCATCTCTAGTCACCTGACCCTGACTTCCCCAATCCCCAACCCTTGTACGCCTAGGGTACCTTATCGAGTGCCCCCTGGCAAGGAAAGAAGAATAAGGACCAGGCCAAAGCCTCAAAAGTTGCAGCCGCCAGTAACTCCAGCCCTGCACGGCAGGCCCCTAAGTCTCTTCCTACACGTGAAAGAAGGTTGTACACCCCTCCTTCCTCTCCCACTAATCACCCTGAGTCTCTCCTGATACCTGCTACTGTGTCCGACATCGCTGCCCGCCTGCTAAGGGATGCAAACTGTACCCTCCCCCTTGCTGTCACGCCCAAGGCCAACGACAGAGGATCAGTCACCCTTCTCGTCTCCCACCATGCTACCCCGGCGGCTGCCTTCACACCTTACATCGACGCCTTCAGCACTCAACTCAACTGTTCCTTCCCAGTGAGTGACTCTCCTTGGGTGCCCTTCCACCTTGCCCCCAATGAGATCCAGATGGTAATCCAGTCCCTGCCACTCTCCTTCCTCCCCGCCAACCGTGAGGAGCTCTTCACCAGCCTCGCCCTCTCGATCCTCAACTCCAAGAAGCTGTAGATACTCTCCGCTAGATACGAAGGAGATCACAATGCCGAACAACTGGATCGGGTGAATCCAGAAAGGACGGGTTGGCAAAGGATGGAGTCCGAGTGAAATATCCCATAGGTGCGATCCTGAGGACAAGTCATGTAATGCCAGAAGACAAGGATTTGGCATGCGGTGGCAGGACAAATTCTTTACCGAGCCAATCAAAGAAGAATGGCCATCTTCTGTCTGGCAAGTTAGACTACCTTCTTAAAGCATGAGGGCAAGATAATTCGTAATCATTGCTGTCAAAGGATGAACGGATGAGCTGACACCTGATGTAGTCTCCACACCCTCGGGAATAACAGGAGCCCAGACCCATAAGTTGACCATTGGAGCAAGAAGGTGTGTTAGGAAGTTTTCAGGGCCCAATGTTCGCACATGGAAACTGTTCGCAGAAAGCTTAGCAAGATACTTGGTTAGTCTAGAGATACCATGTATACGGATATTGCTCAGACGCGGAATATAAATATCGAAGCATCTTCGCTGCTATTAGACACAACAAGCCCAGAGAAGAGATCTCATCAATATAATATGATTTTACTTGCTCGCTACCAATACTTTGACCATGTAGGCCAAAGTTCCTCTGCTGTATCTAGCTTACATCACTCGTCTCTTCTTAACGAGTTCTCCGATCCACGACGAGCCTGGTCATAGCTGTCGGAATACCTCATGCCGAAGCTACCACTTAATAGTCTATTGATACATCTTATCGTGACGGAGATGAATGTTTGACCAAGACACTGATACTCTGAAACCGGAAACCCTTTGCGAACCAAGACCATTAAGGACTACCTCAATACACCAAGTCCTCAGCTCTACCGAGATAAGTGAATTAAGGACTGCAGAATCCTACCACAAAACCTACGGGTTCTGGACAAACCCAGACAACATTAATACGACTAAAGGCCAATCAGCCTTGTATCGGAACTGGGAAGCTGAAGACTTTGTATACTACGAACCCAAGGAGGACATAAGTCAGGTCTGGTACGTCGGGTATTATTGCGACGCAAGACGCTCATGCCCAGCCTTTGAGATACCGCAAGTGTGTTTGGATGAAACTGAAGATATCTTTCCCAGTAACTGGTCCAAAAGATGACTTCTAACCCCAAGGCGCCGGAGGCCATGGAATGGAACCAGGAAGGTGACGAGCAGTCTGGAACCTGTGCCCCGACCGTGGAAACAACCCACACCTAGCTGGTCAGGTCACATTCATCCGACCAAGATCCACGGACCCCAAGGCCGGCGTTAGCCTTACTACCGAGAGATCAAAGACGGGAGAAGGTCCGGTGAACACGCGAACCCACCTCCGATCCCATCATGCGAAATCTGATCCAGAACCTAGACCCAATCCTAGGTCAATTCGATCCAAAGCTCATGGAAAGTCAACATAGGCAACATCTTGGTTTGAATTCCCTACCAACAGACATCCTATTAATGCCCCAGGCACTTTTAGCAGTCAAAATACCGTTGAAGTCTGGGGCCCAGATTGTTGGTCGAGAGCGCGCATGAATAGACGATCAAGTACCCCTTGTGGCTTTAGAATCACATGAGGTCCAAGAAAGTTTCACTATTCAGGTCACTGAAAACCAGGGGAGACCGATGAGAGACAGGCCAGACATGAGGCTGTTACATCCCAGCTCCAGAGAGCAGTGCAAGGGACTGACGAACAGTCCATGCATTGGGATCTACTCTTGGACCAAGATATGGCTCAGATCAATGAGCAACACAAACGGGAAGTCGAAAATCATGAGGTAAGAATTAACCACATGAGACTGGAGCTTCAGCAACACCAACAGTATCAACAGGCCCGAGAGGGTGAGATCTCTGAGCTGAAGGCTCTTGTTGTCCAATTGATAGGGCAGGTGAAGGGTAAGGGGAAGGCATCAGATCCGACGCCCGAGGCATCAGGGGCAGGTGGCGGGAACCCACCATGACAACCACGACATGGGACAGCAGGAGCAATCAGAGGAGGAGGCGATCCAGATAATCAGGGAGACGGGTCGGGGAGGAAGTCAGATGCGAGCAGGAATGGAACATGGACGAGAGACCCACATGTCAGCAAGAGGATGACCACAAGGTTGAAGACAACGAACAGTTCATGTAACTATCGCGAATGACGGCCGCTGAGATCGGATGTCGAACAAGAGTTCAACTGGGACACCCTGCAGGGTTCAGGAACGAACAACACCAAGATGTAGGCATGTGGCTATTAACATGCACGGATTATTTTGGCTGAAACAGTTCGGTGTGGGAAGACGAGGCGCAACTAATCTGATACGCCATAAGCGGAATGGAAGCGAAGGAAGTTACACCATTCGCGCTGACCTACCAGCGACAAATGAGAGGAGAATTAGGTTACACCAACCAAGCATGATACGAGTTCTGGCTTGTATTTGTAGAACAAGTTCTGCAATGCTCCAGCCATACCCACGAAGCAGAAAAATTCCTAAGAGAAATGGCTTTTCTCAAATGCCGCGGGGATATCGCTAAATTTCTGCTGGAAATGAAAAATCTCAACATCCATGCCAGAGCCACAAGGATAGCCTGGAGGGAAATGATTGAAGACGATATTCGCCAGCACGCATTACGATGACTCTCATTAAGAAAATATGTCGAGGATAGGGAATGGTTGGACGCAGTCAGGACTGTTACCCGAGCAGAAGAAGACTTCAAAGAACCGAAAGGGCTTCGAGGGGGTGGTCCCTCCTGCGCGACAAAGTCCCAGAAAAGGAAGTGCGAGGATTTGAAGCCGCCAATGACAGCAAAGCTAGTAAAAAAGAACTACTCGGCTAAAGAAAAGGTGGATTATAAGGCTAAGAAGGTGTTAGGCGCACGGACTCCCCGAAAGGAATTAGAGGCTAAGGTTACCCTACCTTGACACGCACGACCTTCGAAGGAAAAAGATAACACCCACTTCCAGCCCCGGTGTTGGGACAGCGTGTGATCACTGGCCGCCTGGGTAGTTGCGTCCCAACACCAAAGACCACTATCGATGGAACACATCTTGTAACAACATATAGGTCGCAGCCGTTCGTCTGACCAGATCCTGTTCGGAGGGTATATGAGGGGAGACGTTCGGACACCGTATGCAGGTAGGAGAAGGCGAATCGGAAGACGGCGCATAAGGTTACAGACACTTGAAGATTGACGGGTGGAATAGTGGGTTGAAGGTAACGGGACGTGTTGCAGGAAGGTTAGTCCCCTCGTACCTACCAAGACGTGTAGAGTATGAAGGATGTAACTATGCCCAGTAAGTAGATTGGGTGCATCCACAGAGGACAAGTTTGTAAAACAGGGAGGCCGAGGGAAAAAGCCTATAGGTACGATCCTGAGGACAAGTTGTATAATGCCGGAAGACCAGAATACAACATGCAGTTGCAGGTTGAATTCTCAACGGAACCAACCAAAGAAGATTGGCCCTCATCTGTTCGGTGAGTTAGACTACCCTCGGCCAACACGAGGGGAAGATAATTCGTAACCATGGTTGTCAACGGATAAGCGGATGAGCTGACACCTGACATGGTCTCCACACCATCAGGAATAACAGAAGCGCAGACCGATAAGTTGGCCATGGGAGCAAAGGGTGTGGTAGAGAGTTTTCAGGGTCTACGAGTGGTCGCACTCACGTGAAGTTTGCAGAGTTGCGGGCAAGATACTTAATTAGTATAGAGTTAGAATGTATACTGTGATTGGTAAAACGCGGAATATAAATATCGAAGCAGCTTTGCTGCTATTAGAAACAACAAGCACGGAGAAGAGATCCAAACAATATCATAAGTTATCTACACTTTTATATCGTTACCAATACTTCGACGATGTATGCCAAAGTGAATCATTATATCTAGCCTACATTACTCGTGTCTTCTTAACGAGTTCTCCGACAAAATTACAATTAAGGTCCTACCTGTCGGAATACCTCACGCCGAAGCTGCCACCTCACGGTATATTGATGCTTCTCATCGTTGCCAAGGCGAACGTTTGGCCGTGATGCTCATACTCCCAAACCAGGAAAACGTTTTGAACCAAGACCCTTGGGGACTGTCGCAGTAGACGGGGTCCTCACCCCTATACCCGAATTCGGGACACGAGAGCCCTATTACGCATCTTATTTCTGGTGGATAAACCCAGAAAACACTATCTGACTCGAAGATCTCACTGCACTATACCAATACCAGTATGGTGAACACATTACCTACAAAACCCCGGCGGATAAATCAAACTCCATTTGGTACACCCAGTACCCAGAAAGCGATCAACGCTGCAGTCAGTGTTTTGTGATACTGATAGTTTGGGGTGGAAACAAAAGAGAAGTTTCCAGTGACAAAGGCAAAAGAATGTCTTCTGACCCCAAAGCTCCGGAGGTTATGGAATGGCAAGCAGGCCAAGACGATAGAGAAGAAGGAGGGGATGAACTATCCCGAACGTCGGCGCCTAGTGTGGTGACCACGGTCACCTATCTTGCCCAGTCGCATTCCTCAGACCGGACACCTCGATTCCCTGTCGACCTAGGTTTCCTAGCCATATATGGGAAGGCTCCAAGACAAGGTCGCCAAACCCCAGAACCTACCAGCGAGTCCCTTATGGCCGTTCGAATCTGATGATTAGAACAGATTCTCGGCCGATTTGCCCCAAACCTTACCGTCAGCCCAGATAGACAGCCTCTTGCCTTCAGTTCCCACCCTACCGAGATACTATCGATGGCCCAAGAACTGATAACTGTAAAAAATCAGTTAAGAGAAGGGGTCCAGATAGTCGGTCGAGAACTCACACGAATCAACGCACAAGTTCAACTTCTGGACTTCCAGTCTCAGAAGGTCCAAGACAGCTTCGCTACTCCAGTCGCTAAGCGATTTGGCCAAACAGATAAACGACCGACCAGACACGTGGCTATCACATCCCAGCTCCATGACGTGGTGTAAGGAACGGGTGAACAGTCCATGCACCGAGACCTACTCTTGGACCAGGAGAGCGCTCGAATAAACGAGCAACATAAACGGGAACTCGAAAACCATCAGATGAGCATTAATCTCATGAAAGACGAGCTTAGACAAAATCGGGAGTCCCAACATGCCCAAGATGGTGAGATCGCGGTGCTTAAGGCCCCTGTAGAGCAGTTAATGGGACAGGTGAAGGGGAAGGGGAAGACGTTGGATCCAACACCAGAGGCCTCGGGAGCAGGAGGGAGAAACCCACGGCCGCAACAAGGAGGAGAGGCTGCAGGAGCCCCACGCGGAGGAGGAGACCCTGATGATGAGGGAGTAGCCTTTGGAAGGAAGCCAGATCAGAGTAGGAAAGGAAGACGGGACGAGAGACCCGCACCCCAGCCAGAAGATGATGACTAAGACGCCAAGATCAACGAACAGTTTAAACTGTTCTCACGGGTTATGGCCAATGCCTTGGGACAACGGACAAGAGTCCTAGCCGAACCCCCTGCCATGTTTAGAAACGAACAACACCAAGATATAAGTAGGTGGCTATGAACATGTACAGATTATTTTGGTCGAAACAGCTGGCCATGGGAACACGAGGCACAACGAATTCGATACGCCACAAGCCGAATGGACGGGAAAGAAGTCGCACAGTTTGCATTAACCTACCGACCACAAATGACCGGAGAAATAGCTAATACGAGACAAGAAGGATATCAGTTCTGGCACGTCTTTGCAGAATAGGCTCTGCGACGCTTCAGACCCACCCATGAAGCAGTCAGAACCGTAACCCAAGTGGAAGAAGATTTCAAGGACAAAGAAGATCTTCGATGGGGCGGTACCTCTGGCGCGGCCAGGGGCGAGAAAAGGAAATTAGAGCATTCGAAGACAACGGTTGCCGCAAAGCGAGTAAAGAAGCAATACACCGCTCTGGAAAAGGCCGCCTATCAGAAGAAGAAGGCTGGGGAAAGAAATGGGAAAAATGAAGGGTGGGTGGGACTGGTGGGGGAGGTTAAACACTGGGTGTCGGCAGATGCCCACAAGGCCGTCGATCAGAAGGTTGTCAATAAGGGAAAATCTGACAACGAGTGCACACGGTGTGGAATGAAAAACCATGCTTGGAAATACTGTGGGAAGCCAGTACAGGTATCGCCTGTATATCGAGGGCTATCGAAGCCCAAGAGACAGTCTGACTTCATACCAAAGCGACGCCCCCAGGTAGCTACTTTGGCCGTAGATCGCGAGGCAGAAAGCTTGAGACAAGCGGTGGAAAGGACCCAAGCTTGCGCCTTTAAAGATGACGACATTTTATAAAAAAGGTCTTCCGGGTACCGACAACGACGGTGGTCGGGTAGTGAGGTTGCTGCCTCGAATCGCAAGACCTGCGGCGTAGTCGGTGACGATATCCCACCGGAAGGCTAAAAGACCAAAGGATAGCGGTTGCCATTTTAGGTCCAAAAATGGGTAGTCTGTGCTTACCACGGGAGCCTTAAAAAATCATAAGTGATGAACTCGGTCGACGAGACTAGAAGGGAAAGAGCAGACTATCATTCATCAAAACGGGGCTTGAGATGGACGACAGGCGAATGGGAGTAGAAATCCAGGGCAACCAGACTTTCTCTCCGGGCAAAATAGCCGGGCAAATAGAAGCTGGTGGCGCCTCTATTGTGCACAAGGTTCATGCCTGACGAATGATGTCGGAGGGGGTCTCGGGAGTGAGACCAAACTCGAAGGCGAAGGTAGTGTGGACTCGTCGCAGGGGACAATCTCATATGAGGGATAAGTCGACGATAAAGGACCGTGCATCCTAGTCGCGAACTCGTGAGGTACTCTAGTGAACCACCACTCCTGTGATATGGGAACTCCGCGGCAGGAGGTAAAGACCACAAGTAGTGGGCTGCCCGATATCAAAAAAAGAATTAGACCCTTAGTATAAGAAGTTTGTCTGAGGAGCCTTTAAGAGCCAAAACTGCCCTGGCGCAGTAACAAACCCCCACGCCATTTGTAACCGCGATAATGAAGAGCTGTCATCAAGACCTGAGCGGAACCTCAAGACCCGTTAAAAAGTCTAGGCATTACGCCTGCCCAGATGGGAAGGCATTTATTGAATTAAAAGGACAAAAACATGTGATAAGCGTACTCTTAGATTCCGGTTCAAATATCTTTGTCATGAACCAAAACACCGCACGACGGCTCAAGATCCTGACCGAAGCTAGGGATTCACTGTTGAAAATCACAACCTTTGATGGCGAAACCGCCCCTACCGGAGGAATATTCTACCCGCATCCTATTCTCCTAGAAATCGGTGCCAACAGCCACCGAAGCATGATATCCTGCGAAATCGGGAACGCAGGAATATATGAATTAATCATACCCTTTGGGTGGTGTCATGACGAACACCCCCTCAAAAATATAGCAGACTCAAGTAAAGGGGTTTTTGAAGAGGCCAAGTGCCACGCTCATATCGAAGATGAACCAGTGGCGGATTTGTTTGAGTGGGATGAAACTGTGGCTATGGACGAGGGAGGGCAGTATGTGGGACGGATAGAACGAGAGGAGGAAGGGGGAGTACACTTGGAGAGGCTGCCAAGACCAGATTGGCAGTATAAGGAGCTTTCTGAAGAGAAAAATGCCAAGTTGTTGGCACCTCGGAGAACCTTCGACCACGCCATCAACCTTAAAGACGGGGCTGAACCTCCTTGGGGCCCAATTTACAGGATGTCGGCACACCAGTAGAACGAGCTGGATAAATACCTCAAGAGAAGGCTGGCAGAGGGAAAAATAGCCGACACAGAATCCCCTTACGGTGCTCCAATCCTCTTCGTACCCAAACCTGATGGAAGTCTACGGCTATGCGTAGATTATAGCAACCTCAATAAACTAACGATCCTGAACAAATACCCCTTACCACTCATGGATGAACTACGAGACCGCATTGCAGGCGCCAAAGTATTTACGAAGCTTGATCTAAAAGATGGGTACCATCTTATTCGAACAAGGAAAGGCGATGAACACAAGACAGTCTTTCGTTCATGATACGGACAGTACGAATACAAAGTGATGCCTTTCGGGCTTGATAACACCCGTGCGACGTTTCAGACAATGATAAACAAAATCCTAAGGGAATTCTTGGACCACAGAGTAGTCGTCTATTGAGACAATATCCTGATATACTACGAAAATATAGAGGACCATATTAAGCTAGTCTAAAAAGTTCTTGACTGGCTCGAAGAACATGACTTGGCAGTCTCGTTGAAGAAGTCGGTAGTTCATCAGGAAGAAGTCGAATTCCTGGGATACATTGTTAAAACGAGCAGTGTCACCATGAGTGATAGAAAAGTCAAAAGCTGTCAAAACTGGGCACACCCGAGATCGGTTAAAGAAGTACAAATTTTCATTGGATTTGCAAACTTTTACCGACTGTTCATCAAAGATTTCTCAAAAGTGTGCAAGCCAATAACCCAGAGGTTGAAAGAAAACCCAAAGGATTTTCACTGGGGAAGAGAGCAGGAAGAGGCGGTTGAGGAGTTGAAAAATAGGTTTACAATGGCACCAATTTTATCGTTTTCTACCAAGGAAGAAGAATGGTGGTCGAGACGGACGCAAGCGACTTTGCGCTTGGAGGTGTACTATCTCAGTACCAGGGCTGACGGCTTCACCCGGTGGCTGTCCATTCTCGAAAACTAAACAGCGCTGACAGAAATTACGAGATACATGACAAAGAACTACTCGCGATAATGGAGGCGTTTAAAGAATGGAAAAGATACCTCGGGGGTGAAGAGGAGCCTGTGACGGTATATACCGACCACCAAAATCTACAGTCCTTTTTGACCAAAAAAGTCTGGAACCAGCGGCAGATTCGATGGGGACAGGAGTTGACGAATTATAACTTCAAAATAGTCTACCGACCGGGAAGCAGGGGCAGGAAACCTGACGCATTAAGTAGACTGCCGGAGTACCATCTTGAGGAGGGAGCTCGTCACAGTGAACAGTCGATTTTGAAAACAAACACTTTCAAATTTCAGAGATTCATCAAAAACAAAGCGCAGAGACAGGCCTCACTGCAGAGAAACGTGAATCCACAAACCTGAGAATGATGAAACTTTCACACAAGGCTATAGTTCCGACAAAAGGATCACAATTCGCGGCCGGGAATGAAATCTACCAAAGAGATGGACTGGTACCAGCAAAATGACAAGTGTGTGAATAGTGGAAAAGGGTAGTGGGATAGGATTGCCAGAAGGAAGCTGTGGAAGACTAGCCGTAAGAAGTGGAATGGCTAGCAAAATAGGAATAGCAGTGGGCGGTGGTGTAAGAGATACAGATTACACTGGAGATGTTAGGCGCACGGACTCCCCGTAAGGATTTACACGGCAAAGATACCCTACCTTCACGCCCACGAACTGCGAAGAAAAAAGATGACACCCCCCTCCAGCCCCGGCGTTTGGACGGCGCGTCATCACTGGCTGCCTGGGTAGTTGTGTCCCAACACCAAAGACCACTATCGATGGAACACGTCTTATAACACCGTATACGTCGCGGCCGTCTGTCCGACCGGATCCTGTTCGCAGGATATATGAGGGGAGACCTCCGGGCACCATATGCAGGTGGTAGCAGGTAAATCGGATGACGGCGCATAATGTTACAGACGCTTGAAGACAGACAGTCGCAAGGACAGGTCATAGGTAACGGGACGTTTCGCACGAAAGTTAGTCCCCTCGTACTTACAAAGTCGTGTAGGGTCTGAAGGCGGTAACTATGCCCAGTAAGTGGATCGGGTGAGTCCACAGAGGACAAGTTGGTAAAAGATAGAGTCCGAGGGAAAAATGCCTATAGGTACGATCCCGAGGACAAGTCGTCTAATGTCGGAAGACCAGAATACGAGATGCAGTCGCATACCGAATTCTCGACGGAACCAACCAAAGAAGAATGGCCATCTTCTGTCCATCGAGTTAACACTACCCTCGACGAGCACGGGGGCAAGATAATTCGTAACCACAGTAGTCAACGGATAAACGGATCAGCTGACACCTGACGTGGTCTCCACACCATCAGGAATAATGCTTAGCGCAGACAGATAAGTTGACCATGGGAGCAAGAGGTGTGGTAGAGAGTTTTCAGGGTCTACGAGTGTTCGCACTTAGGTGAAGTTCGCAGAGTTGCGGGCAAGGTACTTAGTTAGTATAGAGTTAGCATGTATACC
>Ga0307509_10005784_pt1 | contig 16985 bp, 19 predicted proteins | sample 10_EM_MG_FD_202245 | JGI IMG/M metagenome (GOLD analysis project Ga0307509, IMG submission 202245) | Populus trichocarpa ectomycorrhiza microbial communities from riparian zone in the Pacific Northwest, United States - 10_EM | ecosystem: Host-associated > Plants > Roots > Unclassified | place... | reverse complement strand
CGCCAGGTTCGCAAAGCACGTCAAGAACGATTAGTTACCGCACCCAGACTTGTTTCGACCAAACCGCACGTCCAGTGCAACTCGTTTGGCAAACTTGTCCGCCTCCAGGACCAGAAACTCCTTCCCTTCTTCTCCAAGCGTCGGCAAACACCGAGGAAGCCGGCTGATCGTGATGAGATAAGAGAAATCTATTCATGTATCCGCGAAGCCGGCGAGCACGCGTACGCTCGCCGAGGAGAGAAGGAGCTTCTGATTCCGTCCCTAACCTGGTCAAATTGGCTCTGAGAGCGTCAATCGAAGTTTCCCTGAATATCAACACCCTATTGCCAAATTCATTTTTGATCTCTCGTTTACTTATGTAAGTGGCGCGCTTCTCCCTCGACCTCTGACCCCGCGCTGGCGATGTAGTGACCTCTCCCACCACTCAGTGAAAAATATTATGTGTCCTATATCGTTCCACGTACCCTTGTCCTCAACCTCGAGGCTTCCTCCGAGGTCGAGTCGTAAAACGCGTCAACGAACTCCAGAGGTCTTGTGGCCCTTTCCAAAGTCTGCCGGATCGGTGACCCAATGTTCTTCAGTCCCCACATCTGTAAGTGCTGTCAACGCGTGATCAACTGTCCAGGACGTCCATGGACGGCGGAAACATCCACGTTCATGAGAACCATCAGTACGGGTAACAACCCCCCCGAGCTTTACACACAGAGTTGGTCAACCGACAGGTCCAGGCCAGAAACCCTACAGCAGAGTGAGACATTGGTCACAGCGTGAACTCGTTGGCGACATTTTGCCCAGTCGCACTTCCCAGGGGCCCAGGGGCGTGTTATTACGACCGCCAGCCGCGACTGTGGGACCCGCAAAACGCGGTGCCCAAAATGTGTATGTACCTCCTTCAAGCCCCCGAGCCTTCCGACAGGGTCACGTGCTCCATCACCCGTTTCCTGTGCGGGTCCACCAAACTGCGGGCTACCAAGGCGAAACGATTGTTCAATCCCATCGCCCAACCACCAATAATCCATGGCACCCAACCAACCTTCCACCGAGCAGACATTTAGAGCCAATCTTTCCCAGTTCCGATGGGCCAACAGCGTCCAGGATGATTCGCAGCAGCAGCAAGCCCAGTCGTCCAATCCATTCGCCAGATTCTACAACGCCGTTGGGGGAGGCTATATACCCCTGAGGTCCAGCGAACGGTCGAACGAAGAGGAAGCTTACTTTGCTCTCTCCAGATGGGACAGGTGCGTATCGAACGCCATGCTCTCGCCGCCTTGCATCTCATTCACCTCTTCTTCTATTCTAGATTGATAGGCTTCGGTGCATGCTTGTTGGGGGCTGCTGTCTGTTTCTTTGTCGCCTTTTTGACAGCGCCACTCATTCCCATACGACCTGCAAAATTCGCGTTGGCGCTCAGGTCTGTCCATATCCCGCCCGTTTTGGCTCCTCCACCGTCTTCTCATTCTTTCTTCGCCCCAGTCTTGGTAGCCTCCTGGTCATGTTTGGGTTCGTCAAATGTTGGACCTGCGTTCACTTTCTGGTTGCTCACGAGGTCGGTTCGCCCCAGCTTCGCCGTTTTGGTGGGGCCCATCACCCACCTCAAACACCTTGTATCCAAAGAGCGGCTACCTTTCTCCGCTGCCTATATTGCCAGCCTCGCCCTAACCCTTTATTTCTCTATATCAGTGAGCTCCGTTTCTCCACACCCAATGTCCAGACGCTGAGATGGCATTCCAGGTCAAATCGTATCTGGGGTCTTTGATTGGTGCCGCAGTACAGGTCGTCTGCCTTGTCGCATACGTCCTCGCTTATTTCCCCGGAGGAACCACCACCCTCCGGTTTGGTTCCAGCATGATCCTACGGGGTGCATCCTCCATCTTACCCCGATGACGCGTCCCGCAGATCACTGGATGTGTGTGTATATTTATTTGCATCTCGTCACCCGATAAAATACTAAGATCAGGTACCAAAAAGTCGGTACACCCGCCACGATTTACGCTACATGTATACTGAGGTCCGTGAACAATGCATGGTGGGAAGGGATTACAAAGTGGATATTATGGGAATGGTAAATTCGTGGCAGATCATAAACGTGGCATCTATCGTAGCTTCGTCGTTACTTTGTCTTGCTGAGTTTCGGGAAAGCAGAAACTGAGTGGTCCCTCTCCTGCCGACGGCGGTTGAGGCCGCAGTCACGAGGAGCCACCTCCCCGCATTTGACGTGAGCGCTTGAGATGGCTGTGCGTTAGTAAAACCGAACCACCCGTTTCTACGCGCTGGAGACTTACCGTAGACCGCAGTCATCACACTCGAGCACCGGCTTCCAACCAATACGCTTGGTGCATATATCGCACTTGGCCGTCAACAGCCCGCTTGTGAAGATAAGCTCGAACGGGTTCCATCCAACTTCCCCGGGAGGAGGACGTTGTGGAGGTAAAGCGCTGCCACTCGATCGTTTCGCACCAGGTTTCAGGAGGGTGAAACGGTGAACGAGCATAGAAGGAACAGATCTGATCGTGGACCCTCCCTCGGTAGCGGCTGTGGTGGAAATCGAAGAATGCGCGGTTTCGAAGGACCCCACGGAGAAGGCGGAGGTGGCGTTTCTTCTTCCCGCATCGCCTCCGACTTCGTTGCTCCCGTTGCCAGTGGGTCTGATCGTGAGCACGGAAGAAAGGGAGGGTAGATTGTTGACATGGGGTTGTCGGATCACCGTGGTACTGTAATCCGATAATGCGCTCTGGGTATCTTCAATGAGCGGCTGTACGCTTTCACTTGAGTGATCTGCATGAGAATTAACTGACATGATCGGTATTTCGGGGGCCGCGTGGCGACGAAGCTAAATTACTCACCACTCCACGCGCTGGTAAGGCCGACCTTAGACAGTTTTTCAACAGCCTGCGTCAACTCTTCATCAGATTCGTCACTTTGGTAGTCTGACCTCGGAGAGTCATTTGCGATGTCCTTTCCTATGCCCATGTCGAAACTAGGTATCCTAGGGGCTGGACCTGGTCGCTTCATACCCGTCATGAACTTGATGGTGCCAACATGGAGGTCGTCAGCTTCCGAGGGCCTGCTCAGGATTTCTGCCTCAATCTCCCGAAGGCGGTCAAGGATCACTCGTGTAGTTGGACGTTGAAGCGGTTCGTCGGCCAGACAATCGATGCACAATTGGATGAGGGCAGGGGGGCAACCAGGGCTAGCGAGTCTTCGAACCTCACCTTGGTCAATGGCGAAGCTTGGTGCTGAGCGTTTGAATGTATCGTCGTCGGCAAGTTTGCGGCAGGCGATCTCACAAAAGATTACGCCGAGAGAATATATGTCGGTGGGGAGATCGAATTCGTTACCGAGGAGAATTTCGGGAGACATGTATGAGTCTGTTCCGCAGAAGGTCAGCCGCTTGCTTTCGTCCGCGTTCCGAGCGGCTATGCGGGCGAACCCAAAATCGGTAATCTTCAAACGACCATTCGCAGTGACGAGGAGGTTTTCCCCTTTAAGATCCCGGTGTATGCAACGACGAGCATGGAGGTAGGCAAGAGCTCGAGCTATATCTGTGGCAAAGGAGAGCCGCAATCGCCAAGGGAAAGGTTTGTTCTTGCCGTGGATATATGAGCGAAGGTTCCCTATGAAATTTACGGACCCATCAGCGCGAGTCGGTAGACAGGGGAACGGGAGGGTTGACCGTTTTCGATGAACTCTGACACGATAAAGATCCGGCCGTCCGGGTCGGGAGCGCGGGACAGGCCGAGGTAAAGGACGACATTGGGGTGCCTTGCCTCCCTAGGAGAGTGATGGTGAATACTAGATCCCCCGAGGAGCATACGGGTGGGCTGACTTCATGAGCCTCCATTCTCGCTCAAAGTATTTGGCGACATCGTAGTCGGCGGACGGTAGGACCTCTTTGATTGCGACGTCAATCCCAAGGTAGGTCGCTGCAGGTAGGTTGAGCAGGGGGTCGACGGATGTGCTAGTTGGAGGGTTGACCTTTGTAGACGTTCCCGAAGGATCCAGCACCCAATTTCTTCCAATCGCCCTTGATGTCCTTCAAGAGTGGTGGGAGAGGTTAGGGTGAGGAATTCGTAGACGTTTGTGCTGTACCTCGAAAGGGATGACGTCGAAAGCGTCGGAGTGCATGGTGGTGGAAGGTGAGAACAAGTGGCCCAGAGTGGAAATCGTAATCTGATCTCCCTCGCTCACCGCCTACCTCGCCTGCTGACGTCCATCTCAACAAACGACACCGACGACGGGCGCAGCAAACGACGATGACCGACGACTCCGACCACCGCCCCCGCCCTAGGGCAAACACTGCCTCCTTTTCCGCCTTTGGGTGGCGTAAACCTCCTCCGCCCCAGCTGAGCGCCCCGATGGCCACAACTCCCCCCAAACCGACATCCGTTCACGGTCTCATCGAGGACCTCACACCACCCGCCGTACCTTCTTTGGCCTATGCCAGGTCCTTGGCTACTCTCCTCCAGACGACTTCCCCTTGCCCTCCACTCCCCACACTCATCCCAATATTGGGCACCCTGTGCACTCAGCATTCTCCTTCCTCCTTGCAGACCGCAGGCTACGATATTCTCGCCGCATATTGCGGCAACCCCGAGACCGCGATGACCTCAAGCTCAGACGTCCTCGCGTGCTTCGAACTCTTTGATGCACCATGGGCCATTGATCTTTGGGAGCCCCGATTCAAAGCGTTTACCAACTTCCATAATGCAATATCATACAAAGACATATTCCTACCAAACATATGCACATCAGTAACGGGGTGGATAAAATCCGCGTTCGACCCAATGCTCTTCCCCGGGTGCCTCCCTCTATCAGAAACCGTCGAACGACAGCGTAGCCTCAAAGCATGCTTTTCCTTTTTGTTCACCGTTCTGGCTTCGCCCGAGTTCCTGTGTGGAGCTCACGAGGAAGAGGCCGCACAGGTACTCTCACTACTGGGTGTATGCACCCACACCGCGATTCTCTTGCCTCGAGAGGTACCCCCTATCTCAGCCCCGGAAAGCAGCTCGCCCCGGGTCCACCGGAGAAACCAATCTTCTGCCTCCATCCCTCCCATTGCCTCATCTGTTGTTCGCCGCCCCGCAGACATTGCAGTGGGGGCATATGTGGAATTTTTATCAACACAGCACGAAAAACTTTCACATCTGGATCTTTCCTCCATTCTGCCGCTTTTGTTCCGTTCTCTCGCCTTCTACGCGAGTCCCCTTCCCCGCTTATCCTTGCATCAAGCGACCGAACCTTCTTCTGACACCGAGAGAAAAATCTGTGGGCTCATCGATTCCCTGTTTTCGGGCCCACATGCGAGCTCCTGCGCACTCATCTTACACCGCTCTCTCTCCCCGGACGCAGCCAACGATAGGGATTCTCTCCCACCCGTGCAACTCTCGTTTGGAGCCTACAGGGTCCTCAGGAACCTCCTCCGTCGATCGCTCCTCACTCGGTTAGCTCGTGCTTATATATCGAGGGCGAACTCTCATACGTACACGCACACGGGCGCAGCTGGTTCTGTCGACCTACCTCAGGAAGTCATATCTCTGGCATGGCCGAAGGAAGACGTGTCGGTATGGGAATTCTCCAGGGTGTCCCCAGTCCTCTGCGAGTCATTGGGTGACTGGATGGTTTGGCAGCCAGAAGGTTATACCCTCGATCCCACCTCATCCCCAATAGTCGTATTATTGGAGGCAGCTGGTCTGTTGACCGACGTGTTGTATGCGTTGGACGACAGGGCGGAAGAAGAAGACGACTTCGACGAGGAGGAGGTATTGGCGATGTCCAAGGCACTCCATCGGCTGGTGCCGTATGTGAGGGTTTACCGGTAACTTTCTCGTGTACACGGAAAGAATCTTGTGCTTGACTACTGCCATTCAGAACTCCAGAAGGTACCCCATACATCTTTTCGCGCTCTCCCCACCTGGACGCCCGGCCGACAATGCTGCAGACAATTTCGTTCATACTGTCAAGGGACATCTCATTACCCGTGAACTGGTTCATGCCAAGCGTCCTCCTTTCGGTGGCGGATCACCTCTCGGATGAGGACTCGTCTGAGGCAGTCGCTGCGATCACGAGACGTCACGGGTTTTCTCCAACCTCGCCGGAGTGGGCGGAGACCTGGGACGAAGTGCTGAAAAACTCGAACGTTTTCCCAGGTTCTAAGCCTTTGACCTGGGCTGCGATCCTAGAGGCTATGGAAACTGTCCACTCCATCGTCAAGGACGTCCCATCGTATAGGAAGCCTTGGGTGGAATTGGTATTCAACTTCTGGAGGGTGAAGTCTCACTCGGAGTTGGGTGATGGTGCCGAGGTATTGTGGTTAATTCTCGGCGAGGAAATTTCCCTGAGGCAAGCCGAGTCTCGGATGGAGATTCCGACGGATCCGGTCATGGACGACATGCTACTGTTCTTGACGGAAACGGCCGTTAGCGACCAGACCAATCTTATCATTGGATCGCGATCCCCATCGAGCGACAGTTCCACTTCCGCATCCTCTGCCGTTCCGTCTTCAACCGCCAGACAGGATGCCCGCGTACACCGAAAGGGCGGGGACCACACTTTACCCTCTGTCATGTCCATTTTCACCACGTTCACGACCGGAAGTTTGTCCAGGTCCCAATCACAAAATAGGAGAGTTGGTGAGGAGGACACCTCCGAACACATACAGGACCCGGAGACACTCCCCATGCAGATCCCTCTATCAAACGCTTTTACGAGATCTGTCGGAGCAACGCTCGCTCTCATCCTGGCTTTCAGTCATCTCGCATTCACACCCCATCCATCGAAGGGATCCGACCTCCACTTGTTGGTTCGAACATTCCGCGTGTTGTTGCAAGTGGCTTATTCATCGACGTGCCAGAAGGCTCGCCTAACATCCCTGCGATTTCTTATGCGTCTCCGGGCAGACCGAGATCATAAACTGTACTTCGCCGCCTCCGGTTATGACCCAGACAGTCACGTGTTAGCCATGGCTAGGATATTGAATCGAGCCAAGTCGGAAGAGGAGAGGGTGGATCCTCCTGGGGGAGAAAGGAAGGAGCGTGGGCGTCCAACGGAACCCCTCTCGCAACGGGCCCGTGGTCGAACACTTGCAGCGGTCCGCCACCATTCCTTGTCAAAGTCCAGTCGAAGCGCCTCCCGGGCTACCGGCGTTGTAGTGGTGCAGCCCCTCTGGCAGATTCCGGACGTCCTGCCCTTCAAAATTTCCTTCAGTGACACACCTACTAAGGGCATTTCTTCGTATGCTCAGCCGCAGTCCGAGGAGGGTTTGCTATTGCCGGTCTCCGAGTATCTTAGCGTCATCATCAGCTTGTTATCCGGGGAACAAGATTGGGAAATATTATCGTTCGTCCTCTGTCATATGCCGGTACAGCTCAGCAACAAACACCTGTTTTGTGGACCCAAGTGCCGCGCTCTCATGGGCCAACTTCTCAAAACGTTGTGCGCTGGCATTTCGACCAAGGAACTTGGAGCGAAAGTACATCCTTGGCCGGACGGGCTAAAGCCGAGGGACGCATACGGTTTGGCTTATCACACCCTCTCCGTTCTCATCAGTTACAAACGCTGCTTCGACGGACAATCACTACACCATCTCGTTGAAGTCTTTCTTGACGGCTTGAGTGGGTCGCCATCGGCCATCAAGTGCTGCCTCCACGCCCTCTCCTTGTCAGCGTTCGAGCTGAAGCCTTCGATGACCCGATACCTTTCCAGGATTTTGGAGAAGCTCTCTCAAATCATGTCCAACCCCGCGATGTCGGTGCACATCATCGACTTCTTATCCATTGTCGGGTCGATCCAGTCTTTGCACGTCAATTTCCGAGAACAGGATTACAAAATGGTGTTTGGCGTCGCCCTCCAATACCTGCAACAACACAATAGACAGGATTCGGCGAATCAAATCTCGTGGGCGTTGTCCCAGCATGTTCGCATCATGTCATACTACATCATTTACGTCTGGTTCCTATCCCTTCGCCTATCCGATCGACCGAGGCACATACCGTTCATCTGCCGCCAATTGCTATTGGCGAATGAAGGGCGTACCACGGTTGACCAATCGACCGAGGTTTGTCTCGACTGGCTGGCACGTTATTCGTACGCTAGCGCAGACCCACGACCCGCGAATTCCATACTCGATGAGGTGGTAACCAATCCGCCTGGATCAGTGGAGACCGCAACCTCAGAGAAGACCTGGATCGTTGGCAATTCTGTTGTCACCATTCGTACGCTCTCCAGGCTCGGGTGGTTGGAGGTTGTGTCGCGCAGAGCGTCGGGCCTGACGAAATTCATCTGCCGAGCCGAGAACGTGCCACTCGTGGGGCCCGGTGATCTCAACCCGGATATGGTCTCGGTCCCGGCCAGCTTTATGATGGAGCGCCCTCGGAGTTCAGGTGGTTTCATGCCCAAGGCGAGTACCTGACTTAATGAGAATGTTCGGCCTTTGTAACCATAACTCACCCCAGGAACTGTTAACCTCGGAGCCAGATGAAGCCAACATTTCACCCCCCGACCCCATCACCGGTTATGTCTGGAGCGAAACGGCCCCCTCCCAACGTCGTAAAGACGTGGCGATCGACCCCTCGTACTTCCCACTTCAACTATCCCCATTTCCGGATAGGGACAGCCTTCCATTCGGGGCCTTGGTGACGGATTCCGCGAGGATCAAATTGTTTATCCGGACACTGGATCGGATGCCGGTCATCGACACCCACAAAGTCGGTATCATGTATGTCGCTCCAGGGCAAACCACAGAGGAGGAGATACTCCAAAACACATACGGGTCACCCGCATATACGAGGTTCTTGGAGGGGATCGGCCGACTGATCAATCTTCGTGGCCAAATGGATGTCTACGCGGGTGGATTGGATCCGGATGAGGACGGAGAGTATGCCTACGCTTGGTGGGACGATAATTCTCAAGTCCTATATCACACCGCGACGTTGATGCCGACCGACGCCCAAGATAAGTATTCCAGCAACAAGAAACGACACATCGGGAACGACCTCGTACGCATCGTGTGGAACGACTCGGGGTTGCCCTACAGGTTCGACACCCTAGCCACCCAGTTCCAATTTGTCAATATCGTCATAGAACCGCACTCCAAAGGGGTCATTGCGGCCTTCTCCGACAACATCCACGAGAACGAATATTTCAAGGTCACTGTGCAGAGGGCTCCAGGAATGCCGGAGTTCTCGCCCGTCGGAGAATTTAAACTTATCTCCGCCCAGGAGCTCCCCCTCCTCGTGAGGCAACTCGGCCTTCTCTCCGATTGGCTCGCATTCGTTTTTCAGACAACAGAGCAGGATACTCAGCGCGTAGAAGTCATCACAAATTGGCGATCTCGACTGGACACTATCCAACGGTTTAAAGCTGGGGTGGGTTCAACTGGGTCACACGCAGGTGGTGTGGCTGGGGATAAAATCTTGGATGTTCGGGATTTTTCTAGCACGTATTGAAATCCCCCAGACCATGGGGTAGACAACTTTACCATTGTCCGAAACCCATGTCGTAATAAAGTATTACATAGCATCAGGTCAAATCAATAATGTCGTTCGTCATTTGAGACTGGGCCCGGCGGCGGGACCTCGCAACCAACAGAGGTGCAACCTTCGGTTTCGCGCGGGGTGGGTCGGGGTCACCGTCCGAGTCGCTAGAAATTTCTATCACATCGGGTGCGGAGTCCTGGGGGGCCGAGGTGGATTTCTTTGTCTGTGTGAGTGTTTGGGTGGGTGGGGCCCCAAGCCCGTGTCTGGACTGCACTCGGGCTCGGGGAAGGGGCCGAGACTGCTTCCCCACGTTGACCAGTTTCGGTGTGGTCGTTCCAGCGGCTAGCATTCCTCCCCCGTCGGCGGTGCTAACAGGGAAAACCTTGGAACCATCACGTCGTGGGGCATCTGTGGTGGTTATATCGTCGATAAGGCGGAGGATCTTGGAGCGCCCATCAGAGGTGGGACGGCCATGTCTGGAGGGCCCGTCAGCTGATTTCGGCATCCGCTCTTCTGGTTTGGTGACAGGGTAGAATGCCTTAAGGTCCGGCTTCGGTCGAGGTTCTTGTTTCTGAGGTTCCTCCGCATCATCTGGGGTGGGCGGAGTGCCAGTGCGCACGACTTTTGGACGGCTAGGCTTTTTGCGGGTGGTTTTGTTGGTAGCCTTGCGCTTTGCACTTTCTTCGAATGAGTCAACGAGAGTTGGCAATGCGATCCCGACAACGAGGGCAGGGATCCACACACGGAGGTTGCTTGATGGATCTGGTGGGGGTTTCTTCACGTGTTTGTTGCTTTCGTTAATTGTGCCGTCGGAAGAGGAAATATCAGCAATAAGGGGTGGGCGAATGTCCTTTATACCCGCAGACGCGAGCGCCACAAGACGTTTAGGGGACACTTCAAGGCGGTACTCCAATAACCCGTCTGTGGAATCATGATTGCGGGTCGAGTGGATCTTGAGGACGAGGTCCTGGCAGATCGGCGAACCACCGATGTGGAGATGGGAGAGGGATGCCGCTGTGGATGTAGCTGGTGAAGAGGATGGTGGCTCGTGTTGCGGTATGTGTGCTGTGGCTGGTAAGGGGGACCGACCAACCTTCTGTGGATCCTTCTCTAAAACGGATTCGCGCAGAAACCGAAAAACTGCAGCTGGCCAGATCACGGTTCGAAAGCGTTTTATAATCGCGTGCCGAACGCCCCATTCGAAGTAGAGTTCGCAAATGTGCGCGATCCTGCCTACGTCAAGCGGCCGTTCCCAGTTTGCCTTGACCTTGTGAGCTTTCCCCTCTGTTTCAGAGGTAACGGGTTTTGTGTACGACATGAGGATGTCGATATCCGGGAATTCTTCGGGGATGGCCTTAGACAGGGAGTTGTATTTTCGGCCCAAGATACCACGGGAGTTGGTTCGGAGCTCTTCTGCTAGATCCGATTTCCAGGCGATCAGGTATTCTTGTAGACCCTCTCTAGGTAAGGTATGTGCGGCGGATAGCAAGGTATCACCAAAACCGCATTTTGCGAGTCCATGGGCCACCTTGGGACCACATCCAGACAGTCCGGCCTGGTGGTAATCCCCGCCGCTCAGAAGTGCAATAAGAATGAGACCACCCTGGGTTAGGTTGATTTCCGGAAGGGTAAACTCGCTCGCTCTGAAGACGACCACGTGGTTTCCATCGTCTTTGGTAGAGGGGCCAGCCACTGGACGTGTGTGGTTTCCTGACAATGAACTGCTTGGGCTAGGGTGTGTTAACGAAAGATGCGATGGGTGAAAAGATGAAGCGCACTTGCGAATCACCGTCGTTCCCCCAAAGACGAAGGTGTCAACGTCGTCGGAGAGGACCGCATCAATAACACCGGTTCGGTTGAGAAACGCCAGCTCTGCTTCCGCTTCGCCTGGAGCCTAAATGCGAAGCAGGTTCATCGCAAGTGATGTACGGGAGAGGAATCTCTACCATATGCCATTCAAACCCAAAAGCTTCGATGATGTTCTTCATACCATCCGTCATCCAATGCGCTTTCCCGGAAATCTTCTTGTTCCGCTTCATCGAAGGGCGTTTGGGGCCGTCAAATACGAAGAGAGGTAGTAGCGGGATGGCGAGTAATCTAGAACACCGGAAGAACAGAGTTCTCAACTCCGGGTTCTCACCTTCGCGTCCATATGTGGCGTGATAAAACCAAATGCTGGTGTCGATACCAATACGGAGCCCCCGGACACCCTCAACGTTGCGTTCGAAGCCATCCACGACGGCGAGATTGGTGAGAGAGCGTCGCTTGCCGGCAGGCCGCAGTAGCTTAAGAGAGAGTAAGCCCAAACGGGGAAGGGACGAGGCGTAAATAAAAGCTCTCACATCCCATAATCCGGGAACGCCCATCGCAGAGGTGGCTGTAGGAGGTGGGTGGCGAATGGATGTTGAACTTTGATTGTTCGATCACCGTGTACATATATTACGCGACGCGCCCACGCGATGCAAACCGCGAAACAATAACTTAAATGGGTGATGCAAATCCACAATACAGCATACATATAGCCCGAAATCCAACTCTGTGCTCTCATAAATGTACTTGGCTAACCATTGCTGTCATCTGTGAATCGATCCGTTGCTGCGTGCGCTCCGCAGCGGCGTCGTACACATAATGTACCACTGGATGACCAAGTCTTCTGTGGCCATCGACAGGGCTGAGGTTGAGTGAATCAGAAGAACCCGCTCGGGCTTGATCTTGTCCGAAGAAACTGTCGCCGGCATCAGAGAGGCCTATTAACAGTAAACTCGTCAGCGGGGTACGAAAGGCGACTGGGGCACATACGGTCCTCCTCCTCAATGACCCTTCTCTTTCCCAGTGCCTTTTCACTCAAGCCCATGGGGGTGACGATGTCGTACCCATCACTGTCATCACCCGTTTCGGGGAAGGACTTTCGCCTGCCACTTGGGTAGTTTGAGCGCGTGGTAATATCCCCGATTGACCTTTGGGGTGATGGTGTTCTAGAACGGGGTTGATTCGGCGAGGGTAGGCGAGGACCGTGAGGTGCGGGTGGGGGTGGTGCAAGGTTCTGGCTATTACTTATGTGTGCGGGCACTAGCTGCAACTTCATAGAGGGGGTGTTCCCAGGGGAAGCTCCAGACCGGCGCCCGTGGGGGACTGGGGACAATGAGCGTGAGCGGTCCGTCCCATCATCGAGTGAGTGTTGGTCAAAATTCGTGTCATCGTGCTGCTGGTGCGTCAGGGACAAGTGCACCATGGGAAGAACACCCGCACCTTAACTGCTCTTTTGGCGCCATTGCTTTGGATCCACTGGTCAGCATCGGTTTCGGATCCGACCCTTTCCCAATCGTCATACATCCGCAAGGATTCGACCAATTCTTCATTCGAAACCAGCAGGGCTGCAAGGAGTTGTTCTTCCACCGTCAATTCAGACGGGTCTTTGCTTAAGTCAAGGACATTGGGTTCTTCGTGGTCGCCAGGGTCACCAGAAGCTACTCTGTTGTTGCGCGAACGCTCGGCACTTGAAGTGGCCCAGGGTATTTGGGCAAATATTAGTTCCTGAGAGGCTCTACATCGTGCATAAAACTCCTGTGAGTGGTAAATACGTGTACGGTTGCGGTCCGAAACAAACTTGCCTTGATAACGATCTCTTTCTCCTTCATTTCCTCCGGCCTCGTATAAGTAACGGCCTCCGCTAACAATGCGGCATTGCCACGCCCAATCTTGCATTCCTGGAAAAGGCGTCGAATATCCTCGTCCAAAGGGATAATCAAGTTGTGCGGGCTCGTGCGTGAGTAGTTGGACTGAGGGTTAGGTAAATCCTAAAGGCCCGTAGGTTAGACTCAAAGTGTGTGGGTGAAGTGCGCCGTACGTGTGAGTCTATTGAATAATTCCCTGTGGATGAGGGTGTCCTACGTTGGACAGGGGGGTTGAACATTGTGTCGTCGGGGTCAAACGGGATACCCTAAGAGTGGGTAAATGGCGGTCTGGTGGGAAACGATGTGGCAAGCGCACGTTATCCGGCTTCCCTGGAGGTTTAACTCTCTTCCAAAGGACACGAAACCCTTCTCGATCATTTTCTGGGGAAAGGTTTAGCACACTACAAGCTGGTTGCTTGGTAGATGGGCTCACTCGAAACGCTGGGATGGGCTGCGGCGGCTACAACGGTCAGGAGTCGCTCCCGAACGACTGGAACAGTCTGGGGGTTCTCCAAAACATCCTCAATTGTTTCCAAGAACTTGCGGGAGCTGGATTGGTGGATGAACACTTGCGACGAGTTGCGAAGCATTATAGCCCAAAGCTATCAGGCAAATGCCCCACTTAGATCGAGTAAATGCGGCGAATGGTGTGGAGCAACCTACACGAGCGGCGGACAATTGAGCCGGGGGCTCCGCGTATCTGCGAATAGTAGTGATGAGTCCACTATGGTCAGAGGGTCCTGCGAGGGGGCTACAGACTTGAATTCTCGTCTGAGGGCTTTGACAGCCTCTTTAGCGTTGGATTCACTGGAGGACGCCCGTTCACAGACTTCCAGAACGAGAGCCCAGTCTTCTGAAGCGGTCGCAGTCAGATAGCCTTCCACACAGTCAGTACAACCAATGACAATGCAAATGAAGGTATCATCACACCAATCATCCTTGTTAATTCCGCCTGACCATCGTCCTCTCGCCCCCCTCGGTCGCGGTTTCTCCCTCTTTCACCATCCCTTTCTCTCTCTCTACGATCCCATAGCTTCCAGTCCTTCTTATCATCCCTGATCGAGGACTCGTACTGGCTGGTATGATCATCCGTTGAGATCCCAGGGTGAGAAACTTCTATGTGAGGATCAAGCGCTCTCAGGATACCGACGGCAGGAGGTTGCTTCTTACGGCCCTCCCGCTCCGGTTTAGTCGACTTGGATGGTATTGGGAGAGAGGAGAAAGATGAGGATCTAGAGTTGGATAGAGGGTACGGCTGAGGGAGCGGAAGCGGGGTGTCCTCCTCGATGGCACGCTTCGGTTTGTCGCGGCCAAAGAACTTCTTCATGGAGGCAGCCCAAAGTTGAGGTCAACGGGAGGACGGGGGTTGACCAGCGGTGGATAGCGTGGTGGAAGGCCTCAGTCGGAGTTCGAACTCTAACCGGCACTCTGGGACTTCTGTCGACTTTTTTTTTTTTTTGGTACACAGTACTCGGTCATTTTCCAAAGGCAGATGGTCCCCTTAGGTTCCAAGTGGGAACTCTGCCAAGCTCCAACCCAGGGGGCAAATACCAGACAACGGCCGCCTACTTCCCGTGTTGTGAGGCCTAGCTCGAAAACACCAAAAATGGTGCTACTTGGCGCAAAGTGTGTCCTAAACCCTCCGCCAGCTGTCATATTTCATCGGGATTGGTGTTATTGTTGGGTCAGCCACCGGAACAAACATGGACAAACAGGGGAATCAGACTTAGTTATGATGGGTAAAAGTTGAAAAATCGAGTAAAAAATACGCCATTCCCTTCTCTCCCCCGACCACTTCCGTCTCTCTCGAAAGCCTCTGTACTACTTTCAACTTTTATCGTCGCATGAACGTACAGAACTTCAATACTGTCGGTTAGTCGTCGCTCTCCACCCGCCATGCGATTCTTATCTCGCGGCGGAGCCACCTCCCGACGATGGCGATCGCCTGATCTGACCGATACCTCCAAATATATAGACCCTTTTGCAGACGAAGGACAGCAACTCAGTAATGAGGAAGTAGGAACTCAACAGAATTACATACACATTCGTATCCAACAACGGAATGGTCGCAAGACGTTGACCACGTTGCAAGGTCTTCCCAAAGGCGAGCACGGTTTAGAACCATCCCGACAACGGTCAGCAATCTGATCATGGTTTGTCCTCTATCATCCAGAATACGACTCCAAGAAGGTCCTCAAGGCTTTTAAGAAGGTAGGCTCCCTGCAACCCGCGCCCGTTCCCGTTCCTAGGCGGCTTGTAGGTTCAAGCGAATACTGATTCGGTGCGATCCGGTAGGAATTCGCTTGCAACGGTACCCTCGTCGACGATGAGGAGGCTGGCACGGTCATCCAGCTCCAGGGTGACCAGAGGGTCAAGGTTCAGAACTTCTTAACTGAGGAGGGCATCCCCAAGAACACCATCAAGTTACACGGTTTCTAGCTCCTTGGTGTTTCACCACGTGTTCAGCAGACCGTTTCTACGTGTTGTGTAGAAGTTTGGTAGGCCTCTCGCGGCTTACCTGATTTTCCTTCGACGTCAGAGCTCTTGTGCAACCTTTCCGTTTCTGTTTCCTGTATCCCCTAGTAATTCCGAATGATATGTATGGTTCTCTGGATTATCCGTGGCTGTGAGACACCCGTCTACTGTACATGTATGACCACTCCAGCGGTCAGCGCTTCAGCAGTCGTCAGCCTGGTCATCGGTCGTTGCCCGGGCTACTGGACCTACCCACAGGTGGCAGAACTCAAGTTATCAGTCATCGGAGGGGGGGCGCAAAGGTTGATTTTTGGCGCGTACATGAATTTGGTGAAAATTCTCCCACCTGCCTCGCAATGCTGTGAACCACCGGCGCTAGTGGCACATCGACAGACATGGCAAGTCCCCACTGTTGCCAGTGTTGCCATTGAGCGAAATCCTTCGACCCCTTGTTGTGGCAACCAATGGCATCATTTAATAATAAGGCGTAGGGCCGGCAGGCGGCAGAGCCCGGGACGGGTAGTTCGAGCGCGTATCATACAATCAATAACCACTACTTTGTATACCATGGAACCGTGGGGTAAATGATGGCGAGTAAGGTAGATAGAACACAATTTATGGGGGTGACCAGTAATGATTAAACAAACCACACCGGCGTAGTCAAGTTTCCACAGAGAGAACCGTGAGTGGAAGCCGTCTTCGTCCAGCCGATCAACCAAAATCCCGGCAAGGGGGCCGTCCGTGTACGGGTGACTCAAGGGGGGGACTGGGCCGGTTTGCTCGGATGAGGCAGGTTGGGGACCATGGAGTATGTCAAGATCAATGTCAGAAACAAGCATGTTCGACGCACCACTTGCGTGAACCCTTTCAGCACAGGAGACGCACACAATGGATCTCAACGCGTCTGAGGATGCCGTGGTGCGGAAATCATGGACAATCCGCGCCTTTTCCACATGAGAAGTCCGGAGTGGCCAATCGTTCGCAACATCACTCAAGGTGACATCCATCAGGGGAACAAACGAGAGATTTTGACCGGTTTCGGCGGATTTCGGACCTCATGAGGCTGATCATAACCTGAGATTCCGGAGGTCATGATCCATCGCGGCTCTCATGAGGTGATGACGATTGGTCAAAATCTCTCGTTTGTTTTTCTGATGTCGGAATCATGTGTGGATTTTGGGTGTCTACCGCGTTGGGATTGTGGTCGTCCAATCGTGGTCAACACGTCACGATGTTGACCTAATAGAGACCGCAGAGGTTTGACCGAGTCAACACAAAATCCATTCAATGGGTGACGAAGGATGGCATCCCGCTGTTCTTCATCAGTTTCACAAGCTGTTCCAATGTGATTGCTCAAAAACAG
>Ga0307509_10005783_pt1 | contig 16985 bp, 16 predicted proteins | sample 10_EM_MG_FD_202245 | JGI IMG/M metagenome (GOLD analysis project Ga0307509, IMG submission 202245) | Populus trichocarpa ectomycorrhiza microbial communities from riparian zone in the Pacific Northwest, United States - 10_EM | ecosystem: Host-associated > Plants > Roots > Unclassified | place... | reverse complement strand
GATCGCCTGGCGAAGCGTCCGCCGCTCGAATTGGACTATAGCGAGGAGACCGAAGCGAGCTTGCCGGGCGTCGTCGGGGGCCTGAGCGTTGCGCTTGCGCGTGCATTCAAAATCATCGATCCGGAATTGAAGAATCCCCGGATCAAACAGTGGGAGCGCGCAAACCAGATGTTCGACCTGTTGCTGTAGTTCGGCGAGGGGCGCTTCTAGGCTGCCGGGATTTCGCGGATAGCCGTGCGGTTGTCCCTTGGGGGCCGGCAAGCGTTCGGGCGCGTCAACGCCTTTGGAAGGATCGAGCCATGACAATCCAATCCATCAATCCGACAACTGGCGAGACCTTGGCGCGCTATGAGGAGACCCCGCCGGCTGCGGTCATGGACATCGTTGCCAAGGTACATCAGGCGTTTATGGGTTGGCGGCGGGTCACCCTTGCCGAGCGCGCGCACTTGATACGCAAGGCGGCGCAGCTGCTGCGTGGCAATGCCGGGGAGTATGCACGATTGATGGCGCAGGAAATGGGAAAGCCGGTGCGTGGCGGCATTGCGGAGACTCAGAAATGCGCGTTTTGCTGCGAGTTCTATGCCGAAAATGCCGCACGTTTCTTGGCGCCCGAGCCTGTCGCCACCGAGGCGCACAACAGCTTCGTGACCTATCAGCCGCTCGGCGTGGTGCTCGCGATCATGCCCTGGAACTTCCCGTTCTGGCAGGTGTTCCGCTTCGCCGCGCCCTCATTGATGGCGGGTAACGCCGTGGTGCTGAAGCATGCTTCCAACGCGCCGGGATGTGCGCTTGCGATCGAACAAATTTTTCGCCAGGCCGGCTTCCCCGAGGATCTGTTCCGGACCTTGATGATCGGCAGCGGCCAGGTTGACGCGGTGATCGAGCATCCCCTGGTGCGGGCGGCGACCCTCACCGGCAGTGGGCAGGCGGGACGTGCTGTCGCGAGCAAGGCAGGGGCCATGCTGAAAAAGACGGTGCTCGAGCTCGGAGGCAGCGACCCCTATCTCGTCCTCGAGGATGCAGACCTGGAGTTTGCTGCCGACATCTGCCCAGGGCACGGTTGGTGAATTCCGGTCAGAGCTGCGTCGCCGGCAAACGATTTCTCGTCGTCGACAAGATCCGCGCGGACTTCGAGCCGCGTTTCGTCAGACGGATGAGCGCCGCCAAAATCGGCGACCCGCTCGACAACAATACCGAGGTCGGCCCGCTCGCGCGGCACGACCTGCGCGATACGCTGCATCGGCAGGTCGAAGCGAGCATCGCCATGGGGGCTCGCTGCCTCACCGGCGGCACGATCCCCGACGGGCGCGGTGCCTACTATCCGCCGACCGTTCTGACTGATGTGCGCAAGGGCATGCCCGCCTACGAGGAGGAGCTGTTCGGCCCTGTCGCCGCGGTCATTCCGGTCAAGGACGAAGCGCAGGCGATCGAGACGGCCAACGATTCCGTCTATGGGCTTGGCGGCGCCATCATCACCCGGGATCGCGCGCACGGCGAGCGCATCGCGGCCGAGCTGATCGAGAGCGGCATGGTGTTCGTGAACGAAGTGGTCCATTCCGACCCGCGCTTGCCGTTCGGCGGGTCAAGCAGAGCGGCTACGGCCGTGAGCTGTCAGAGGTCGGCATCAGGGAGTTCGTCAATATCAAGACTGTTTATGTTGCCTAGATTTGCAAAACTTTATCCAGGCTGACGCTCATCAATGCGCCTCAAGGCGAAGGATGATGTCATCGAGCGTAGTTCAAAGGGGCATCGAAACATGGATGTTGGCTTTATTGGTCTTGGCAATATGGGTAGCGCGATGGCGCGAAACCTCCTCAGGGCCGGCCATCGGCTCACGGTCTATAATCGCACCCGCGCCAAGGCGGAGACGCTGGCCGCGGAGGGCGCCCGGGTCGTCGACCGCCCGGGCGAAGCCTGCCATGGCGATGCCGTCATCACCATGCTCGCCGATGATGCCGCGGTCGAGAGCGTCACATTTGGCGACGGGAACATCCTCTCCTCGCTCGGCGAAAATACCGTCCATGTGTCGATGAGCACAATCAGCGTCGCCCTGTCCGATCGTCTGGCGCAGATGCATGAGAAAGCCGGCCGCGCCTATGTCGCTGCGCCGGTGTTCGGCAGGCCGGATGTTGCCGCTGCGGCAAAACTCTTCATCATCGCGGCCGGCCCAGAGAACGCAGTTGCGTGTTGCCAACCCCTGTTCGAGGCCATGGGCCAGAAGACCCTTGGCATGGGCGAGAAGTCGTCCACGGCCAATCTCGTCAAACTGAGCGGAAATTTTCTGATCACATCGATCATCGAGAGCCTGGGCGAGGCTTTCGCACTGACGCGTAAGTCGGGAATTGATCCGCATCGGTTTCTCGAGATCTTGACGGGCACGTTGTTCTCGGCCCCGATTTATAAGACGTATGGCGAGCTTATCGCCGACCAGAAATATGAGCCTGCCGGCTTTAAGCTATCGCTGGGTTTGAAGGATATTCGCCTGGCGCTGGCGGCCGCCGACGCATTGGCAGTGCCGATGCCGCTCGCGAGCCAGGTTCACGACCAGTTTCTCGCGGCCGTGGCCCAGGGCCAAGGTGACAGCGATTGGTCCAGCCTGGCCAGGCTGTCCGCCAGGAATGCAGGACTTTGAGACGGAAATATCGGCAACCCGTACGCGACGTCCCAACGAGCGCACTTGTTAGACAACTCGATCATCTGGTTTAGTCCGGCAATACCGTCATCGCTGTATAGCACGACATGAGCGTCGTCGCAGCGAGCGACTGGGTCGTTGATATCGGCCCTGACGCGGGTGAAGGAGGTGGCCACCTGGTGGCATCCGGCGCGTCTGCCGAGTTTGCCGAGTTTTCGGCGGCCGCTCTGCTAGATGCGCACGCCGGGCTCGGTGAATGCAGCTGCAGACGATTGCTGCACGAAGTTGTCCAGCACTGCGGCGGCCGCGATGGCCGTAATCGCGACCGAGAAACAGGCGGCGATGAAGGGGCGCATCAGATCTCTCCGGGTTTTTGGTGACACTTCGGTACGCGCTACGTGACGTCTGATTTGACAAACACTGTATCACGAATGGCGATGACTGTCGCTGGGATGTGGAGCTGCCGATCTCACTCGCGCCCCGTCGCGTTTGAAAGCGCGAAGGCCTTGGTTTCGATGTCGGTAAAAACCCGCCCGAGCGAGCCGACGCGAGCATAAAATGCCGCCGATTTGAGGTTCTCGAGATCGACGAAAAAGCGTCTGATCCAAGGCGCGAGGTGCGTTGCAAAGAACTGCCGGTCGGCGTCAACGCGCGCCGCGAGTTCCGTGCGGATCAGACCGGACATTATCTCGCACAGGATCGCGACATGGTCTTCGGGCTCCGAGCGCCCCGCTGCCCGCTCGATGCCGAGGTTCTGCAGTGTCTCGCGCAGCCGCGCGAGTGGACGGCCATAGAGGGTGCCGGTCAGATAGTGGGATGCATAGGGTAACAGCGTTCCTTGTCCCAAGCCGGCGAACAGGTCGAAATACTCGCGGGCGGCGGCCGCTTCATCGGTGCGGCCCGCGGCTTCGCCAAGTGCCGCATGCGCCATACCGAGCGGGCTCGCGTCGCCGCGCAGCAGGGTCAGACCAGTGAGCATGCGAGCGTCGGGACTGTGCGACAGCAATGTCGCCAGCAGCGCATATTCCTGCGCCCGGGCGTGATCGAGTTCGTCGACGATAGGTCCGGACGGTGTGGGCTGCGTCGTACTCATTGGGGCAGGGCGCTGCCGTGCCGTCGGCGATTGGCGGGCCGGGTATCTCGGTTGACCGTCGTGACGCTGCTCGGCATCGCAGCCGCTGCGTCTTCGTCTGCGGGATCGCGAGCGCCGACGGTGGGTTCGGCAGAGGACAGAACCGCACTCAGTGGTTGCTTCGGCAGGTCATCGCAGGAAGCGATCACCGCAGTCGGTGTTGGCAGGGGTGGGATCGCTAGATTCGGATTTGCATCGGCGGCCCTGTCGACGCGCCCCAGCGCCTGCGCGAGAAGCGCCGGCATGTCATCCGTTCCGCTCAGCGGACCGAAGCCCGGTATGGCGTTCGGATCGTTAAAATCCCACTGGTTTTCTGCGATGCCGATGAAATCGCGAATTGCCGGATCGCTTGCCCAAGCTTGGCGTAGCGCGGCCCGCGTCAATTGAGCCGGCACGCCGTATGTCAGGAATCCGCGGATGTCGGTATTTTCGGTAATTGATTCGACCGATGGCAGACCTTCCAGAACGGGATTTGCGAAATCGACGTTCGGTTCGGCCTCCATATCGGGGTGCAGAAGCACCGTTTGTTCGGGGTCGGCGTTGCGGGGCTGAACGAGCGACAGGGTTTCGGCCTCGCGTTTGCGCTGTGCCCAGCGGGACAAGAAATTGTTTGGCTCGGTCATCCGTCATTCTCCGGTCGTTCTCCGGGTCGGCACGGCGCCGGTTCGGCGGGGGTGCGCCGGCGTTTGATGAAAGGCCGTTCGACATGATGGTCGGCGAGGAAGTGCCGGATGGTTTCGATGATTTCAGGCGGCATTGGCACGGCCTCGACCACATTATTACCGGCATCCGTGAGGGCTTCGCCCTCCGCGGGATCGGCCGTAACAGTCAGGATCCCATAAGGCAGCTCTGACGCTGCGGCGGGCAGGGAGACCCACAGGCTAGGAGCGCCTGAAGCGAGATTGTCGCGATAATAGGTTGTCTCGGTCCGGTGCAATTCGATCATGGCCGCGCCGGCGTAGAACAGGATCGCCTCCGAGTTCTCATTGAGCGCACTCCAGGGCGCGGCCGAAGGCGTTCCCACCAGCACCGATACCGGCCGCCACAGGTAATCGATCCACGGACTTTTCGCCTTGCGTCGCTCGACGATGACGCCGACCGGGATGCGCGCAAGGGCTGTCGATCTCACTGCACCGCCTCCTCGTGATGGATCGGCAGGCCGACAATCAGATTCTGCGGTTTCAACCGCAACACATCGTCGGCTGTCGTCGCCGCCAGCAGATACACCGGCTCGCCTCTGACTTTCTCCATCATATCAGAAGGATCGGCGAACGTCAGCTTGTAGAGGCCGGCCAGGTGGGCGCGCGCCGCATCGTCCAGATGATCGCCGTTCCACAGCGCTTCGCCGATGCGCGAAGCTTCGGCATCAAGACCCACATACCAGGAAAATGGCACACTGCGGAGCTCGGCCAGGGGTTCGATTGCAACGTTGATTGCCAGCAGATGAGATATCCAGAGCGTCATGACGTTGCCCAGGGCCGCCGCCCCACGTTGGCCAGAGCTCAGATCCAGTGCCATGTCGAACAGGTCGCTTCGCGTCCAGTAACTGCTGGCATTGGTCTCGTTGAGCAACTCGACGTCGGCCACGGTCTGTACTTGGAGCAGCAAATACAGCGGCGACTCCGGATGCGGGCTGGGCATTGGCGTTGTCTCCGCGTCACTGGCGATCAGAACACCGTCACCTGATCGCAACCTCTGCGGACGAAACAACAGTTCTGCGGCGCGGATGACAAAGGCATCTGCGCAACCCTCCAGCATGTTGCGCAAAATGAGGTGAACCAGCTGGTCGATAAAGATGTGCGGAAACCGGATCGAGTGACGTGCAATGTCGAGATAAGCCGCCTCCAGTGTCTCGTTTCTTAAGAGATGGTCGCGCCAGGCGATCATCACCTGCCAATTCTCGCGTGCATTCGCATCGGCAACAGAAGCAATTTCGGAAGGCGTGACGATCTGCCGTGGATCGGCCAGCAAGGCGGTGTGCAGCCGATGTTCGGTGGGGCATGCATCCAGGGGCGGTACAAGTTCCGGTCGAGCCAGATAGGCCTTCAGGAACTCGTCGGTGACCTTCAGCCAGCCCGCGGCGTCGCGATCGAGCAGATGATGGCCGCTGGAGAGCCAGAAGTCGCGCGACGCTCTCAACGGTGGTCTCCGTTCGGCAATCTCCAAAGGTCGATAGGCTCCTCCAAAGGCCCATCTTCGCCGACCACATCAAAAAACTCGAAGGCGCGATGGGCCTCAGCTCCGGCGCGTGGACGCAGCGTGCGAAATGCCTCGCGGATCGTCCCGTTCTCAAGACTGCGGGTGACGGCGACAAGGACCCCTGGCGGATGATCGCAAAGCGAGGCGGTGAAGGCCATTTCTTCCTCGGCGGCGTAGCGCGCCGTAGCGAGGTCGGGAGCGCCAAACCGGGCGACGAGCTGCCGCGCAAGCATATCCAGAACCGTTTCGAGATCGTGCTCGGTCGCCTCCACGATCTGCGCCAGCGTCGACCGGCCAAGCGAACCCAGGCCCAAGAAGCCGGCGCGGAACGCGGTTCGTGCCTTGCCGCGCAGGGTGGCCGGGTCGCCTCGCGCGAAGGCAAAGGCTCCCGATATCGCCCACTCGCCGGGTTCCGCCGCCTTTTCAAATACAAACGTATCCGAAGCGTCCAATCGGATGGTACGCAACAGCTTCACCCGTACTCCTTCCTGGCCGGATCACGCCGTGGTGGTGCCGCAGGGCTGTTCACCAGATAAGGACGAAGCGCAGCCCGGAGCAATGAATTTTGCGTGAACGGAGCACCATCGGACCGGCGCAATATCGCAGCAACGGACGATGGCATTCGAGCGCGGGGCAATCGAGCGCGTCGGCGGCGACGCGGGTTTTCCGAAGCATCGTTATTTCTGGCGCGCGACATTCTTCGGTACAATATATACTCTCAGCGTCACCGGGCCGACCTGCACCGCTCGCAGGCGCTCGGCTCTGACGGCAGGAAGTGAAGCGATGGCGGGTTCATCTGGACATGTCCTGATCTGCTCATGCGATGCCACCATGCCGCTCGATGCAAATTCGGTGCGCTACGGTTGTCGCAATAATCGGGTCACGACGGCGGTGCAGCTCTGCGGCAGGGAGCTGGATCGATTCCGGGAGATTGTGAAAGACGAGACGCCGCTGACGGTGGGCTGTACCCAGCAGGCGGCACTGTTCTCGCAGCTGGCGTCGGAAACTGGACGGATCAATCCGATCAGTTTTGCCAATGTCCGGGAGACCGCCGGCTGGTCCAGCGACGCCGCGGCAGCGGGACCCAAAATGGCGGCGCTGCTTGCCGCGGCGGGCCAGCGCGGACCGGCGCCGCCGTCGATAAGCCTGGAAAGCGGCGGCGTCATCCTGATTTATGGCCGCGACGAAGCCGCCATCGAGGCGGGAAATCTGCTCAAGGATCATCTCGACGTCACCGTGTTGATCAAACCACCCGCCGATAGCGTGCCGCCGCGTGCCGCGGAGTTTCCGGTGGCGAAGGGAAGAGTGCGTAGCGCCAGCGGGCACCTTGGCGCGTTCGAGCTCACGGTTGACGAGTTTGCGCTGGCCGTGCCGTCCTCGCGCGCGACGTTGTCGTTCGCGGCTTTGCGCAATGATGCGCGGTCGCGCTGCGATATCATTCTTGATCTAACGGGCGGTACGGCTCTGCTTCCGGCGGCCGATCTGCGCGACGGCTATTTGCGGGCCGATCCCGGCGATCCCTCGGCGATGCTGCGCGCGGTGATGAAGGCGCGGGACCTGGTCGGGAGCTTTGAGAAGCCACGCTTTGTCGCCTTCGATGCCGCGCTCTGTGCCCATTCGCGCTCGCAGATCGTTGGCTGCGCGCGCTGCCTCGAACTTTGTCCGGCCGGCGCGATCAGCCCGGCCGGCGATCATGTCGCGATCGATCCAAACGTCTGCGCCGGCTGCGGCCAATGTGCCGCGGCCTGCCCGACCGGCGCCGCGTCCTACGCCGTGCCGCCGGCAGACACGCTGATGCGCAAGCTCCGCGCCATGTTGCTTGTCTACCGCGAAGCCGGTGGCGAATGCCCAGTCGTGCTGCTGCATGATGAGCCGCACGGCACGGCGTTGATCGACGCACTGGCGCGGTTCGGCGACGGCTTGCCCGCGCATGTATTGCCGGTAGAAGTCAATGAAGTCACCCAGGTCGGGCTGGAAAGCATCGCGGCGGCCTTTGCCTATGGCGCGTCAGCGCTGCGGTTCTTGCTGAGGGCGCGGCCGCGTCACGACGTCTCCGGATTGCGGCGCACGCTGGCATTGGCGGATCCGATCCTCGTTGGACTTGGCTTCGGTCCCGACCGCGCAACAACCATCGAGACCGAGGATCCGGATGGTTTGATCGGGGCGCTGCGTGCCATCCCACCCTTGCCGCCTGCGCCGCGACCGGCAAGCTTCCGCCCGGTGGGAGCAAAGCGAAGCGTGTTGCGGTTTGCCATGGGTGAGCTTCACCGTGCCTCGCCCAGCCCCGTTGAAGTCATCGAGCTCCCACAGGGAGCACCATTCGGCTCCGTGGAAATTGACGCCGGCGGCTGTACCCTGTGCTTGTCATGCGTGTCGGTGTGTCCGACCGGCGCGCTGCGCGACGATCCCGAACGGCCGATGCTTCGCTTCGTCGAAGATGCCTGCGTGCAATGCGGCTTGTGCCAATCGACATGTCCCGAAAAAGTCATCACCCTCGAACCCCGGATCGATTTTCGCGCTGCGACGGCGCCTGCCCGGGTCTTGAAGCAAGAGGAGCCGTTTTGCTGCATTCGTTGCAACAAGCCGTTCGGGGTGAAGAGCACGATCGATCGCATCGTCGCCAAGCTCGAGGGCAAGCACTGGATGTATTCGGGCTCGTCGCGGCGCATCGACGTGATCAAGATGTGCGACGATTGTCGGGTTGGTTTCGTCGCCGAGGAGGGCTTTGATCCTTACGGCAGTCAGGCCCAGACAGTTCGCACCACGGACGATTATCTGCGCGAGCGGGACGAGCAGAACCGAGCCGGCCGGGACAAGTCCTGAGGCGCCCGAACACCTGGATCGTGAACTAGTCGTGCTTCGAGCACTTCGGTGGACCAGCACGATCAACGTCCGGTGAACTCGCGGTGATTGCTGGCTCGCATCCTGAAATCAGAAAGCCCAAGAGGCCTACTCGGCAGGCGTCGCCGAAATCTGCCCGCCTTCGTTCTGCGAGTCCGGAGCAAGCTGTTGTGCAAGCCAGAGGTCGTGATGCTCTTTCGCCCAGTTGAGATCGACTTCGCCGGTGCCCATCGCTTCGAATGCACCCTCCATCCCGAGCGTGCCGATATAGATGTGGGCCAGGATCAGGGCGACGAACAGAACGGCCACGACGGCATGGACCACCTGCACGAGCTGCATCTCGGCGATATTGGTTCCGTAAAAGGGAAACAGCAGCAGAAAACCTGATACGGAGACGGCAACGCCGGCAGCGAGGGAAAGCCAATAGACAAGTTTCTCGCCAAGGTTGAAGCGCCCGGCGGGGGCGTGTTTCGATTTGATGAATCCGCCGCCTTGCTTGAGCCAAGCGAGGTCGACCTTCTCTGGAACATTGTCCTTGAAAAAGATCACCACGATCAGAACGAGCCCTACTACAAATGCGAAGCTGGTGAAGTTGTGCACGTACTTTGCCGCTTGCGAGACACTCGAGAACGCGTCCGGACCGATTACCGGCAAGAGCAGGATCTTGCCGAAAGTGATATTCAGGCCGGTAAGACCGAGAATGACGAATGATACCGCCGTCAACCAATGCGAAAATCTCTCAAAGGCTTTGAAGCGGAGGATTTTCCGTCCGGAGCGCCCCGCTGCAATTCGGATCCGTCCAATCATCAGATAGGCGGCGCCCAAAACCACGATCGTGCCAAGGATCACCACGGCGCCGCCCCGATGCAGCAGCACCTCGTGGAAATAATCCCAAGTCCGTCCGGCCGGCTGGATCAGCACGCCGGCTTTTGTGTCGGGAATGTCGATACGTCCTTCGACGCGGGGAGCCTGCTTCAACAGCGTCTGCTCGCTGGTGACGCTTGCAGTGGGGTCGGGGGCGCCATCGGGACCGAGTTTTTGCGCGAACGCGGGATACCACGCCGTTGCTGAAACCAGCGCAGCGGCGACCACGAGGAGGAGGCGTAGGCGTGCAAGCAGCGTCATCACCATCACATCTCCAGTTGCACTGCCTAGGTTCGCAGAGCGATCGCATCTGAAACGAGCGGTTGCCGCACTTCTTTCTTACCCTCCCCCACCAGGGTGGGTAGAAAAGTCGTCAACATTCAAGTCACGAATGCCGTAAGAAACGCGCCCCAATTAGACCTCGATGCCCTCGTGATAGGCGGTCATCCAGCCCCAGGCGCCTGAGCCATAGCCGCGCTTTAGAACCCGTTCCTTGTAGATCTGGGCAATGATGTCGCCGTCGCCCGCCAGCAGTGATTTGGTCGAGCACATTTCCGCGCACAGCGGCAGCTTGCCTTCGCCGAACCGGTTCGAACCGTATTTCTCGAATTCCTCAGCGCTCCCGGGAGCTTCCGGTCCGCCGCCGCCGGCGCAATAGGTGCATTTGTCCATCTTGCCGCGCGAGCCGAAATTGCCGACTTTGGGATATTGCGGCGCCCCGAACGGGCAGGCGTAGAAGCAATAGCCGCAGCCGATGCACAGGTCCTTTGAATGCAGCACGATGCCGTCCTCGGTCGGGTAGATGCATTCCACCGGGCAGACTGCCGCGCAGGGGGCGTCGGTGCAGTGCATGCAGGCCATTGACACCGAGCGCTCGCCGGGCTTGCCGTCATTGATGGTAACGACCCGCCGGCGATTGATGCCCCACGGCACCTCATTCTCGTTCTTGCACGCAGTAACGCAGGCGTTGCAGTCGATGCAGCGGTCCGCGTCACACAGGAATTTCATCCGCGCCATAGGGCTGCTCCTCAGGCTGCCTTGATTTGACAGAGGGTGGCCTTCGGCTCCTGCATGCCGGTGGCAGGATCGTAGCCGTAAGTCGTCAGCGTATTCACGCTCTCGCCGAGCACGATCGGATCAGCTCCGTGTGGATATTTCGAGCGAAGATCGGCGCCTTCGAACCAGCCCGCGAAATGATAGGGCATCCAGGCCAGGCCCTTGCCGACGCGTTCGGTTACGATCGCTTTCATCCGGGCCTTCGAACCGCTCTCCGCCCCGGTCACCCAGACCCATCCACCGTCGGTGATGCCGCGTTCGCCCGCATCCGCCGGATTGATCTCGACAAACATGTGCTGCTTGAGCTCGGCAAGCCATTTGTTGGAGCGCGTCTCCTCGCCGCCGCCTTCATATTCGACAAGCCTGCCGGAGCTCAGGATCAGCGGAAATTGCTTGACGACGCCGCGATCGACAGCCGCCTTCTGAACGCTGAAGCCGATATTGGGCACGCGGAACTGCTTGGCGTCCGGCAAGGTCGGATATTGCGCGACCAGGTCCGGTCGCGGCGTATAGATCGGCTCGCGGTGAACAGGAATAGGATCAGGCAGATTCCAGGCGATCATCCGCGCCTTGCCGTTGCCGTAGGGCGAGCAGCCGTGCTCGATCGCCACCCGTTGAATGCCGCCCGAAAGGTCCAGCGACCAGGACACCGCATCGGGATTGGCCGCATTCACCTGCTGGATCACTTCCATCTCCTGGGAGGTGAGATCCTTGTCCCAACCGAGCTTCTTGAGCACCCCCAGCGTGAATTCGGGATAACCATCCTTGATTGCGGAGCCGAGCGAATAGGAGCCCTCGGCGAGGAGGTTGTCATGGTCCTCCCGTTCGACCTCCTGGCCGTTTTCCATCACCTTGCGCTTGACGATCCGCTCAACGCCAAAACGCGCACGGAACGTGCCGCCGCCTTCTTTCACCGGCAGATTGGTGTTGTACAGGATCGGCGTTCCCGGGTGCTTGAACTCCGGCGTTCCCCAGCACGGCCACGGCAAACCGTAATATTCGCCGCCCACCTCCGGATCGTCCTTCGGCGCCCGCATGGTGACGAGGTCGAATTTGTGCTGGTTCCTCATATGCGCCTTGAGCCGCTCGGGCGACTGGCCGCAATAGCCAGTCGACCAGCCGCCGCGATTGATCTCGCGCAGAATGTCCTCCGCCGAGACCTTGCCGTTTTCGACTTTGATGTTCTTGAACATCGCCTCGGCGAAGCCGAATTTGCGGGCCAGCATGTACATGGTGTCGTAGTCGTTTTTCGATTCGAACACCGGCTCGACGATCTTCTCGCCCCACTGCAGCGAGCGATTGGAGGCGGTACGCGAGCCGTCCATCTCGAAGCTGGTGCAGGCCGGCAAAAGATAGCTGCCGTTCCTGCGCTCCGAAAGCACCGACCACGCCGTCGGGTAGGGATCGCACACCACCAGCAGTTCGAGCTTCTCCATGCCCTTCACAGCGTCCGGCATGCGCGTGATGGTGTTGACGCCGTGTCCCATCACGAACATTGCCTGCAGGTTGTCGGGCTGGCTGACCTGCTCTTTCGGCAGCAAAGTCGCGTCGAACCAGCGCGTGCTGGGGATTCCTGGCGCTTCCATCAGTGTCTTGCTGCTGAAGCGCGAGCGCATCCAGTCGTAGTCGACCTGCCATACCCGACACCAATGCCGCCACGCATCTTCAGTAAGGCCGTAATAGAGCGGCAGCGACGTGACATCGAGACCGAGATCGGTGGCGCCCTGGACGTTGGTGTGGCCGCGGAAAATGTTGGCGCCGCCGCCCGAGTGTCCGACATTGCCGGTGGCGAGCAGCAGAATGCAGCTGGCGCGGACATTCGCCGTGCCCGTCGTGAACTGGGTCTGTCCCATTGCCCAGATCAGCGTCGCCGGCTTCTCCTTGGCGAAGACTTCGGCAATGTGCCTGACCTGCGCCTCCGGCAGGCCGGTAACCCGCTCGACCTCGGCGGGCGGCCACTTCGCCACCTGGGCGCGGATTTCATCGACGCCATAAACGCGCTGGCTGAGGAATTCCTTGTTTTCCCAGCCATTCTCAAAAATATGCCAGAGCATTCCGTAGATCGTCGCGATGTGGGTGCCGGGACGCACGCGAACATATTCGGTCGCATGCGCGACGGTCCGGGTCATGCGCGGATCGATCACGATCATGTTGGCGCGGTTGAGTTCCTTGCCTTCAAGAATGTGCTGCAGCGAAACCGGATGCGCTTCGGCGGGATTGCCTCCCATCACCATGATGGTCTTGGCATTGCGAATATCGTTGTAGCTGTTGGTCATCGCGCCGTAGCCCCAGGTGTTGGCAACCCCGGTGACCGTGGTGGAATGGCAGATCCGCGCCTGATGGTCGGAATTGTTGGTGCCCCAGAACGCGGCCAGCTTGCGGTTGAGGTAGGCGGCCTCATTGGTGAACTTGGCCGAGCCGAGCCAGTACACCGAGTCCGGTCCGGACTTGTCGCGAATCTCCAGCAGCTTGTCGCCAATCTCCCCAATCGCCTGATCCCAAGAGAGGCGGACCCATCGGCCGTTCACCAGCTTGACGGGATAACGCAGCCGCCGCTGGCTGAGCACGTCGTCGCGAACCGCCGCGCCCTTGCAGCAATGCGATCCGCGATTGATCGGGCTGTCGTAGACCGGCTCCTGTCCGATCCATACCCCGTTCGCGACCTTTGCGATCACCGAACAGCCAACCGAACAATGGGTGCAGATATTCTTGTGCGTCGTAACCGACGCTCCCGCGGGAGCAGGGGGGCCGGCCTCGGCCTTGCGAACGCCTCCGAGCGGAAGGTTTCCCAGCGCAGCCAGCGCGCCGCCGGCAAGGCCGGACCGTATCAGGAAGGTACGGCGATCCGTGCTGCCTGCCGATAGACTTTCGACCTGCCGAGCAAGCGTACTGCGGGTGCGCCGATGTTCCGATTTCCTGATCAGCATTCGCGCTCCCTATCGGACAGGATAGCGGTTGACGCGGTAAAAGTTTTCGACCTCTGCGGAGTGGGCCTGATAACGCGCCTTGCGTTTGTCGATGCTGCCGGTCGATTCAGCGGCGGCCGGCTGGATGATCATGGCGCTTGTGGCGGTAGCGGCGGCCGCCGCCAGCGCGGCTCGAAACAGATCGCGCCGATCCAGCGTCGTGTTGAGATGCTTCCTCATGAAGGATTCCATCTCAAGAAGCAGGCGCAACCACTCGATATCGACGCCATCAGTATCGATCCCGTCAACAAAGTTCTATTGGAGAGAGTAGATACGTAAATTCCTGTTCGCAACAGCGCCTGGACGATTTCGCTGGCATCTGTCATTTTCTGACCAATGTTTCGGATCACGTAATAGTGAAACTCATGCGCGAATTCGAGCGTTCGGTGGAATGCATTGTCCTACTCTGGCCATTCGACTTGTCATTGAACCAAAGGCGTCCTCCGGCGACCGATAGTGGTCACGGCAAAGGGAGTTCCCATGAAGCGTATCGCAATCCCAGTTCTCGCCGCTTTGGCCCTTCTCGTGGTGGCGACAATTATGCTGCGGCCGCAGCCAGCCAACACCGACCTGGCGGCAGAGGCAGCCGCCATGATGCCGATTCGAGAAATGCACGCGAAAATTGATTTTACAAAACTGCCGGTTGATGAATTCGAGGACCAGGCGCTGGTCTTTCCGACGACAGCAAGACGTTAGCCCGGCTGTCCTGAGGCTTAGGCAAAGAGCAAATCTTGAGGGTGTAACCAAGGGACTTCCGGCTGCAACGACTTGCCAGCGCTGGAAGGGAGCGTGAGGTAGCGCCGCGGAGCCCGCCTTTGGCTGATTGCAAACGGATGGACCTTATGGCGCGAATCCGGTTGCATGGCTTTGCCGATCTCGATCGAATATAGTTATGACTAATAAATCTCGTTGGCGGCGACCGCCTATTCGGTAGGCAAAACGTTAGATTAAGACCTGAGACGTTTGCTCCGGATCACAAACTGCAAAGAGGCGACGTCAGCGATCGAACGTTCACCAAAGTAGCTGGCGAGTCACCTTGACTGCGTCGCTGTCTCCAGCGGTCCTTTGCTGATCTTCAACAACCTTTAGCGGAAATTGTCCGATGGGCCGCGCGTACTCTATTGCTAGGAGTCCGCCGTCCTTTGCTATCAAGGATTGAAGTCGTTCGAATTCTCCGCACCAGATCGTTTCGATGTCACGGTCCCGGCTCATATCCCGCGTTTCGGTTGAATTGCCAAACGCAACCGCTTTCACTTGTAGAAGGTCGGACTGGGATCCGCCGGAGAGTTCGACTCCGTAACCGGGATTGGCTGCTTTGCGAAGAACCACTCGACCGCCATTGACCCACGCCGTCGCCACTCCTTCTGAAACCTCATACCCGAGGCCAGCGAGGCCTTCAAGCACAGCGCGCCGGCGTTCGTCCGCTGCCATCGCCCGAACCTCTTCTTCGATGAGGAAGTCGGCACGTTTGATGAGCTCGGCTTCATTGCCCCGCATAGCTCCCGAGAGAAGTTCGCCTATCTCGGATCGCAATGACGCCGCCTCAGGAGAGTGCATTTCCGAAAGCTCAGCATGGCGCGCGCGGAGGTGGCTTTGGAGGCGCGCGTGCTCGCGCCCATTCTTGACTGCTGTTGCCAGGTCGAGGAGCAGACTATCGGCGAGCAGCGACCGTCGGGTAGGGGACTCCAGTTCTAGAGATGAGATGCGTGCCGAGAATGGGCCTGGATCGATGCCAATCCCTGTCAATTCTCCCAGAAATCCGTCGACCCGAAGGAGTGCCTGGTCTTCTGCCACCCCAGGCTGTTGGGACATCCATTCCTCCAAGCTCATGCGTTTTTCACCTGCGCCCAACCCGCTATTTCCAACACCCCCGTGACGTCGTCCGGGACGCTACCCTGACCACCGCCGAAAAGCGGGCCATCCTGTCGTCATGGGCATCTGATGCCTGTGCCGTCGAATCGATGCCTGCGCTGCGGCAGATCCTCGGTTCCAGTCACGTCGTCAAGTTTGAGGAAGAAGCCGATCGTGAGCCGGCCAGCTTCACCACGGCCGGTCCGATGCGCCCTAGTCACGAGTGAATCGACTTGCTCCAATATCGATCGAGCGAGGTGAAGAAAATCACGCCCCGCGTCCGTTGCCCGGACGCCGCCACGCGATCGCTCGAAGATGGTCATGCCAATCGAATGCTCCAGCTGGCGAATGCACCGGCTCAACGTCGATTGCTGAACAAATAGGCTTTCGGCGGCTCGTCGAAAGCTCCCCTGATCTCTCGCGGCGACCGCGTACCGTAAATGCTGCAGGTTGATAGCCAAGATCCGGCTGTGAGGTGCCGTTCCGGCGGAATGCTCATTATCTATCATGCTGCTATAGCGTAAGAAAATGTATCGAACGTGCTCGACGCCAAAGAATAAAATCACTCGGTATGTACCAGGCAGCGAACGAGAACTTCGAATTGAAGGATTTATGACAACCGGATTAGCAAACCGGCCACTGGGAGAGGTTGGCGACGTTAGTGGAAACAGACTGTTAGTCGACGAGATTGTGTGGTGCACAATCTTGGGTTTAATAATGGCCAGCAGCCAGCGTCAGAGTCACAATCTGCTTGCTGTTCTTCAACGACCGACGCCAAGGGCTCGTGATCGATGCAAACAAACTCCCGCGATGCGCGCTCCCTACGGCAAGAATCCCCAGCTTCGATCGCATAAATTGCGCGATGTCGATGGCCACCCCCTGAAATTGCTTCTCAAGCGGCGGTCAGTAGATCTGCGTAGCTCGAGAAACCGCCGATCGTAGATTCAACCATTCAGCTACTTTTGTCGGCGCAGCGGCGTTCCTTCGTGGTATCGAAATTCGGCATTGTGTCGAGAGCGGTGACAGGTGAAAGTGCCACTAAGACTGCGATCGGTAGATGAAGCAACCTGTCTATCTTCTTGCGGTTGGTTCCGTGGTGGATTACTGCGTGGCCGCCCACGTTAGTCTAGCCACTGACCCAGGAGCCCGCGCCTCATCTGGCTGAGGCAAGGCCGCGATCGTCGATCTCAATCGTGGCAGTCATGCCGGCCGTGAGCACGACACCTGGGGGCACCTCATCGATATGGATGCGAACCGGGATGCGCTGGGCCAGGCGTACCCAGGTGAATATGGGATTGACGGTAGCAACCCCTTGATCGTTGGGCTGCGCGTTCGCAACGTTGATGGCGCGGGCGATGCTGTCGACGTGACCGCGCACTATCTGATCGTGGCCCATCAGCTTGATTTGAGCCGGATCCCCCACCCGGATAGGAGCAAGGTTCGT
>Ga0307509_10005782_pt1 | contig 16986 bp, 6 predicted proteins | sample 10_EM_MG_FD_202245 | JGI IMG/M metagenome (GOLD analysis project Ga0307509, IMG submission 202245) | Populus trichocarpa ectomycorrhiza microbial communities from riparian zone in the Pacific Northwest, United States - 10_EM | ecosystem: Host-associated > Plants > Roots > Unclassified | place... | reverse complement strand
CAATTATAGTGGATTATCCATCTTCAAACCAAACCTTTTCCTTTACTTGTGACCACCTCACTTCCTTTTCCCTTCACACCTTATCCCTCATCACCAATTGAGGATTACTATAGTGTTCATTATATGTAGTAAGCATTGTTCACAAAGCTAGAGTAGAGAACCTTTTAGAGAGCATGGATGCTATGGGAGAAAACCACACTAATTAGCTATTATAGTTAAGGACTCTCTTTAAAAAGCAATGGTGTGGATGCTCTTAGATCTTTCATATTTTTGCTTGCTATCCTATCTTTTTAGCTAAAATAGAATGTATAGATTTTTTCAGAGCATTGTTGCTAGCTAAATACTCATTATTATACCTTTGTGAATCGTACTCGCTATATATAATAAGTACTGTAGCAATTTTTATTTAACTGGGATGCAATAATGAGAAGAATAATGCTTGCAGGAAAGAGAAAAGAGGGAAAAAGACTATCCATCCTTTATTTCTTCACATTTTCAATAAAAATCTCAAGTTTTTTTTATTTGATTTGGTGTTTAGCTAAATTTCCTCCACCATTTCTTCACACATGTGAGGATGCAGAAGCATTCTCTACTTGTGGGTTTATGCTTGTTTTTCCCTCTTTGAATCTTGCTTATAATTTATTGTTTTTAGATATATGTGTGAAATGAATGGTGTTATGGGTTTTGGTGCTTGGTGTTTAATAAGATGCCTATGTAAACTACTAGATAGGGGAAAACCTTAAAGGATGTTCATTTAGATGTGTTATATGGGCTAGGTTAGTTTGTGGGTAAGTATTAAAAGTTTTTTTTGTGTTTAGGTTAATGAGTTTGCATTAGATTGTGTATTATATGTGCAAGTCTGTAATTTTTTATTTTTTTTGTAAATGATAACTAGGATTCTATTTATTTTCATGTTGGGTTTTTGTTTTAGTGAAATAGATTATTATAGATGAAAGTGATAATCTTAAATAAAATAAATCATGAATCCACACCACTTATAGAGATTGCATGCATTCTTTAACTTCTAGTAAATTCCAAATTCAAGATGAAGCACCTACTTCTCTTTTATTGAATGGAAAAGCAAAAAAATGTTATTTAGGGCAAACAAAAAATACTTCAACTTTTTTTTTTCTTTAATAGTTGGAATATTCTCAAACCATATAATGAGTTTTAATCCCTCCTCAATTAGGTCCTAGACAGGTTATATACCTACACAAAATTAGTTTGAGATCAACAATGAGAAGAGTGATAAATATCAAGGCAAATTGGCAATTAGCATACAAAATCAAAAGAAATGGCAATTTAACACAATAATAAAAAGTTTTGATGAAATATCATATTTTTAAATGCCATGGTTCAGAACCACGACATTTAATTAATATCGCATTTCTAAACATCGACATTAATTTAATATCATGGTTCTAAACCGCCACGTCAATTAAATTCTAGAAAAAATAAATCTAAATCTAAGAAAAAATACTTCTTATGAGATTTATTATTTAGTTTGTTAATCTATCATTTAATTTAGTTGATGATTCTAGAGAGTTAATTCTTTTCCAATTTTAACAAATGAGGCAGGGTTATATAGAAACTATACCCAACATTTTATTCTTCTTAAAAATACCTGCAAAGAACCACAATAATCAAACTCAATAAATTTTTACATTTCATAATCACAAATAGCCTCAGGAAAACAAATAAAAAAAGACATATATACATGCAAAATAAATCTCATATACTTTAATAATTTAACATTCTAGTAATTGAAATCCCAAATTATATCAATATAACTCATCTATATATCTACATCTACATCGTTTATTGAATGATCTGAGTTCATCAATAGCATAACTAGATCCAACTTCCTGCCCTTGCCTAAGTGACCTTGTAACGCCTAGCACATTCACATGCGTTTATACTTATTTTCATTGATCAAGTATGTAAACAATATGAGTAAATTGTTTTTTTATATATATAAGAAAAGTCTCAACAACCTTTCAACAATTTTTATTTATTACAAAACACAGTGTATCACAACTCTTGTTGAAATCATATTCACATAAATTATTTATAAGTTTATCTTTCTCTTAAAATACATATATTATTTCTGCATAAAACTAGATAACTCAGTGACCCTAAGAAACTGATGTCCTCAAAAGAATTTACCTGTGACATACAAAAAATTAAAAAAATTAATTCATAATAAACATTTGCATCATCCTAGTTATTAACGTTTAATAACTATATGATCAAAACTAATTTCATAAATATTTCTTTAAGAACATTGATCTTACATTAATTTCCAACATTATACATATTCATCGTTCTTTGATAAGTTTTATTTCCAACATCTTATTCATCACATTATCATTCTTATATCATGATAACTTTCCTTTTCATTTTCTTTTTCCTTAATCTAGTTTAACACATCAATATACAATTTATTCCTCACAACTTTAAAATTGATCAGAATCATTCAAACACTTTCATACAGTGTTTCTTTTCACCTTGGATTTATTTCATAACTCTTTCCATTTCATGAATATATTCAATTTATGTTATTATTTCATATCACATGGAATTTACACCACAATTTATTTCCTCAACACATATAAATCATATGATCTTTTCCTCTCACAACCATCTTTAATCCATATCATAAATCATTGCGTAATTATGTCTAATTCACATCGTAATTTAATTCACAACATATGTAATTCAAGTCGCCCTTTTGTTTCCCTAGCATTTATTATATCTATTATACATTGTACATTAGTCCATACAACATCCTTGTTATATCGAGAAATTTCCTCGATTCGTTATTCATTCCACTTATTTCATGTCCATTTCTATTATTTATAATTTATCACATAAACTTTCATCACTTTTATACTTAAAAGACGTGCTCATATTATTTTTCTTTTCCATTAAACTTTGTCCGTAGGGATAATTTAATACCCAAACCTTAACCTGTCAGCACAGTCAAACTCACGTACACCTTACTTCATTACATGTTATTGTTGTGGTCAATTGGTCAACCGAATAACTTATTAATCCCTTAATATGACAACCCTAACCATTCGGAAACCATTATGCATAACTGTCTTTTTAAAATAATTTAATACACTCTACTAAAATTCCGGTGGAGTTTTCCTCATACTTGAACTATACCAATTTATCGACATCTTCATCAATATCTTAATCCAATACTACAAACATAATTTACTACTCGGCACAATGCTACGAGGTACCTAATATTTTATTTAATTCCAAATACAATCAGCTTTATACACAATGATTATTTACTATTATCTCTTCTATATATTTACCCTATCAATTACTAAACAATTAATTTTTTATTTTATCCTTAACTTTACAAATCAATACAGTTAGCACAAATTAAGAACATACTAATGTCCTTTGTAGTCCAAACCGGACATTTGTTCAATTACCAAATTATTGGCTTCTTCAATTGCCCATTAATCAAAGTACTAATCTCATTAACCAAGAAACTAGTTTCTTCAATAACCCATTAACAGAGCACTTAGTCTCATTAATCAGGACACTAGTTTCTCTAATTACTCATTAACTAGGGTATTGGTTTCTCCATTTGCCCATTAACCAGGGCACTAGTCCAATTAACCATGGAACTAGTTTCCACACAATATCTATTTATCTGCCGGCTATCGCACACGTCAGTTATTTTGAAGTTCTCATCTCTCTCTCTCTCTCTCTCTCACACACACACACACACACACAAATTACTATTATATATATTACCTTATTATTATTATTATTATTATTATTATTATTATTATTATTATTACATGGCGGTCTAACACAAATTACACACGATTTTCACCGTTTTAATCGGTAATAGATCATACATCGAATCACGCCAATGCGGTCGATAATAATTCTTGCATAGCAATTCTATCGTTGCAGTCAAAAGTAATATATACAAGGTTTTTATGTCGTTACAATAAATCACATCTTATAATAGATTACCCATTATCGCCTATGTGATTAACTAGAACTTTTCAATTTTCTTAATAATAATATCACATCAATGTTCATATATACAATGGCATTATAAGAAAAATTACAATATCTTAACATTCATAAAATTTCCTAAATAGATTAGGTGTCGAACACCTACCCGTAGTTTGGTCACTAAATGCACAACCCCGATGTTGTCCTCCCATAGGCAACTCTCATGTACCAACATGAATTGCTAAATCACTTATACAATTATTTCTTTCTGAAATTATTTAAATTTATTTTGCCATCGTGAAATTAAATTTAAACTTCACATTCATAAATCACTAATAAATACTTCCAATCCATATACCCATAATAAATTATTTTATTTATAATACATTTATCACCATGATTTATCCAACTAATAAATTAGTTGTATTATCCATTCCATGACTTCAATTCCACCATTTTCCCTAATCTTTATATATTACAACAATAAGATTAAACAAGAATTTTGTCACAATTTAACAACCAACTTTAACAACCCATTTCATTTATTTTCATGAACTTGGCCAAACCTTTATAAGATGAAAAATTAAGATTTTTCTTCCATCAATTTGCAATTCAATCCCTCTCACCATGTTTCTTAATGTATTTCAACACTAATTTTATCATTACCCACATCCGCATTCCATCCTTTTATTTCTTTCATCACTTTGCCAAATTTCTTAGTTTAGTAAGGATGTCATTTTTTTATTTTTTTTTTACATCCTACTTGTTTATGCATTAATTAACCCCATTAAATATATTTCCATCCAAACTAAAATCCTAACTTAGTCAAATACAATTTTCCTCTTCTTCCATTTAGCCTTGCGAATTTTTATTTTTTTTTACATCCAATGAGGGATCAATTCTTCTTTGATTCTAGTTTTCAAAACCTCATCTAAGGTTAATTTTATTCATTGAGCATGGTAATTTTCCATTTCATCAATCACATACATTCCCTATATTTTTCTACCAATGCCAAAATTTCAAGTAAAGGTAGCATGAAATTTCTTCAACTTTTTACTCAATTACACACTAACCCATTCAATTCTCATGCCAACAAACAAAATTTCATAACAATATCACAAATTACTACAACCAATATGCTAATCACAAAATTCCATAATCAAGCACATCATCACCCGAGCATGCATGTATGAAATTTCTACAATCAACATAATAGAATCATACTTACTACTAAGATAATAAGGAATTTAAATAGAAGAAACCTCAAGGTGAAACCATCATTTATCTCCCTCCTTCTTCTTCCTTTCTCAACACTTCATTCTTCCTCCACAAGCTTTAAAACCCTTACATCACTCAAATATTTAGTGTAGCTCACCATAAACCTTTTTAATTATCTTAACTCTCCATAATCATGCATTATTTTCAAGAATTGATGAGAGAATTGTAGAGAAGATGTAAAAAAATCCCTAACTCCCCTTTCTCTCCCTATAACCCATTGGACACCCCATGCAAATTGGGGTTTATATAGTAAAATTTTCATTATTTACATTTAAACCCTTACCTTTCATATTTAAATTTATCTAGTCCCCATGAGTCATTTTCTTTTCTTCTTTTGGTCGGCTGGAAACAGCCCTTTGAAGGCTGATATTTCAACTAATTAATACCATCTTTCTTTTAATTATATTACCATGTGTCTCTAGTATATTATTTTTTTACCCGGTTACCGGTACTTTTTCGTGCACATTTTAAAAATCACCACATAATATTCTAAAAATTCTGAAACTTTACCCCATGGTAAAATAATATATTATAATGCTCCACAGAAAGTTTCAACTCAATTTGTCAATCATATTAAAAGTTATGCGCGATAGGACAAAACTGGTCAAATTGCAATTTTCTTAAAAAAATCTCAATTTCTCCAAAAATTCTGAAATTTTAACCAAAGCTAAGAAAATATATTAGAACTCTCCACGCAAATTTTCATATTTTCTGACAACTCGATCGAGAGTTATGAATTTTTAACGTAAGACTAGTCGATTTATGATTTTTCGCCCTAAAATCAAAATCTCCTTATTTCATCCTTGCGTAAAGCACCCAATCATTTTACTGTCTCATCAAAGCCACTTTACTATATTTATTTTCCATTTTAGTCATTTACTTATTCCCCTGCCACGACAACATTACCGATTTCTCGTCGGTGTTTACACCAACACTTTTCATACTATTCTTTTCTTTTTGACTGGGGGTTTAGATTCTTCCCACCTTTAAAAATTTCATCCCCGAAATTTAGACTCTTTTTCAGGCTTGACACCGAGCTTAATCTATTTAATACCTACCTCACCACAGTTTTTTTTAAAAAATAAACTCTACCAATTTTCATTTTCTCAAGAAATCAACAATCCCATTAATAATTTTCTCTCATATTACCATTAATAGGTTAGTCCACAATTTATTTCTTTTCCTTTACATATCCGAATTTCTTTCCACCCGAATGCATACCATAATTATAAAACCCAACCTGGTAGTTGACCCGGTAAAATGACCGGGTCACGGGTCTTGTGGGTCAACCCGGGTCAACCCGGATTTAAGGATAACAGTTTTAATTTCTCTGTCCAAAATTCCAAACATAAACATTTAATCTGTTGGCTTGAATTTAAAATTCTTACACCTTCTTTTGATGTTCTTTGTGAATCCACTAAAAGATCATTAACTCTCATAAATCAAAGTTGGCTTCACTAAAAAGGTATTGCAAATGGAATGCCCTGTTCTGGAAGACCACATAAACCAACTGAGAACCAACAAGAAAAACAAAATTGGTAGCAACAGCAATGTAGGTGATAGTATTTAGAAAAACAGGAAAAAAAAAAGAGGAACATGAGCTTGTGACATAAATGGCAGGCTCCAATGACAAAATCAGATGCTTACTATTAACCATCACTTGGAAATCTCATGTAATAACAACACCAGATGCATGGTGGCTAAGCATCAATTTCACCAGAAATTAATGTAGCTATTTAGAAAAAAAAAAGTTTAAAAAAGTGGCTTCCATAAGTCAAACTATAAATGAATATTAAAACAACTAAATAGAAGGAAAATAGAGAAGGATGTAAATCAGTGACATAATGTTTATCCCAAGTTAAAAAAAAAAAATCAAGGGACCAATCCAACTGGTAATTTAATAAACCAATCATATAGGAACAAGGCTGCTAATTAAAAAGAAGATGTTGATATCTTTCAAAAAAGTAGTCTCTCTTCAACCATACATCATCAGGTGAGCTTGTCTCCTTATGGCATGAGTAATGGTAGATTATTGATTATTGTCAGCGCAATTAAACCCAAAATAAAACATTGCTAAGCAAAAAAAGGAAGTACCTGGCTTATTACAGTGGAATCCAGCTTCTTTTTCGGACCATTGGTGCAGAGTTCTACAAGATCATGATAAGAAAAAAAATAACAGAAAGGGAATGATGTGAGTAGTGAAATCGGAGATCCAGTAAGGGGCTAGAAGATTCAATTAGCAGAAGAAAATCTCTTGATTGTTCAAAATTCAAAGAAAGAAATTATGGCAAAAACTTAAGCTTTCCTTTTACTTTCCCAAATTCCCCAAGTTTCCCAAATTCCCCAAGTCAGGTGAGTTAATATATATATACCGGGTCTCACCCGGGTCAGGCCGGTTTTTTTCTTGTGCCGGTCTTTTATCTTGCCCAGACCAGTCCAGCTACCGGGTCTTTTGCATTGCATACATCCGTTTATTTTAATTTCAAACAAAGTTCCGTAACATATCTCAATTTTCCATTGGTCACACATAAATTTCCGAAATTATTTTCTAACATCAATATTTGGCAAAGGATAATTCCATTCACAATTCTACTTCCTCCACACCATATTATTTCAATTTCTTTAGCGATACTGTAGGATTTTCCATACACCAATTTCCTCTTTTCATTTATCGTAACTTAATTATTTCCTTATCACATAAATAATTTTCTATCGATTCAAATAAAAAAGTAAATCTTATTATATGTAGACCACTCAACCATTCTAAAAAAATATGCAATTTCCTTCTTTATTTCCCCTTTTTATAATTTCTCGCCTAAATTTATTTATTCCCTCGTTAATCCACATTTTAAATGGTATTATTCTATCAAAAGATTTAACTTACTATGCTAGTTTTTTTTTTCAAAAAAAAAAAAAACAATTATCAACCCATGCAAACTTGTCTGGGTCCCTCTTTTCCTTGTCTCATCATCCATGCTAAATTCTTTACTAATGAGTCTAAATCCAGAAACGATCTACCTTGATTTTGTCAAGAGTAAGATTTAGTGCGACTTTAACCTGAAAAGGGCAGAGCATGTGTCCAAACCTTCAACTTGAAAGTCTCATCTCTAAAAAGCTACAAACTCTAATGAAGCAAATAAATAGGCATTCATCCCCTCGAATTGCTATCAGTCTTCGTAAAGAAAACAGAATACAGCTAAATCCATACGATAAACTAGCACTTCATGCCGATTCCCATCATCATACAAGTTTATTTGTTTGACGTCCATGTCAAGGCTTCGAAGCACAGGAAACCACATGTGACTTGAACTTCTCAAGCTCTGCCAAAACCTCATCTTCTGGCCTGTAGATCAAATCACTCATGCGCCATATCTGCACATATTTTTATTAAATCAAATTTAAGCATTATCCAAATGACCCAATGTAGAAGTATCTCTAGAATACATTTAAAACTCCATTCCCATCTTCATGAACACAGTAGGTTTTACCAAATTATCCATACACTTGCACAATCACTAAGTAAGAGACTTCCTCGGAAAGAAATTATTACCTGCAATGTCCCTCCTCCCCCAGTTGTATCACAGTCATCAGACACACTAACCAATGTCCAAGGATCAGATGCATTCCAATGGAAGTCAACAACCTTGTCCCTGAACGAACAGAATGAAGCAAATTTATGAGACTTTTCTGGCCACAGAAAATACAAAAGAATTTCAAAAAAGAACGGAGCATTCAAATATTGAAGATGTGCTTTATTATCAATCAAACATATAAAGTAGGATTAAATATGGCTAAGAAAAACACATTAAACATGTGAAGACCAGAACAAAAGATAAGATGAATGCTTATTTACAGTGAATTTAGAACTTTTATGTTGACATCCTGCATCTGTGCTTGAAATGTCCCAGTTGATTTTGTTAAACCAAAAAAATCTTTATACCAAGGTAGATATGACCTTAACGAGCTCTTGAACACAAACAGGTAAAAACCATTTGAGTTTTCCCTGATTTGACAGCCTTTCACAGCATGTTTAACATTGTATGTAATCTAGAGGACCACAAACAAGTGTTGGGTTGCCTCTAATTACTAAAGGCCAAATTCTGAAACTAGAAAAAATTAATGTTTTTCACATAGACATGGTAGCAGACAATCAAGGCTAAGGGACAATCAGACAAGATGGTTGCATTAACTGCATGAACAAGAAAATGATAAAGGCAACCATACAATGACAAATGTTAAGGAATCATCTTGAATGATAAGATTTTCATTTGTCAATCCAGTGATAAATGTCTAGTTTGATAAACATATATTCCAGGTACAACAAACACGTAAAAGGGAATCCTTAATATGAGTTAACAAAGAATCACAAACCATTGAGAATTTCTTGCAACTACAGAACTGTTTTCAAGGAGAAAAACAATCTTACAAACCTGTGCCCAGCATGCTGGAAAAACAATCCTGCAGGGGAATTCAGGGCTCTAGTCAGACGCTCAGACCTTTTGCCAACCTGTAAGAATAGAAAACATCATTGAGGATGCATGCTAGTAAAACATCACCAAGGTTCCAATCAAACAGGAAAGCAGGCACCATTGGAACCAAACAAGCAAAGCAGCTTTAATTAGAACTTTTGAAATCTGAAGTAGAGCTGGGGGGAAAGCTTTTCCTCAATAAGGGAGAGGTTTAGCTTAAAAGCACCATAAAGAATGTTGGGTCGAGCTCAAGAACAACTGTGTTAAGAAATCCCTCATCCATGTAACAAACTAGGTGGGAGTCTAATTACATTCAGTTTTATCAGCTGTAGTTTTTTAACTTCCTAGAAGCATCCTCATACACCAAATATTTCATTTATCTCAAAGTGAAGAACCAGCAACCCAAATAGGACTTCTAATAGACAAGTTACATGCATGTACACATTCAAAATTACGCATTCTTGCAGAGAAGCTCCTCTCTATATAATTTTATCTTTACTGCATGCAATAATTAATAGACGAACAGTTTGGTCCTTGCTCCAGCTTCTTACGAAACAATAAGGAAATCAAATATTTCTTAAAAACATTTCAAACTAGAAAAAAAGTGTATGCAATCCTTTTCGTTTTCCCCTTCTCTTGAGGATTTGTTGACTTTTGAATGATTTGTCAAATAGGTCTACATTGCCAAGAGCCATCTGTTTTATATTCAATTATGTGTGAAGAGATTGGACACACAGACCTTCTCATAATCCCAAATGTTTAAGAGACCATCCTCCGCAGAACTCCCAAACACAGAAGCCTTATCTGGAGACCACTGAAAAAGAATGAGAGATTAATAAAATAAACTTGTACAGCTAGCACTTCAGGGACAACAAGTGACTACTTCCAATTAAAATTAAGAAGAAAAGGTCCTGGGGATGAGAAGAATAAAAGGAAGAGGTTGATTAGTACCTGTACACAGAGAACAGCAGCATTGTGACCCTCAAATTTATAGACAGGTGAACCAACTCCATTAGAAGTGAGGTTCCGTCGATCAAACATGCAAACAGAAGTATCTGCTGACCTGAAGAAAAATCAAGGAGAGTTAAGAAAAGATCTATATCATTTAATTTTTTTTCCTTACAATCACAAAAAAAAAATCAACCAAACTAAAAATGATTATCTTGTTCACATCTTGGCAGCATAACATAACTGGAGGAAGCATAAAATTGAAACATACCCAGTTAAAATGAGGTTATCATCATGAGGGTTCCAATCAACACAGTGAAGATCAGCATTATGTGCCTTTTCAACCTGTTGACCAGAAACCAAAATAGGGTGAGGACACAAAAACATAGATAGTCAGAGCTGAGCTCTTTAGTTTAAAATTGAACAAGCACGATTCACAGAATACCACTGAATGTTAAAAAGTAATAAGGCATGCAAAACATGAATGATAATTTGATTCAATGAAGTAGATATTAAAAGAAACACAAAATAAATAAAATACAAGTTATTACTCAGTTTCTAAGATAAAAACACTACATCCAATCAATGTGAACAGATTGTCAAAACAAGAAAAAGTCAATATATTCTGGAGCGGAAAGTAATGAATAATAACCTAGTTCCTCACCATTCAGAACAATCAGATCAGGTTTTCAGTTCATCAATGCTGGGAATGCATTCATAAATATTGCATGATTTGTCAACCATAGTCCAAGAAAAAATAGCAAAAATAGATACCAGGTACTAATAAGACCAAGAATATAAACCAGAGGCGCATAACCTTGATAGCTGGGTTAGTGCCATCTCGAGCATCCCATAATATAAGGCAAGAGTCATCTCCTACACTACAAAACTCCTGCGCACTTCAGAAAAATATAAACGTAATCAGAAATAAAAAGCCACATCAGAAACATCAACTTACATGGTTTCCAACACTATAATTAAAGATAAATGCAACAGCATATTAATGAGATCAATTTTATGGCTACATCTTCAATTATACACATTATACAATGAATAAAATAACATATCATTAATGATAACTAAAATATAAAAACTCAGAATTTTCATGAAAGATATTATACATTGAATACTAAAACAACAACCAACCAAATGACTACATATGCATTTAGCCAGGGCCACAGGAGATACCTGGATGGACAGAATGCCACATCTTCAACTGTATCCTCATGCCCCTGATATATACCTCGTGGTCCAACAGAAGGGCCATCAGTGGCTTTATCATTGCCATCCCCAGCCTTTTTAATGATTGATCCACCAGATCCTGGAGACTTTGTTGCTGGGTCAGTGGCAGATGATGTTATATGATCCTGAATACTCCACAAAACTACTGACTTGTCCTTCCCTGCAATTAACACCCCCTATTTAGAAGAAAATTTTCATCAAGACAAATCTAGTCCTAGTCCCTATCCAAGCAATCTAGACATGTACATAAGAATAATGAACATCCAACAAAACTCCAGAGCCACTGCATAACAGCACACACCACGATGCATAGCTCAACCAAAAGGAAAAAAACACATAATAAGACAAATATGTTGTTTGGTGCAAATAGTAATCACAACCCTAACTTTAAGAAAGTTACTTTTCAACAAGTATACACTATGATATGTATTCAAAAAAAAATATCAAAAAGAAGCAGCACATAATAGAACAAATTTGAAAAGTGATTTTCTAACCTCCAGAAAGCACATAGGGTTCAGTTGGGCACATTGCAAGAGCAAATTCAGCATTGTCTAGATGTCCAGTCAAAATCTGCAAGAAAGAGTTCCAAGTTAATATGATTTATGGGTCACTTTGGTAACAAATTATCAATCCCTGGTAATATCAAAAAAGGTCTGCAAATGCATGAATGATATGGAAATGCCTGGAATGCTACAGCGATGCAAGAAAATGTTTGATGTGAGAACCACTTGAACACAATCGCATTGGGATGTGCCTGCTCACAATTTACAACACTCTTTAAGGAAAATATCAACATGACCCGACTTTCCATTATAGTGAAACCAATGAACAATAACTACTAGGATTGCCGATTTATTAATATAAAAAACATAGTCTAAATAAATAAGTAAATAAAAGATAAAAAAATGCTGCATTTCAAAATCAAATTATACCAAATCTGGACGAGAGTTTGTAGCTCCAAGAACAGCATGGCGGTTAGGCTGTGCTTCAACATCCCATATAAGAACCTGAAGTTTTACAAGTCCAGTCCAGGAAAAATTAAACAATGGAAACTAACAAAACTTAAGTAAAACCAAAGACAGCATAACATCAACCTAAATAAAGAAATCAATAGGTTCTTAAGACACTCACATCAGGGCTGTCAGTATGAGTGGCCACTATCTTACTATTCTGTGGGAGTTCTCTGATTCTATTTACCTGAAAAAGTATATTAAGTACAACTATGAAGAACAAGTTCAAGTGGGATTTCCCACCTTTTAGAAAGAAGGGAAAAAAATTAAGATCAGGGAGAACATGTAGTAAAGAGCCATTGAGGCAAAGATTAAGTTCACGTAAGAAGAATTTCTTTTATAACAGGAAATGCAAAAGTAAAAATTTACAACAAACTCAAGAATAGAGAGATCAAGTAGAAATCTAATTCATACAGAAAAAAACAAGAAGTCCCAAAAGTTTATAATCAGCGTATATATCTGCATCACTGCATGAAATTGTAAATAACTACATACACTATGGTTGTGTACATTTTCTACATGAGATTTATACCTCTCCAGGGTGTATGATGGTCTTGTACTTCTTAACAAATGGAGAGCGTGCTTCTTCATTAAACTGAAAAAAAAAAAAAAGCAAATGGATGTTAACTGAATAAATTTAAGTTCTAGGAACAATTGAGGAACCTAACAGTGTATTTGGATGATAGAAAGTGAGGAAAGAATTTAGGGGGGAGAAATATGATGGCAGACAGTTACTTAAAATTGTTTGGATGGAAGAGAGAAAATGAGGGGAGAGGAAAGTGGAGTGAAGATTTTCCTTGGGCCCACCTTTCAATCTTTCCAATTTGGAGAGACAATGGAAAGATAATGAAAAAAAGTTGCTCATTCACCCTTATAATAAATTTTGTTTTCCACAAAATAAAGGGTAAAAAAGGATTTTATAAACTTTCTCTACAGATCAATTCCCCTCCAAATTCCTTCCATCAAAACAACAAGAGAGGAAATTATTTCTCTCCTGTAACTTTCTTTCCCTTCATTTTCAATTATTTCACTTTCCTTCCCTTCATACTCGGTTCCCAAACACAGAATAAGAGTTAAGAGCAGGAAGAAGAAAGTAGAATACAACAAACAATGATGAATTACCTGAGATATGTGTTCCGCGGCAGCAACCCTAGACTTGACAACTTCACAATTTGCAATGACCAGAGTATTTGGAACACTACCATCAGTCTGATCACAAAAAAGAAGTTGAATAAAGAAAAATAACCATTATAAAGCACAACATTTTTTATGAGAAAAATGAATTTCTAAATTATCATAGAAGGTAATATTCATTGGCAAGGTAACAGGGGAATGAATCTCAAGAAGGGAAAAGGTAAAATGCAGGACACAAAAACAGGAATCTCGACATGAAAAAAAAGTCTTGCATGAAAGATATTAGCAAAATAAACCCAGCACCACAAGTCATACTCCATCAACAGAGTACCAAAATCTCTAAGACATTTCGCCCACAATTTCACATAGGATCAACCAGAAAGAGATTTCAAAGGGTATATAACAAATGCCCCTCCCAAGCTAAAAGACTGACCAATTTCACACCAAACCCATAGGCTCCACTTATCACCAGTAAAACCTTGGAAGTTTCAATGTTGTTTCAGTGTAAGGATGTTGTTTTGGCTGATTTCTTCAGCCTTCAATACCCATTTGAGCAGTAAGATTTAAGCCATTTTGTTCGGAATGATTCTCTTTGGCAATTTCTTTATTGCCAAAACAAAAATGAGAGCATTTTGTCCAATAAGATTATAGAAGTTTCAGATGTTCGACTAGGGAAAAAAAACTCATATAATATAAACAAAAAACTAGCCTGCTCGGAAAGATAGAGGCGCTGGCGATTCTTGTAAGTAGCTTGCTCAAGCTGCGGACCCCACCTAATCACAGAATAATCAATCAATAAGAAAAGAAAAAATAAAATCATTGAACTTTAATCATTGTACAGCCATAGAAATGGAGCAACAAGGTAACCAAACTGAAAAACCATGGCTTTGGTTCACAAAGAGATAAAACATCCCCAAGAAATAATACCCTAAAATATCTCACTCTCTCTTAACCCAAAAGGAAATGAAGCATTGATAAATAATGTGTCCGCAAGCAGGGGTTTCGTCTTCAATAAAAAGATGCAACGCATTAAAGATCCGAAAATAAAGACGCTAGACAAGAAAGAACATTTAAACATACATACCAGAAAGAAAAGCATCAATCAATCAAGAACTGAAAGGAAAGTATTAACCCTAGTAGAAAATAGAGAGAGAGAAAAAATACCGGCAAGAGAGAGAAGGCCAAACGAGGTTGTGATTAGCAAGCCAGTCATAAAGAACAGGAACCAAAGACTTCCACTGAGTGTACTTGTCATCAACAGAGTGTTGGTGTGCCTTCTTTCCCTCTTTCATTTTGGGACCAGCACTTTGCTGTTGCTGTTGCTGATCTTCTTTGGGCTTGGGTTTTCGGCCTCTCTTCTTTGGCACATGAGGAGCAGCAGCAGCAGCTTCCATTTCAAAGAAAAAACGACTTTCTTTCTCTCTTCTAGTATGAGTGTGAGAGCTAAAACCCTGAGAGGAGGGAGGGTCTGTCGGTGTCCTGTCTACCTAGTATAAAGACTAGAACCAGCTAGGCTATCCTTTTATTGCTTTGCCAACCGAAGTTTTTTTTTCAATGAACTGATCCTAAAATGTAGGTGTGTAACTTTTGGGTCGGTTTGTATTCATTTTAATTTTTAATATTTTATAAATTATAAATCTAATCCATTTATTTTTTTTAACCCGAACAGATTGGATTTATATTACTAGTTTTCGTAAGTTAAGTTCAATTAGAATTATGATTTTGACTTAATAAATTAGCTAAAAACTTTTTATAAGCTAAAACAACAATTTATGATTAAAATATTAATTGAATCAATTAATTAAAAAAAATTAATTGAAAAATAAAAAACATATAACAACAAATTAAGTTTGTTATTATACACTATACTAGTTGTATTGGTTAACAAATTTTAAAAATCTTGACCTGTTATTAAATATAATATTAATTTTTTAAATTTTTTATTTATTATTATATGTAATATCTATAATATTTAATTTTAACTGATTAAATCAGATCAGATAATGCAAATATTATATATGGATCAGTTTTTTTATCTTACTAAAATACCCATGCTTTAAACATTAATATAATAAATATTGTGATTAGATAAAATTACTAATTGTAAGAGATTGATAAATAATTATGAAATATAATTTTTTAATATTTATTATGCAAATTCCAATATTTAATTACTGAAAAATTAATTTTAATAAATACTTAATATTTTAAAATTTTGTAATAATGACTTCCAATCTTGTAAAATATGTTGAAATTTTTTCTAATAATTAAATTGATGTTGATGGACGAAATGAAAATAAAAAAAAAAACTATTATAAATTCAAAATCCAAAATCCAAATTATAAATACCCGGATGATAATGAAAGTATCGGTATTTTAACAACAGCAGAGCATCCACATTCTTGCTCTCTAAAGAGAATCCTTAGCTATAATAATTAGTCTGTGATTTTTTTTCTACAGCATTTTTACTAGTTAAAGGGCTCTCTTCTCTATTCTGACAAAAGAAACAATGCTCGCTACATACAGTGAGCACTGTAGCCCTCCTCAAGTAGTGTTGGTGGAGGTGGAGAGGTGAAGCAGCGGGAAAATAAGTGGAGGAAACAAGAGATAAAAAGAGAAGAAGGTCTTTTCTTGTTTGTGTTTATTGTTTTGGTGTGGGTTTTGAAAATCTAGAAGATGCAGCAAGAGATTATCCAAAGAAGGTTAGCTTCCCTTTCTCTCTTTTATTTTTCTATTGATCTTGAAAAAGTTTGAATTCTCTTGTTTTGAAGAATTTGGGATATCGGCCCTTTGATTCAATTTGAGAAATTTTGGATTTCAGCTAAAATTTCATTTTCTTAATTGTATGATCTTTCTATTTCGAGGGGGAAAAGAGGGATAGAATGAGTTTTTATTTTTTTATCAAATTCCAC
>Ga0307509_10005781_pt1 | contig 16988 bp, 18 predicted proteins | sample 10_EM_MG_FD_202245 | JGI IMG/M metagenome (GOLD analysis project Ga0307509, IMG submission 202245) | Populus trichocarpa ectomycorrhiza microbial communities from riparian zone in the Pacific Northwest, United States - 10_EM | ecosystem: Host-associated > Plants > Roots > Unclassified | place... | reverse complement strand
CAAACACACAAAACAGGAAAAACCCACACAACGGGAAAAACCCCCAAGTGGCAGTCACGACCCTAAACCGGTCGTACCCCAAACTAACTATCATACCCTAACAACTATGGGATTCCAGCTATCAGGATGAAGTATATTCGTAGCGTTAGGTCGCCAGATCTGTTGGCTATAGCAGTAAGGTGTGCTCCGTCTGGTATAGATCCGTGGTCTACGGTTGCTGTTTGAGGGAAATTGTTTTAGTAGAGATCTTACATCCGTTCTCGGGGGTGGGGCGGGAGAACCCACGATCTTGATTCTGCCAACTTTCAGCGAAGGTAGCTTTCAGTTTGTAATCATAGGACATCAGCTTCCCGTCCATGTTCTGATAATATAATTTTGCTTCCGATTCGTCTGTGTTTGGGAACGAGACAATTGCCAACCCAGTACCATTCCTTGCCCGTGGAAAGTCTTGTATTGTGGGTGCTGCGCTCTTTATCCAGCCCCTTGAAAAGTCATAAGCTGCCTCCCGGATGTATCCATCTTGGCCTTGATAATAAATTCGGATCTGTCGCACCTGGCCTATGAGCCAGGTGTAGGCCGTCAAGCGACTTCCAGTCGCGGGCGGATCCAGTGCCATAGGTATATCCTGGTCATACCATATTTTGCCTGTGCTATTCCAAGAGGATTCCTTCAGAGCGTTGTTTTGACCTACGGTATACAGTCGTACCTAAAACAAAGCGTTAAAATTAGAGGTGGTGGAGCTACCAACACTGCACTGTACACACCTGTCGTGAGCTATCACTCTCCAACCACCCTACCGCGGCAAGCCCAGAATCGTCCTTAGGTTTAGTTATTTGTGCCGACTGTTCCCCCCACTCCAACCCACCGTTTTCTTGGAGTCTGATGCTACCGTCCGCGTGCTTGTAGAGTAATTGAATATTACTGGTATTCCAATTGACAGCTGCAAGCGGTGTATTCTTACCAATAGGTGTAGGAGTAGGAGACGACGAGATAGAGGCAGTGACGGTTACTAGTGTGGGGGGTCACTGCTGGATGTTGGCGATGGACTGTTTTATCTCCGTGTTAGCGCCTTTTACTAATGAACTACAGGTTTTGCAATTTTGGGGAGCGTACGAAGAGCCAATTGGTGTAGATGAACTTTGCGGGTTTGACTTTGCTGATTCTAATGCCCCACTATGAGCATTACTTTTTGCAACGGTCCCTCCCACCCCCCCCCCTATTACTGCTGCCAAGGCGATGATAAAGATGATAAGGATCCCTAACGCAATCAAGAAGGTCTTCTTTTTCATTCCCCATATTCTTCCTCTAGGTGGTTCGAGCCCACTAGTTAGATCGGGCTCTTTTTGATTAACTCCTGGCCCAGACACAGGTATGTCAAGTGCCGCAGGGCTGATGTAGTACTGAGAGAATAAACCTGGATTTGCTCCTTCTGGTGGGCTTCGCAAATGTTGATCGGCTATGCTCTGGTCGAAAGAATTAGTGGTGGTTGGTAAGTGTCTTTTTTGTGACGGCCTGTAGTCCAATGGCTTACCTGACTGAACATTGTTTGAAATATGGAGGAAACTATGTTTATACCATAGGCGATTGGTGAAGGCGGGGCAAGTCGAAACGAAGAGGAGGAAAAGGGGGAGGAAAACTATATTTCATAGGAACCATTGATAAATGGGTCCTATATTCTTCGAACAACAATTCTCCCTTGGAGGGTCACCTAGAACCTTACGCCCTTCGGATCAAGGTACGGTAGTCGGATATCGCCCTTAATTCTAGCCTAAGAAAGTATACCGGTATATACCGTAATATGGCTGAGTTGTGACGGCAGAGTGCGGGGGATGCACGCCCGGCCGTTGCGGTTCTGATCAGCAGTGTGGTCGCCAGCGTTTGACAGTTCTCCCTAAATACTACCCGAATTCCGCCCCCTGCCCCCAACCAACAGTGACCTCCAGCGAAGCGAGCCCATAGTGGGGCGAGAAAGCTCATAGAACTCTATCGGATAACTTAGGGATTATTTGTATAGGCACGCCCGTTATGCTGTGGACTCGCTCTGCCGTAGAATACTGCACCCTACTCTCCCAGACCCAACATCAAGGCTGGTGGGCCACTGGCAGTGGGATATAAACCTGGTAAGGGAGGGATGTCTTGAGGCACAATTCCTGCATGAAAAGAGTTTGTCCCACCCCATTCTCGTTTGATGCCTGTGATTAACAGTAAGGTGGGGTTTCCTCGAGTCGACGAGGCACTGGTATCTCCAAACAGGATGATATCTCATCCTGGGTCGGATGCACCCACAAGCGCTCGAGTGAAAGTCACGTAATTGAGTGCGCTCATAACACATTGCGTTGGGGTCCAGTAAGCCCCTTTCACACACTACTCGAGTACATCGTCCCTCATCCTACAATTAATTTCTCTCTGCATCTTCCAACCTCCCGCAGATAACCAACAATGTTAGACTCTTTTCCCTCCGTTACTTCAGACAACGACAGCAAGTTTTTTCCCTTTACAAGGATACTCCCATATTGCCTGAAATCAAGGATTTTTATTCCCAAGACAGGATTCTGCGGGTGTTTAGAACAAGATACCGGTAGTGGAATGCAGAATCCTTCTCCAGATTTACAAAACAATGATTTAAATATCGAAGCCCAGAGTTTGAAAATCTTTTGTGCAACCGTTCCTATGTCAAAAATTGACTGCTTTTTTTCTTTTCTTTTCTCTCCAAGCCACAATAATCCGTTACTAGCGGTGTTAACATACATAAATTCATCCCGAGTGGGGCTACATGGGATCGGAAATGCACTGTATCGTGCCTGCGGCCCCCCCGCGCCTTAGCCTCATCATGAGAGGCCACTTAGATCTAACTGTATTGTTACCTGCATTGTAATCTAGTTTTACCTATTCCAAAGAGCCAGGCCCGTAAAGTAATTACCACCATTTCCAAAACCCCTAAGAGACTAAACGTACTCGAAAAATATTCGAGTGTCCCGGGCAGCACGAGTCATCGCAGGAAGGGGACAGAGCTACTAAGAACCTTCTTTGGGTAATCTATTGAAGATCAAGCGCACGCAAACCTCACCTTCCCGATGAAGCCAACAAAACAAGCTCCGGGGATATGTCTCAGGAGTTATATAAGACACAGGTTTTTTCAGGTCAGATCAGTTTCCCAAGGTGTTTTGGGAATCGCACTACCGGTGCCGTAAGAACTGAACTGAAATAATCGAACCTCACGCCGAGGCGTCCGAAATTCCCTTTCTTAGATAAGCGGGTGAGAACACTGCTAAAAACTAACGGCTTCAGCCCCGGGCTCAAGACAAAAAAACAAAAAAGTGCCGGACCTTACCAGCAAAGGCAACCCCGACGTCCTAGCGCGAGGTTCAATTATCCCGGTTCTTGCGATATACAAGTTTGAGAAACAATTGAAAATTTTCTCGTTGAATCCGTGAACTAGATGGAAAAAAAATCTGCCTCCTTTCAAACAAATAAAAGGTCGAAAAGCCGTCTCAATACTTGGAAATGAGGTTGTATACGTGAGACAAGAGAAAGGAATCTCCCCATAAAATGGTCCAGAACTTTCCCGCAGACAAATAAATATCTTACATCCAATAGCCCTTCCCTGCGTGGCAAATGCTAGAGTAACTTCGCCAACATTCTCATACTACCCAACTGAATCTCCACCTGTTCGCCATCTCATTCAAAATGACGGCTAAGAGGTATCTAGTCTAGTACTGGAAGAAGACTCGAACGTTCTCAGAGTCTGATATTGGCGCACTCCTGGTCGGTAAACCCAAGCGTCTAGTTCATGCATCTTCAAATCCGGATAAGGCCAACGGAAATACCCGAAAGGATACGGTACTCGGACTACGATACTTAGGATGGGTGGGCGGGATGTATAGGTGTCTCAAGTTGCCTAATTTGCAGGGTACCTCGGTGTGATGTGCAGGCCCTACAGGCAATTGGCGAGAAATGCAGAAACCACCCTGGAATTGCCAATGGGTAGAGACTACTCGAGTACAGGGACCTGCGGTCACCCTGTTAGGTGGCTGACTTTCCTAAAGGACTGACGCTCTTGCCTAACACCTTGAGACACACATCCAGAACACTTAGAACTAAAGCCTAGTAGGTGCCTATAGGCCTGCCAAGGCACTTGAAATCATTGCACCCAGTGCTCCAGTGTTGATCACGGTGTGTGACTCCTACCATCCTCTCTGATCCCACTAGGAATCCTTTAATTTTTCACCCTAGATGAAGTATGTGTTGCGGGGGATAAATCGCATAGCTACTCAGGGCTAAAACTAAAGGGTACTTATAATCGGAAACTTCATTCGTTCGTCATCCTAAAACAAAACTAACTAAACATAAGTCTATACAGTAATAGAACTATCTCAACCATTCTATCGTCTGCCACACCTATCGATCTCTCCTTCAGGCATATTCCTATTTGCCTGTGCACCTCCGTGACAACAATAAAGGAAAAAACATGACCAGAAACCCTTCCGTCTATCCTTCAGTCTAGAACAAACGAAACAACTAAAACAATTACCCCGCCTTGTCCTTCATCTACCCGCTTTCTTTATCTCAGATAACTATCCGCTCCCATCAACTCTAACAGTATGTTCGTGGTGTCATGAAGCCAGGTCTGTTCACTTTCACCGTATGATGTGTTCTATTTACTATAAGTTTATGGCCTGTGGTCGCTACTTGAAGAAGAATTGTTGGTAGAGATCTTGCATCTATTCTGGAAGAGAACACAGAGAAGCGGGCTACCTTGGTTCTCCCAATTTGGGACGAAGGTACCTGCCTCTTTGTACTGCAATCATAAGATGTTAGCTTCCCGTCCTTGCTCTGGTAATAAAATCTCGCTCCCCGTTCGTTGGTGTCCTGGAGCGAGACAATTGCCAACCCAGTGCCACCCCTTGCCGGTGGAAAGCCTTATATCCCCGGCTGTGGGCCTCTTTTCCAGGTCGCGCCATCCCATGATACCTCCTGGATGTGTCCTTCTGGGTCTTGGTAATAAACTTGGATCTGCTGCGTTGTGTCTTTGGGCCAGGTACAGGCTGTCAAGTGACTTCCCGCTGCGACTGTGACAGAACCCTCCGCAGTATCAGGTATTCCTCTGGTGACCCATACTAACGGGGTAGCGCTATCCGCCTGAGATTCCCTCAGAATGTTTTTTTCACTCACGGTATACACCCGTACCTAAAACAGAGTATTAGAATGAGAAGTAGTGGAGCTGTGGCTATACATACCTGTCGCACGTCTCCTTCTAACCAGCCCACCGCAGCAAGTGGGGAATCGGCCCTAGGCTTGATTATTCCAGTCCACTGTCCCAACCACTTCGACCCATCACTCTCTCGGGATCCGATGGTACCATCCGGGAGTTTGTAAAATAGTTGAATATAAGTGGTGTTCCAACTGAAAGCTGCAAGCGGTGTATCCCGAGTAGGCGTAGGAGTAGCGGGCCCAGGTGTAGAGGCGGTAGTAGTAATTATTGCCGGCTCACTACTGGGTGTCGACAATGAGTTGTTTTATCTCCACATTAGTACTCTCTACCAATGAACCACAGGTTTTGAAATTCTAGGAAACATACGAGGAGGCTGCTGGCACAGGTGAATCTTGTGGCTTTGGCTTTGCCGATTCTGATGCCCCGCTATTGTTGTGCCTACTTTTTGCAGTAGTCACTCCCACCCCCCACCCAACTCCTGCTGCCACGGCGATTATAAGGATGGCGACGATCCCTAACACAATCATGAAAACCTTGCGTTTCATCCTCCATATTTTCCTTTCAGATGCCTCGAGGTCATTATCTCGATCAAGCTCTTTTTGATTACCTCCTCGTCCGGGCTCAGGAGTGTGAAGCACCTCGGGGCCAGTGTCGTACTCGGATGGAAACTCTCGATTTACTCCCTCTGGTAAGCTTCGCAAATGTTGGTCGGCCATGTTCTGCTAGAAATGGCAGCAGCGGTTAGTAAAGATTCTTTTTATAATGGCCTAGAGTCAAATGACTTACCTCACTTGACTTTATTGAGAATATGGGGGGAATTATGCTTATACGATAGACGATTAGAGATTGTAGAAAAAGCCGAAATAGAGAAAACGTGAAAAGGCAAGGGAGAGATATAGTTCATATATTTATATAAGCCATTGGCGAACAAGCCCCATATTCTTCGAATGACAATTCTGCCTTGGAAGGTCGCCTGAGGCTTTATCCCCTTCAGATCGAGAAATGTAGCCAAGAATTGCCCTTGATTCTAGCCCAACGCATATATAATATGGCTGAGTTGTAACAGCAGTGTGTGGGGGATACCCGCCCTGTTGTTGCGGTTCTGATCAGTACTCGAGCAGTGTTGTCACCAGCGCCTGACAGTCCTCTTCAAACATCCGAGTTCTGCCCCCAACTCACCGGACTATCACTGACCCAACGTTAAGGCTGGTAAGCCAGTGAGACATAAGCCTGGCGAGGTGTGGATGTCTTGTGGGACATCCTCCGCATGCAGAGAGTCCGTCCAACCCCGTTCCAGTACCGGCAATCCAAGGTACCGGTGAAAGACGAGATCACATAGTGAATCGAATGCACCGCACAAGTGCACGAGCGACAATCCCATAATTGGACACACTCGGACATCGTTCGGGTCCAGTAGGCCCCTTTCACACACTGCACAGTACCTCATCTTTGAAACTATTTGCTATCTTCCTCCACCAACTTCTCTGAGCATAGCCAACTATGTTAGGCTCTCTTACTCCCCCTGCTTCAGACGGCGATCACAAGTTTTTTCCCCCTAACAAGAATGTCCCCATAATTATTGCTTAAAACGAAGGATTTTTATTCCTTAAGACAGGATTCTGAGGGCATTGTGTAGGCATGGTATTTAAAACAAGATGGTGAAAATACAGAATCCTTCAGATTTACAAAATATTGTGCTATGACAAAATTAACCGGATAGCAACGAACGAACACATAATTTTTGCCCCAACATCAACTAGCAAAAAAATACCATAGCAGTAATCGGCACTTGATAATAACAAGAGGAAGAAATTAAGTTATGATGCATCGGTTTTGTAGTAATGATTTTTTGGGGGGGTTTGTTGCGGGGAGCTATGTGGAGGCGATGGGTTGCCTGGTCGCCAAAGTGTTCGGTTACTTTTGTGAATGCACAATAATAACAGTAATCGGATTAAATAATATTATAAAAGCTCAAAGTTTAAAGAGTTCTTGTAATACAATCTTAATGCCTTTCTTTGCTTATATCAAAATTTGCTGAGGCTCTTCCCTTATTTTATTTTTCTCTGACTACCTATGTTGGGTTATTTTGAGAGGGGCTATATGGGATAGTAAATGCATATTATGGTGCCTGCTGGCCCCCTGCCTTACCTCATGATGAGAGACCACTCAGCTAGAAATGCGTTGTTATTAGAATTGTAATCTAGTGTTTAGGTAACAGACTTGGCTGGTCACCATTTCCAAAATAGGAAAGAAACTGAACAAACTCGAAAGATATTCGAGTGTCCCAAATAGCTCGAGTCGCCACAGGAAGAGGACAGCGACCCCAAACCGACAGTCCGGCCGTGGCTTCAAAAAAACTTGGGTCAGTCTTGAGTAGAAATTATTGGCTGCCGCAAGAGCCGGCGCGCTCAGGAAACCACCAGGATAAATCTTGAAGCAGCCAAAGCCAAAGCCGCCCAATTACCAAGTAACGCCATCCCGTTATTCAAAGTTTCAATTCAGACTTTGTGACCTGTCGATGCCCAGGTGGCCTGCAGATAGCTTTTAACGGCCCGCAGGCTTTCACTATTAATCACCCAGGATAGAAGAGAATAAAGCAACGAGCTTCCTGTGCTACAGGCTCCGCTTAAGACAAATCGATGTCTTTCAACCGAGTGACAGCCACGATTTTCATGCTCACGCTATCTATCGGTCCTGGCTCGAGCCCCTTCGCATAATTCTTTTCACGACCCTTCTACCACATCCGGTGAATTTATTACGAAAATAGTATTATGAGCAATGAGCCCCTGTTTAATATTGTACAAGGCCCTACCATGTATTCATGGTACAGAACAGGGATCAGAGTTTAGAAGGTAGTGGTACGACACTTGCAAGATGCGTACCACAATTTTGTCCAAATAAGAGCTATTGAATTTAAAAAAGTAAAGAACTAAAGAACAAAGCATATCATGATAATCATAACTAATTGTTACTAACTATTGGTTTTTTTCTTTTGTGCCACATATTCCAAAACCTGAGAAACTAAAAGAAATACCACCCTCTGGGACTTGAAGGATCTGAACGGCAGTGTCCAAGTCCCATATTGTCCGGGCCCCCAATTCAAAACTAGAGCTAAAGATACTAAACGAATTCAATTGAAATAAGTAGAACAAAAGAGAATAAAAAAGAGCTTGAACGAAGAGGCGCAGGAGAAGTAAAAAAAAAAGTAAAAAGAAGGAGCAAGAACAGACTAGAATTTAGTAGGGCCGCCATTGGCACTAACAAGGGTATCAACTCGGTCGATCATAGTATCAAGAATCTCCCCCAAATCATACTCAGTAATCGCATCCCACTGAGCTTTGATTGCCTCCATCATATCATTGTTATTCTGGGGGCGGGGGATTAGCTTGCCAATACGGGTCTTCATTAACCTCCAAATTGCCTCAATCAAGTTCATATCAGGAGATGTTGCTGGCCAGGGCAAAAGGTAGTTGTAGAGACCGCGCTCCTGGAGGTCGGTGATAGTAGAACGGGCACGGTGGGGTGAGGCATTATCTTGCTGGATGTATATATAATCATGAGTACGGGCAGACTCACTCTGCCAAAATCGATCGAGACAGGGCAAAATGTGCTCTTGATATCCCTTAGGATTCATCAACTTCCCCCAGGCCCTCTTATCCCATATAATTAAGGGACCTTTACGGCGGCCAACAAAGCATCCCCAGATCATGACCGATTCATGCTTCTTGAATTTTGGAAGAAGGCATGACTCATGAAACTCCTCCCCCACCTGTCGAGTAACCTAGTCCTGGCTAGGAGCTCCACCCATGTTGAAGGTGCATTCGTCGCTCCAAATCACTTTGGACCAATCATGGGTAGCCCAGACCTTATACATGTCTGCCCATGATAAGCGTGCCTAAATATCATAATATACCTAGTCAGTCTCAATCCAATTGGGCGAGTAAAAGTTAGATAACTGTGAATCTATCATAGCTAATAAAGAAACTAAAAGGATTCAACAAATAACAAAAATCTTCTCCAAACCCGGTCAGTGTTCGCAACGGGGCAGTTTGTCAATCCTGGAGAGAATTTTGCCGGGGGCTAATGGACATTAGACGGGGAAGATGGTGGGCCCCACAACCAGTTTTCAGAATGTCTCAGAATGTGAGGCCAGACAAATCCCCACAGATCCCCACAGACCTCCACAAATACTGGCTTGACTTGTCCAGACAGATCCCCACGGTTTCCGACAGATCCCCACGGTTTCCGACAGATCCCCACAGATTCCCGCAATCTCCACCAATCCCCACCGTCCTTGTCTGGGGATCTGCAGTCCACTACTGTCCCCTATCGTACTTGTATTAGGATGGCATAATAGAGTCTCACCTTGTCAGGCCTGTGGTTCTCGCTCAAACCTGCAGTCCTAAAAGGTTCCAGGACGGGACGGAGTGAAAATTGTCATCCGGTCCGGTCCAGTCTTCTTGCCAGTTACCCCGTGGGGCTGCCAGGGCGCCCAGACCGTTGCGAACACTGAACCTGGTTCAAGAATATGAATGCAAGATAGAAAAGTTGATATCATACAGTAAGAGCTCAGGTAAATGAATCTCGCGGTAGAAGACAGAGGTTGCCTTGACTGATAAGGTGGGTTTTTTTTCTTTTTCTTCCAGGCCTGTGTGAGTAGGGGGGGGGCTAGTACTAAAGATAGTACGGGTATATGAAGGCTTCTCTATTGAGAAGCGAGAGTTATAAAGGGCTTAGGGTGAGACTCAATCGTCCAAGTTCTTATTGTATAGTAGACCACCTGGGTCTGTGGCATGGTTGGCATCCGATATGAGATTTAGGATGCCAATCTTGCCACAGACAGGGTCGGTCTACAGCACGATACTAATATCTGAACTATTAAATGAAGGTAATTAGAAAGAATAGAGAGAAATAGAACTCTTACCTGACGAGTCTTACTTGAAAGATAGGGCTTCTTTCTAGCAACACGTTGATGATAGCCTGCAGAAGACATTGTGCAATGTAGATTGCGGTTGCAGGCGGAAATGCCTGCCATTTGCGTGATTTCGGTGTATGACTTACGGCGGTTTTCAGCTGAAGTGGTTGCTAAGGTAATGAGCTTTGCACGTTGTGGGGTGCGGAGGATTGAGTGGTGTCCTCGAAGGCGGCTACGGATAGGTGTAAGTGGGGGGTGGGCAATCCTATATACAGTTGAAAGTGCAACCCCAGTAGCAGTAGCAATTTGACGATATGGCCAGTTGGCATAGTGCTTAAGAGCCCGGATCTTGTGGCAGAGGCCAAAGTCCACTTCAGTCTGGAGTGGTAGCCCATGCAGTTCAGAGTTTGCTGGCTCTGGCCCGAGGTCAGAGATGGGGGTTTCTGGGCGTGGAGTATTGGGTTGTTCAGAATCATCTAACAATTTAGCTAAAATAATTGTAGTGGACAAGCAAGGCTCACGATTGGATTCAGTTTCTGACTCTGTCACAGCTAGCCCCTCATGGGTTGAAGTGGTAATTGGACCTGGAGTTGGTGTCCCACAGTCAAACTCACAATCAGAGTCTATAATAGTCTCTAATTCTGAGCCAGGCTTGGTCGAAGTAGTAGAAGTAGTAGAAGGAGGGTTTAGAGAAAATGCTTCAGAACTGCTATCATCGGATGTCTCAGCGTCAAGGAGCCAAGTGCGTAAATGACTTGGGCTACCGGGAACAGGAGGGAGATGTCCCACTACCGGGCCAGAGGCAGAGCGTAGAGTTGGAGGCATGAGGGAAATATGAGATGGGCTCAGGTGAACCTAGTGAAGTATCATGCTAACCTACCGGCTCTATTAGCACTTATTTATGTTCATGAATCCTATATGTACTCATGATATATCACTCGCACGTTTGAAACTACACACCATCACCACTTTTTATGCGGTAATCTTCGGATACTCAAGACAATTTTTCCTCTGATGTTTCTCACCCGGATCTAATGAATATAAGCATGATCGTTTTACTATTTCAGTTGACTATTCACTAGTATTGATTTAAGCGAGAATACCAACACCTATTACCCCTTCTCAATTCAGCATCCAATCGTCGTTGCGCATGACCCTAGGTTGGAACACACACTTTTTCAAGTGTTTCAAAATTACCTTCACAACGGAGAATGACCACCCCTGCTCTGTACCATGAATTCATGATCCTACCTTGTAATAAGCTTCTTCAATGTAAGGCACCAAGTTATTGTGCAGAAATTTCAGCCTCCGGTGACCCAGGCCTGCCCGGGCTGGGCTTTGATAAGCCGCTTTCTCACAGCCAGGCCCGGTCGTCGCTAAGGAAGCTAGAGTCCCGTACCTAAAGCTGAACGAACTAGCCGCTTGCGATCACCGGAAGGGGACAGGTTCTCAAGAGCCTCCTTTGGGTAACCTGTTGAAGATAAAGCACATGTAGATGTTATTTTGCTGATAGAGCCAACAAATAATCCAGTGAAAATTTTGGGATGTGCGTTAGGAGTTATCTAAGACACAAGTTGGTTTTAGGCAGGCTCAGTTTCTCAAGTGGTTTGGGAATCTAAATATACAAGTTTAAGACACTATTGAAAAAATTCTCTTCGAATTCGTGAACTAGATAAAAAAAAAACATGCTGTCCCGTCCAGAAAAATGAAGTGCTGGAATAATAAGACAATATTGCGAGGTGGGGTTGTGGACGTTAGGCAAAGGAGATGGATCTCTCCATAAAGTGGTCCGGAATTTCCCCAGATAGATTAACATTGTACTGTACATCCCATAGCATTTCCCTGGGCAGCAAATGCTAGGAACTTCGCCAACAGGCTCTGTACTATGATATCCGACTGAATCCCCACCAATTTGTCATTTGATTCAGGATGACGGTTGAGAGGTATCCAACCTTTTACTGGAAGAAGACTCGAACGTTGTCAGAGTATGATATTGCAGCAACGTATGGCCGGTGGAACCAAGAGTCCGGCTATAATTATTCCATCCCCGAGTCTGGGTAGGGCGAGGAGCAGTATCTGAAAGGATATCCGGGACGAATGAGTATCTTGGCATCTATCGCGACGACTACCCAGAACTGATGGGAGGGTGATAGAGTCAAGAAAGTACGAAAGACGGAAAGAACAATAGAGCAATGTGATAGGCTCTAAACGCAGCGGAACATGGAAGAACGGTGGACTCGTTCGCTGTGTCTCCTCTAGCTAAGGACAAGCTGGGAGATATATATCCCCAGCTGACTAACAACACCGCAAGACTCAAAGATATACACTAAATTGATGGAACTTAAACCCTAGCGATCACGAGCGATCTAGAACTGTCAGAACATCCAATGATTATCCGTGATCCCCAAAGTTTATATCCTGCCAGTGTAATTTCGATCGCTGGTTTAGTTGAATACAGGGTTGATTTCAGATTCCCGGCGCCATAAAACCTTAATCATAACTTAGTGAAAGGCTGTGTAACGCGAGAAAAAAATGATCGTCCCTCACGACAGGGGGTGTTGCCACATCCTTGAGAAGCTTAACTTAAGGTTAAATAAACCACCGTAACACAAAGATCCCCGGGTGTGATGAACCCTCCCCTTAACTGGAAGGAGAAACTTTATAAAATATTAGCTAATCCTGGGCTTTCTATGTACTCGCAATGTCCTGACGTTTGTGAACACGACCACTATTGCATGATGCCAAGATCCGGGCAAAAAAGCTGAATTTTGGGTGTATGCAATAGCAGTTGTGTTCACAAACGTCAGGACATTACGAGTAGAATATCATACAAGTATTCTACTCCGACATGGCTAAAAAAGGTGGAAAGGGGGTAGTACTCAGCAGCAGGCTGGACAAATGGATTGTTACTCATTGCAACTACTCCCATCTTGTAGCGTCCTATAACATCACTATTTAACCCCTTTTTCCGATAGATCAGCGCTCTAACCCTGGCACGGCCACCCAAAGCTTTTCCCGCCACTTTTGGCCTTGTCCGAATACTCGGGTACTCGAACAGTACAGTACAAGGAGGGCCCAGGACCCACTAGTATTGAGTGGGCTTTCTCGACCCTCAATAGGTGGATTTAGCAGGTTCTGCAAAAAGGGTCCCTAGGGTAACAGAAGCCGAATAGGGCCCTAGCACGCTCCTGATATTTAACAACCATGGCGCAATTTACGTTATGATCGGTAGGCTTTTCTTCGTCCATAACATGATCGAACTGCAAAAAAAACTCTTCGAACTCAAGCACTAGTCCCAACTAGTCTCCTGACAAGACTTTTCACTTTCTCTTCCCCCTCTGGTGGCATCAAAATCACATACCTTTTTGCCAATTCTACTTCATTCAATAAATCCGCCAAGTTTTGGACTTTACGTTCCACATTAACTTATGTATCCACACGGGATTACCCGCTGTTTTTGAGAAGTATTCAAAGTCAAGGCATCGTCTATCCGTAGGCGGGTATATATACCCGCCTAGGAGAGAAAAATAAATTTCTTCTGGAATCCTCACTTAAACCCTTTACAGAGTGTTGAGCTAGCGACCAGTGTGTGCTAGGTTGTCTAAATCCACCTGATAGCTTTATTCATGCTGTAAACAAAGGAGCAGCCGCCAATCGGGGCACAAGTGCGACCTACAGCGCTGTTGGCGTTAGTGTTGTTGGCACTTGGTGACGAGAGTGTCTCCCACATTTTTCTAGTACCGGCAATTAAAATCAAGGCAGAGTTTAGACTACTGTAGGTACTGGTATCCTCCAAACGGGACGAGATCACATACTAGTACTAAGTTGGATGCACTGCACAGGCGCTCGAGTGACAGTTCCATGATTGTGTCTGCCCGGAACACATTGTGCAAGTCCGATAAGTCCCTTCCACACCCTGCATCGTTCCTCATCCTTAAAATCAGTTGCTATTTTCCTCTTCCAACTTCTCTAAGCAGATAACCTACCATTCTAGACTCTCTTCCCTCCGCCGCTTCAGATAGTCACAACAAGTTTTCTTCTTATATAAATGGAATGTCCTCGTATTGTCTAAAAGTTCGGCGAAGGGTTTTTATCCCCTAAAACAGGATTCTACGGATATCTTGTAAGTATAGCATTTAAAACACTGCAATGGAACGCAGAAAATTCTTCTTAAGATTTACAAAATTTCCCTTCCCCTCTAAGCCACAACGACCTTTAGTTACCGGTGTATTGGAAACAATTAGACGCTGTTCGGCATGCTCTAGCAATGGTTATTCCATTGATCATATGAAGGGTCTGGAGATACTCCCTCGGCTGATGCATCCGCTGGAAGCAATATTCGAGAGTGAAAGAGTCTGATGCACGGAGAGTTGGATGCCCAGAAGCTACGAGCAATAAGGAGTCTTCGCCCCTCCTTTGTTAGCCTGGGAGTAAGAAAAAGGGAAAGAGGGACATAAATAGAAGAGAATAGACATGCGCGGTGATCGATAGAAGGATAGGAGGATGACTTCGTTGTGATTTATATTAATACTCCATCTTTACGGTCAGTTAGTTGAGTAAGATAGAAGCGAATGAGAACGAGCAAACTTCCCCACTTGTCCCCAAAGCCGTGCGCGGGCGATTTGACTCGTATTTTTTATTGCTTGAACTCTTGGGACTTGATTGTTGCCGTCGCCGCTCAAAACGGTGTTGGTTCATCCCAACTGGGTCCATATGGGATAGTACTGTACTGTACTGTACTGTACATAGATTCATCTTATCTTGCAAGTGCCCCCCCCCCCGCCTTGGGCTCATCATGAGACCACCCGGCCCGAAATGTAGCGCCATCAGCATTTCAATCTAGTTTTAACTGTGCTAACAAACTTGGCTGGTAAAGTAATGATTACCTCTTTCCAAAACGCCTAAGAAACTGTCCAAGCTGACGGGGAGTGGATAGTCGTCAGCGACAACGAAAGCTGATAATTGACGGACAAGGATAGATGGTGGCTTTTTACGATTTCAATTTCCTGGAGTCGGGAGGATTGACAGAAGGGTTTATGGTCATGTCTTTACTTTATTATTATTACGGAAGCGCATAGGTAAATGGGGTCGTCCATGGAGAGAGATGGAGAGGTGTGGGAAGCAACGGAATGATTTGTATAGTTTTATTATTCTAATCCAGAGTTGTCTTTGGTTAGTTTGGGATGACGAGCGGAGGGGGTAGAGCTATCAAGGGCCTTGATTGGGTAATCTGTTGAAGATCAAGCACATGTTGACCTTGTTTCGCTGATAGAGCCAAAAAGAAAAAAAGAAATAGCTAAAAACACTCTCAATACTTCGAAACGAGGTTGCAAACATTAGACAAAAGAAAGGAATGTCTCCATGATATGATCCGGAAGTTCCCCCAGACAAATGAACATCGTATATTTGATAGCCCTTCTCTGCGCAGCCAGCAAATGCTAGCGTAACTTCGCCAACAGGCTCAACACTGCCCAACTGAACCCCCACTAGTTCGTCACCTGATCCGAGATCTAGTTGAGGAGTGTCTAGTCGTGTACTGGAAGGGGACTCGAACGTTTTTAGGGTATAATATTGCAGCAACGTCTGGTCGGTGGACCCAAGCGTCCGGTTCGTCCATCTTCAGGTCAGGGTGGGAATTAATTGTATTTCAGTAGGGAGGGGAACTGGTATGACAGTAATGGATCTTGTAGGGGTTGGACCGGCTTGTACGGGAGTACTGGTACTTGTAGGGATGCCCCGGACTGTGTCCTGAGTAGCTGTGGGAGTAATGGAACTAAATATAGAGGTAGTAATTGTAATTACTGCAAGCCCACTGCTGGGTGTCGGCAATGAGCTGTTATATCCCCACGTTAGACGCTTTACCAATGAACCACAGGTTTTGAGATTCCAGGAAACATACGAAGAGCCCGTTGATACAAGTGAATGCTGTGACATTGACGTTGTCGATTCTGATGCCCCGCTATTGTTGTTCCTACTTTTTGCAACAGTCACTCCCACCCCCCACCCAACTGCTGCTGCCACGGCGATCATAAGGATGGCAATGATCCCGAACACAATCATGAAAACCTTGCGTTTCATTCCCCATATTTTCCCCTTAGATGCTTCCAGGCCACCATTTCGATCAAGCTCTTTTTGATTACCTCCTTCAGGCTCAGGTGCGTGGAGTACCTCAGGACCAGTGTCGTACGCGGATGGTAACTCTGGATTCTGTTAGAAATGGTAGTGTGGTTAGCAAAGATTCTTTTTCTGATGGCCTAGAGTCCAATGGCATACCAGACTCGACATTGTTGGGAACGCAGGGGAATTATGCTTATCTCATGGGAGACCAGCAGATGCAGGAAAGGTGGAGGTGAAGGAGAGGTGAAAGGGCAGGAGAGAGATGTAGTTCATTTAAGAACCATTTGCAAACAAGCTCCGCATTCCTCAGGCAACAATTCTGCCTTAGGGGGGTCACCGGGACCTTATGCACTCCGGATCGGCAAAGACGGCAGGATATTTCCCTTAATCTCAACTCACTTCTACTCGAATAAAATAGAAGCAGAGAGTTTGAGACCTTTGTCACTTTAAAGCCTTCTGATTGGCCGTGTTTAAGATGTGCTTTTGGAGATTAGACATTGGCAAAATCCCCGGGTTCTGATCGGTTCAGAGGTCAAAAGGAAAGCCAAGAGTGATAACGCAAAATTTGGAAATAGCGCCCCCTCAAAAGTCCGCCACCCCGGAGGTTCGCCCCCCCCCCCACGCAGCATGAAGCGGAAACCTTACTTTATCATGGGGATATAATATTCGAAGGAATTGGAGAGATCAAAATAGAGTTTATTCATTTCTCTTTACTCTTCACTTGTAGCTATAAATGATCCCTTT
>Ga0307509_10005780_pt1 | contig 16988 bp, 21 predicted proteins | sample 10_EM_MG_FD_202245 | JGI IMG/M metagenome (GOLD analysis project Ga0307509, IMG submission 202245) | Populus trichocarpa ectomycorrhiza microbial communities from riparian zone in the Pacific Northwest, United States - 10_EM | ecosystem: Host-associated > Plants > Roots > Unclassified | place... | reverse complement strand
TGATAAATTGACATGCAAGCTCCCCCGGTGAGATGTAGCCGATAGTTGGCTAAGTGGGCGCTACCAATAGCCATCCTCTCGGGACATACTCTACCGTGATAAGACTCATACCTCTAGAGTCCAATAACAACCCATAGTAATGCTACAAATCAAGGGGAGAAGGTCCGGGCTGGTGACTGAGGTATTTGGCTCGAAAGCACCCTGGCCTTCTAAGACTACCTGAGCACCACTAGGAAGACTACCCTACAACCCGTAGGCTAGTATAGACTCCTAGATGACCGAGAGACCATACATGGATAACCCCCATTCTGGCGGTTACCCATACTCCCCTTATATATCCTGCGAACGACATTCAGTCGGACGGACGGCGACGACTTATAGGTGTTACGGCAGCTGCTCCAATGACCTCTTTTAACTAGCAAATGAGCAACTACACAGCCGTGTGCCTATGACGGGCCGTCCCAACGCTGGGGTCAGAGGGGGGTGTTAGCTAAACCCGTCTAAGTTCAATAGGATGTTCGGGCGACACCCTTATGCAGGCGTGGGGCCTGCCCGCCCCGATGACTGTAGGCCCAAGAACATCTAAGAGCCCCATAGAATGTCAGGATATCGACCTCTAAGTTCTAGGATGACTTTACCGGTCAAGGTAGGGTAACTTGGGTTCCTCAGTAGGGTAACTGGGACCCAAGCGCAAAATGACCAAATTCCCAAGGTAGGGTAACTTTGCCTTCTTATGCCTTAACCGCTCAGGAAGTCCTCCAGGCGACCACAGAAGCCGCCTCGGAGGTCCGTGTAACATTCACATAATTCTCTTGACCTTATCCGAATGTGCTCCTGAAAGGTTACCCTGCCTAGTAGAGTACGTCAAGGCTACTCAACTATTCCCTAGGCCTTATCCTAGGTTTACCAGCTCTTTGTATCAAGTATACGAGACCATACCACCTCTGGTTAACTCTTCGTTAACCATTTGGGCTAAGGTGATAGTGATTGTAGCTACCTATCGTAGGGTCGTTACAACGCATCAGCGCGGGGAGGCCCCACACCTGTATACGGGTGGCCCGAACATACAATTGAACTTGGGCGGGTTTTGCTAAGACCCCCCTCTGGCCCCAGCGTGGGGACGGCGCGTCATAGGCAGACGGCTGTGTAGTTGCTCGTTTGCTAGTTAAAAGCTGTCATTGGAGCCGCTGCCGTAACACCGTATGAGTCGTCACAGTCCGTGTGACAGAATGTCGTTCGCAGGATATATCAGGGGAGTATGGGTAACAGCCAAAATAGGGGTCGCCCATATATGGTCTCTCGGGCATCTAGGAGTCTATTCTAGCCTACGGGTTGTAGGGTAGTCTTCCTAGTCGTGCTCAGGTAGTCTCCGCAGGCCAGGGTGCTTTCGTGACAAATACCTCAGTAACCAGCCCGGACCTTCTCCCCTTGATTTGTAGCATTACTATGGGTTGTTATTGGACTCTAGAGGTATGAGTCTTATCATGGTAGAGTATGTCCCGCGAGGATGGCTATGGGTAGCGCCCACTTAGCCAACTATCGGCCGCATCTCACCGGGGGAGCTTGCATGTCAATTTATCATATTGGATAGTCGCGTAGATTAAATGATAGACTGCATAGCTTGTATAGACGAAACTGCCACTGGGCCAGTGAGTCCACCACCTAGGTATTGACTCCGCTTGTTGTCATCACCGCTAGCCACTTGTATGACTTCGATAGGAAGAGTTTTTCCAGCTGCGGTTGTATTGGAGATGCATTGCAGAAACTCATATCCTATTGTCGGAGTTAAGTGTACCCGAGTTGGTCCGACACTTCCGGCCGGATAAATCCTGATCGAGGGGAGACCTCGGACACACCCTGAGCAGGACAGGGTGCTCGCACAAGGTCGGAAGTAGTCGTGAATGTCAAAGGCTTAAATCTGAGATCTACTTAAGTTTAAGCCTTTGGCATTCTACTTCGACAACCAACTTTTCCTCGAGGGAACTAAATTGAGTGAAGCTTCGAGCTTAACTATATTCAGTTTTACCGTTGATTCTCCTGAATTATTTTACCTCATCTTTATCTTCTACTTTGAGTGTTTGGTGCGGTCGCAACCTTAGAGTTCACCTCTCTCCAGGGTGCCCGCGTTCCCATCTCACAGGGGGAGCGTGCATGTCCATTTATGACATCGGATAGTCGAGTACATTAAATGGTAGAGTGCATAGCTTGTATAGACGAACCTCCTACTGGGCCAGTGAGTCCACCACCTAGGTATTAACACCGGTTGTTGTCATAACAGTTAGCCACTGGTATGACCTCGATAGCAGCAGTTTTTCCACCTGGGGTTGTTTTGGAGATGCATTGCACAAACTCATGTCCTATTGACGGAGTTAAGTGTACCCGAGTTGGTCCGACACTTGCGGCAGGATATATCCTAATGGAGTGTAGACCTCGGACAAGCCCTAAGCAGGACAGGGTACTCGCAAATGGTGAGAGGTAGTGGTGAATGTCAAAGTCTTAAATCTGATATCTACTTAAGTTTAAGCCTTTGGCATCCTACTTCGACAACCAACTTTTCCTCACGAGAACTAAATTGAGTGAAGCTTCGTGCTTAACTATATTAAGTTTTACTGTTAATTCTTCTGAATTATTTTACCTCATCTTTATCTTCTACTTTGAGTGTTTGGTGCGGTTGCAACCTTAAAGTTCACCTCTCTACAGGGTGCCCACGTTACAGTATATAGTTAAGCGCACTCGCTCAACCCTGTTCTGAGAATTGTTGTTTAAGCCTACAGTGTGGACATTGTTTGATTACGAGTCGCTTGTCTGGTACAAGAAGCATCGGGTGGAAAGAACAATGTCTTCAACTATGGCTGTATCCCGGTTGCATTCTCGTCCTGAGCGGATGTCTGGTATTGAATGAGAAATATCTCGAGCCGCTGCAAGAGCAGACCTGAAGACATGAGGGTGGTGGCCAATCCAGCAGCTCCTGACATATGACTTGAGAATAACCCTACCTTTGAGAGTGAAATACCTTGTACCATCAGAGAGATTGAGATTGAAGACCCTTGCGCTTTGCTCCAAAGTTTTACTCATGGCCCCTCAGTGGGACGGAAAATACCCCAGAATAGACAACGGAAGATGACTTTCGCTGATTTCACAAAAGATCTCGTTGAACCATACATACTTGAGGAAATCACAAGGCAGATGCAAGATGCACAAAGCCACCTCCTCAATCTTGCTGAAAAGCATCAGCATGTATTTGAAACTGAGATTGTGGAAAACTCTAATTGTTGGATGGAATACCAGCGAAAAAACTTCCGCCAGTTAGCTATGTCCGATCCGAGCATTTGAAAACGGGTAGAACCCTTGGAGCCGGCTGGTGCCCAGGGGTACTCCATTGACGCTGAGAATGACATGGTTATGACTGCTGCCCGTGCCCTTCCCTTGGCAATAGAACCCCCTCCTCATTACGCTGCTGAAGTCGCAGCCTCCATGATTAATGAGAAATTTCAACCTTGGTTGAATGAGGTGGGTAGACAATTGATCGCACAGCAAGAGCAACTTGCGGAATTGCAAAGGCAGGTGGCCGAAGCAGATGAACGTCGAACTCCTCCCGAGGTGGCCTTCAGTGAGGTTTTCCGAACACGGGGAACAACTCCTTCGGTCAAGAACCGCCGGCCATTGTCACGTCCTCTTCAGGTTACCAAATCTTGCTCCATTTCGTGGGGGAGATCATCGAGACAGAACTCTCCTCAGCCGCCAGCTCCGGAGGCTGTCCCCACAAGACCCGCCCCGTTACCAGGATCTTCAACTGTACCTCTCCCTCAGCCAGTGGAACAAATTACGCCGGCGATTCGTATCGAATGAGAACGACCCCTTGGGGTAGCAGGGCAAACTCCTCTACCCACCACTCCACAAGTCCCAGGTGCTTTTGTTTCGGCAATTGCACCGCCCGCACCACCAAAGCCTTCAGGTAATGTTGGACCTCCCGATTTTTCCCGAAGCTCAGAGGCGCTAGGGCCTACGGGTGTTTGTTCCCCTGACTGTAGGGTTGTGGCCGAAGGAAGTGATATTCATTATCCGCATAGGTTTCCATGTCACAAGACTGACTTGGAGCGGATGCAGATTTGGTGGAGACCTTTCAATGACACTCCTCTGCCAATGTCAAAACTGAACCGATACAGGTACTGTGAGAGTGTGAGGCACACTAGGCATAGTGACTGCGCTGATTCTTTAAGCGACTATGCGGTTAACACTCGGCGGCTAGTCAACAACCTTCTCCCCCATCGTCTAACCCATTACCTGAGAGAATGGATGAAGACGTGGCGGGCGAAGACGGTTTTAGTGGGTATGATTCCTCTAGGAGAGGCCCCAGCGGCAAGGCTGGTGGCAGAGGCGGAAACCTTCCTCCCCGTGGTGAAAACACAGGAGGTGGTGGAGATCCAGGTGATTCCGATTCCTCGTCAGATGGCGATTCTGACTCCTCCCTTCCCAATCCGCGGAAATTCCTAGGAAGATGCAAGTCCTACTGGAATGATGCGCGGAAGGAAAAGTATGATAAGCGGTGTCATGAGCTTGCTGAGTATCTTCGGAAACAATGCAAGGGTAAGAAGTCAGCTCATGCACCGAAGAAACGTGAGAAATTAGGTGTCAATCCGTTCAAGGTGACTCTACCGATACTCAACGCTTCATACAGGATTGCGAAATGAAACTGGATTACTTTAGGGAATCCCTCCGCAAGGATTGGGATAAAGTCAGTTTTGTAATTCCCCTTCTCCAAGGTCCTGCCAAAAAATGCTACCAGAGCATACACCCTTACGTTAGTGAAGAGGGTGCCCGTCGAGAAGGTATTCCCTTCGATCCGAAACATGGCCTTTGTACTTGGGAATGTTTTCGACAACTGCTGGTGTCAAGTTTTGGTGGACACTCTGATCGCGATCTAGCTCTTAGGGAGTGGAATGATTTGACTATGAAGTCCGGTAAGATCGATCACTTTTCTGACGAGCTGATGAGACTGGCTTTAGAGTTGGGATATAGCGGCAATTTTGTCAAGGACAAAGCCTGGGTAGGTATAACTACAGACTTTCGCAATGTATGGGCTTTGAAAATTCCGCTTCCCGACGAATACGTCGAATATATCCATCTTCTCTGTCAAACCGGCCATCAGTAGGAAGAGGTTGCTTCCTATAACCGTACTGTTACAAGGGAAAAATATCATTCCAAGCCGGAAAAGAGCGATGATAGTCAATTATCCGCTAAGAGACAGTGAAAGGATAGGACAAGCTCGGCGCCTCGGCAACAGAAACCCCGCAACCATGCATCTGGTTCTTCAAGACCTCAAGAAACAGAGCACACCAATATGCATCGTGATAGTCCTCAGACTCTGATTGCCAAACGCATAACGGTGAATCAATGCTCTCGATGTGGACAAGCCCGGTCAGTACTCGGTAAAGCGTCCTGTGGCTACTACAGTTGTTGCGTCCTCTTAAATTAATCGAAAAAGAGGCGCCGGTGAACCTTGATACGAAGCCACCCAAGTCCTGAAATCGCTACGCATTGAAGCTGCTGCGAAACCTGCTGTTAAGCAAGTTGTAGCCGAGGTCCGCGGATCACCACCTCCAGATTTGGTTATCTTGGAGATTGATACCGATATGGATGGCTAGGTGAGATCTATCCGAAGAGGTGATAGGAATGCAAAAGCTAACTGTACTCTAGTGCCTAGAAGGGCTGATGAGATAGATGGCGGAAACGAAGCAGTTATGTTCCCCACCAGAGGTACAACATATTGTAACTAATATCTGGCTATAGGGATAGCGAGATTGGTTGGGTTTCTTTTGTTATATTGGGAAAGGTTGGGGTACTGTGTTTTACGCTTTTGTTTTATTTTCTTATGTGATTTTGCGAAAGTGTTAATTGCTTATCTCATTTTTTTTGGAATTCTGGATACAATTTGATTGGGTTTTGTGTTGATTTCGTCAGGCTGGACTTGACTTAGCAATTGAAATTATTTTGCAAGTTTACCTGAGAAGGGTTGAATACCCGAAATCAGGCTGGCGTGATAGTCCACAGCCAAGCTAGTGAAACCCCGTAAAGTTTATCAAGTGATAAAAGGTTATTCACAACCCGTTGTGCCCACTCTTGTGTCGAAAGCCAAGAGACATTGATTAGCTATTGTAAAACCATACCAAATTCTTCAAGTAATCTACTAACTGCAATGTTAAGGGACAAGAGACCTGATAAGCGGTTGAGGCTTGCAGGCCTACCGTAACATACAGGATGCATTCACATGGGAGTGAGATTGGAATGGAGCCACAATCAGGAGAGACAAAGTGGTGCAGCGCTCTTATTGTTAGATAGTGGCGCTACTGGGACTATATTAAGCAGTGATTGGGTTAAGAATGCCCCAGTACCTTGTGTACGTCGGAAGGAGACAACACAGATTTTAGATGCCTGTGGAAATAACATTCCCGGCTCAGGTCGACACTATACCACTACGGTGGATATGTACATAGGAGCCCATATGAATAAAATGCGATTTGAAGTCGCAGATATGCCGGCACGCTAAGTGAATGGTTACCTGCCAATGTCGTGGCTAAAGGACCACAACCCAGATATTAACTGGGAGATGGGCAGGTTTAAGTGGCGATCAGAATATTGTATAGCCCACTACCTAAGGAAAGAAAGGCGCTTAGAGTTCATTACTGAAGAGGAACTCTTTGCCGAGGACCAATCAATATCTTTGTCATGGGCATGGCCCTTTACACTGATGAAGACGGTGAGGACATCAAGCTTAATTTTTCTTTCTTTTTTTTCTTTTTCTTTTTTTAAATCAAGTGCGTTTGTTTTATTAAGGTACAAAGACAGCATGCATCTTTAACGATATGGCCGACAAAAACCCTGCCCTCCTTACCCCAAGAAACATCCAAACCCCCAAGTCCCTCTGGTATGAGACCAACCGCACAGGTCACCTATCGCCCAACCAAATCCTATGAACATAGTCGTACATACGAAGGAAGTATAAAGGAAAGAAACAAGCAGGAAGGAGAGGAGAACCCTTAGTGACATCTGCGGAAACCAGAAGGTAAACAAAAGAAATGTATGAACCCCTGACAAAGGAAAATTAGGTCTGATAAGTGACGTGTATCAGCCTGAGCTAGGAAATGAAAGTATGGACCTGCGCGCCGGAGCGGTGCCAGGGGGACGGAGCGGTGCCCGATGGCAGGAAAGGACAGTGTATGGAAACGACTCTAGGGAGAGGTCGCCGGAGGGTGTGCCAAAGCGGCATTAGCGACGGCCAGAAGGACGGGCGTAACCGAGCCGGGTTTTTGTATAGCGACCGAAGATCGACCGCGGAAAAGGGGCAGTAAGGTGCCAGCCGGGAAGTGGGTGTAGCTGTAACCGAGCAACGGGACGAAGACCAAGAAGGTGGAGGAAGGGGGGATTAGAGGAGGAAGGACTTCCGAACACTTGAGACGACCGACTAGAGTAACAGCGGCCGATGCTTTTCCGAATGCGAAGGGAAGACGAGGTGCCGAAGTTACTAACCGAAGTATTCCCCGACAGGACCACATAATCGAGACGGAAAGGTACTTCGCAAAGGGCTTGGAAAGCTCCGCGCCGACCGTGAGCGAAGAGGACAGAATGCCGACCGTGCAAAACCTAAGCGAGGTGGAAAGGAAGTGCGGGGTAAAGGGGAGAACTGAACTTCATGAGCGGGAGTCAACGATGAACAGGAACAAGAACCCCATGGAGGAGGGGGTAGACCCCAGAGGGAGAGGAGGGGATGTAGCATCGCTCCCCTAGGCAGCAGCCATCAAGGGGGAGGAGAGGGGGTGGTGGTGGAATCCCACGATGATTTCCCTGGTGTTGAGATTTCAATCGCCGGAGGTGTAGGGGAGATGGTTCGTGAGGACATCAAGATTAAGATTCTCCCTGAATATAGAGACTATGCAGATATATTCAGTCAAGACAAAATCCATGCGGTACCTGAGCATAGTAAATACGATCATCATATCGGCTTGATTCCTGAGGCCCAACTACCAGATGGACCTATCTATCCCTTGTCTACAAAGGAATTAGAGGCACTTTGGGATTATATTAGGGAAATGGAAGACCATGGAAAGAATAGAAGATGTTCCTGGCCAATAGGCGCTCCTATATTATTTGTGCTGAAGCCTGATGGAAGGCTTCGGTTATGTGTTGATTACCGAGGGTTAAACAAGATTACTAGCAAGAATAAGTATCTGTTGCCCTTGATGAGCGAGCTTAGGAGTAGGCTGGGTAAAGCCACTATCTTCACAAAATTGGTTCTGAAGAATGGCTATTACCTTATCCGCGTGGCGGAAGGTGAAGAATGGAAGAGCGCTTTTAAAAGCAGGTATGGTCTTTATGAGTATAGTGTAATACTCTTTGGGTTATGCAACGCACCATCAACGTTCCAGAGTATGATCAATGATGTATTCCGTGACATATTAGATGTCGAAGTCATCTCCTATATGGATGATATATTAATCTATACGGAGACAGTTGAAGAACATGTCGCCCTGGTAAGGCGGGTTATGGAAAGGTTGAGAAAGGCATGCCTTTGCATTAGCATTAAGACGTCAAGCTTCCATCAACGGGAAGTAGAGTTCATTGGGTATAAGATATCCGATAGGGGAATCTCTATGACAAGTACAAAAGTTGAAGAGATCCTGGCATGGTCAACGCCCGACAAGGTGGTCGATGTGCAAAGCTTTGTCGGCTTTCCCAATGTCTCTCGTCGGTTTATAAAAGGTTTTAGCAAGATAGCCAAACCATTAACGGACTTGACAAAGAAAGGTAGCTAGTCGACGTGGACTCCTTCATGTCAGGATGCTTTTGACAAATTGAAGGAGATGTTTACCACAGGTCCAATTCTGACACACTTTGATGACACTCGTCCAACTAAGTTGGAAACTGACCCTAGTGACTTTACGTTAGAAGCCGTATTGTCTCACCTCTGAGAAGATGAGAAATGGCATCCGGTAGCATTTCATAGTGGAAAGTTCTCGCGAGCAGAGATAAATTATGACGTCCATGATTAGGAGATAGCCGCAATAGTGGCAGCCTTTAAAGAATGGGCATATATGGTTATGTCGGTTGATGATCATATATTGGTGTATACCGATCATAAGAATTTAGAGTACTTTAATACTACAAAGCCTCAAAACAGCATACAACACCACTGTCCAGAGTTTCTACAACGGTTTAATTTTAAGGTTATTTATAGAGAAGGACGGTTAAATGAAAAAGCTGATACATTGTCGAGGCATAGGGACTACCGCCCTGAAGGGGGGAGTAATTCCGAAACTTTTTCATTTTTTCGCCCTGCACAGTATATTGGAGAGGAGCCTGTCATCTTGCCACCACATGTATTACAGACTTGCCAAGGGTTTCCGTTGCAGACAACATTTCATGAGGCTCTTATGAAGGCAGCTGATGGTGATGAAAGCTATTTAGCAACGCTAAAGGCACTCCTCAAAGGCGCTAGTAAGGTGGATACAAATTTTAGTATCGAAAAGGACTTGCTCCTGTTTAAGAACAGGTGGTACATTCCAAAGGATGAAAGTCTAAGGGGAACGATCATGGAGGCAGAACATGATTCAAAGATTGCTGGGCACTTCGGAACATAAAAGACCATTGGTAGGGTTAGGGCTAACTGCTATTCGCCAAAGATGGATGAAAACATTAACGAGTATGTTCACTCATGGGATGTATGTCAACGTAATAACGTTATTCGGCATAAGAAGCATGGACTCCTAGAACCCTTAGAAGTTCCTATAAAGCCATGGACGGCAATATGCATCGACTTCATTGTGGGTTTAGCAAAGTCCGACGGGTACACAAAGTTATGGGTCATCGTAGACAGGTTCTCCAAGATGGCACATTTCATACCGCTAAGGACGGAGGAACACATTAAGGAATTGGCCTTGACGTTCGTGAAAGAAATCTGGCGCCTCCATAGACTTTCAGAATCAATTGTTTCTGACCGAGATACCAGATCCATGTCCAAGTTTTGGCCAAGCCTGATGCAGCTATTGCAAGTAAAGCTAAACCTCTCTGCCGCATTCCACCAAGAAAGTGATGGGCAAAGTGAAAGGGTTAATCAGATACTAGAACAATATTTAAGAAGTTATTGTTAATAATAGCAAGACGATTGGGTATCGCTGTTGCCTTTCGCGGAACATGCGTATAATACTTCAATGTCAGAATCCACAAAGGATAGTCCCTTTGAAATAAATTATGGATTCTCCCCACAGACTCCGTGGTCGGAGATAGTGTCGGATAACAAAGGAATACAGCCTGACAGTGAGCTTGTTGTGAAAGATTGGCAAGACACATGGCAAGAGATCCGAGAAACACTACAGCAGGCACACGATAGACAACGGAAATGGCATGATCAAAAGAGACAGCCAGCTCCGGAATATGTCACATTAGAAGATGTCTTATAGGGCAGAGCTAAGAAAGTGGATAGGGTTATGCTAAACCGCAAGAACCTCCGTACAAAAAGGCCTATGGAAAAAGTAGAACATAAGAAGTTTGGACCCTTTGTTGTCAAAGGCAAGGTGGCGTCTAGGGCCCATGAGATTAAGCTGCCGGAAGGATGGGACATCCATCCTGCATTCCATGTCAGTCTGTTTGAACACTATCGTGAGAACCCTGTGGGCAGGCCTCACAACATAATACCAAAACCTAACATAGTAGACAATCAGCCGAGCTATGTTGTTGCGGAAGTGGTTGATAGCCGATGGCATGGGAATCCTAAGTCGAAGTTTCCACACCGCTTTGTGCAATATCTGGTTGCTTGAGAAGGGTACGGTCCAGAAGAGAATTCCTGGGCACCGTTCGAGATGTTGGAAGATACCGCGATGCAATCATTGCAACAGTTCCATGGGTGGTACCCGTCTAAACCTAAAGACCATAGGGTTATAGACAATCCAAACTGTGGAACTAAGAGACGACGTTGACGGTCTGAGGACAGACCAAGAGAAGAGGGGAGTGGTATAACGACCTTATGATAGGTAGCTACAATAACTACCACCTTAGCCCAAATGGTATACCAAGAGGTAGTCAAAGGTGGTATGGTCTGGTATATTGGTATACAAGAATGCAGGTTGGCCTAAAGGCAAGGCCTAGGGAATAGTGGAGTGGCCTTAGAGACTCTATTAGGCAGGGTAACCTTTGGAGAGAACATTCCCATAAGACCAAGGGAATTATGGAAATGTTACACGGATCTCCGAGACGACTTGTGTGGTCGACTGGATGACTTCCGGAGCGGTTAAAGGCATAAGAGGGCAAAGTTACCCTACCTTGGGAATTTGGTCCTGATGCCCATGGACCCCAGTTACCCTACTGAGCTGTCCAAATTACCCTACCTTCACCAGCAAAGTCATGCTAGAACTTAGAGGTCAATTGTCTGACATTCTATGGGCTCTTAGATGTTCTTGGACGCACACGCATCTGCGCGTGGAGGCCATACCCCTGTGTGAAGGTGGCCCGAACATACTATTGAACTTGGGCGGGTTCTGCTAACACCCCCCTCAGGCCCCAGCTTGGGAGGGCGCGTCCTAGGCAGATGGCTGTATAGTTGCTGATTTGCTGGTGAAAAGAGGTTATTGGAGCAGCTGCCGTAACAGTTAGGCGGGAGCCTATCTCAAAGTCTTGCGAGATAACTCATGCCGATAATCTTAATCGTAGACGGAGATTTTCTAGGAAGGCTCAATGACTCAAAATAGAAGTAGGTACAGTGACAAAGACTTTTCTAGCATAAAAACTTATATTGATAAGATCTCTTCTCCGTTTCTTGATACTTTTCAAATAGCTCGGGAGGCACCTCCATATTTATATGCCGCGTCTGGGTGGTCGCGGGCTACATCTAATTCTCATACTAACTAAATACCTACGAACAAACTCTAGCTTCTTCTAAAAGTGGGAACACCATTTGACCCTGACAATTCTGTTATCTCACTTCGACTTCCGAATCGCAACACCATGGAATTACCTGACGCTGCTCCCACTGATCGGTCCATTGGTTACGATCCATCTTCCTCGGCATGGAGTCTTGCTTACCATTTGCATACGCAGAATGGTCTCCATGATCGAACCAACAAAGGGGCCAGCTTTGTTATCGAACCTCTCAGCATTGCAGACATATTCTGCAACCGACATCTGCGATGCATAAGATAGACTTGTCATGATAATCGCACCAATAGCCATTATCTCTCCATAGTCATATCGTTATCGAATGGTTCCGTCAGTATCATGAAAATACTATTGACGTGTGTGAGTGCGGGTATATCTGATTTCTCAAACTACCTCATCCAACAACACCATTCACTTCTGCGACTTTCATCGCGAGAGCGTGGAGTATAGAATATGTTGCTTAACCATTTTCCGTAAAAACGTCTCGTTACTTATTGACCACTCTAGCGACTCTTGTCTTTAGTGCTCAGTAACCTTATGCGATGTAGACCGACTTGGCTCGAACCACTTGCTTAAGCTCGCGAAAGGCCTTCCCCCATATATCCTGCGAACGGGATCCGGCCGGACGGCCAGCCGCGAGGTATATGGGGTTATGAGGAGGGCTCCAATGACCATGTCTTTGGTTAGGGGACGCAACTACGGCGGCGTCTGCCAGTGTACCGCCGTCGCAACGCTGGTGCGGGAGGGGGGTGTTGGCTTGTCCTTTTGAACTTAGAATCCTAAGGTAGGGTAACTATAGGTCTTTATTCTCTAAGGAAAGGCTACGCCTTCCGGTATGCCTAACACGAGCTCCCTCTCTTTATGCTTCGTCCTCGTACGCTTCTAAGATCTTCCTTCTCTTTTTCCAAACAAATGAAATCCTTTTTGAACTCCAGGTCGTAGGGTCAAAAACCTCATGCGTTTACTTGTCCACATGAGGAAAACCTTTCTTCCCTATTCAACATCTGCCCTACTCGGCATATCTGGGTTTTCCTCATGAAAACTTTCTATCAACTCCTGAGCCTTATCTAAACTCTCAGGTGGTTCCCAGGTGTTCTCATCCTCAGAACACCCTTTCCATTGAACAAAATATCTTAATTCGCGCATTCGCTTGTTGCGACCACGAACCTTCCTTGTATAAGAGATTATTTCACTCTTTACAATCCGTTCCACTTCCCATTCGAGATCGCCATAGATCTCTTCTGGCTCTCGCGGAGGCTGGTCTCTTCCTTGTCGGACTGAGGTTCAACAGGGTTCTAACAGCGAAACATGGAAGGTCGGGTGGATCTTCCATGTAGGCGATATTTCGAGTTTGAAAGCGCGTTGGCCCTTTGCCTCTACGATCCTGAACGGTCCATAGAGCTTGGGACGTAAACTTCTTCGAGGGCCGTTTCGTACGAATATTCTTTCCATTTAACATTACCAAATCGCCTTCTTTATAATCGGGCTGTTGTAATGCTTTTCGGTCGTAGTACTTTTTCATCGCCTCTCGAGTATAGTTTAGCGCTTCTACCGCTCGTTTGTGAATCATCTTCATCCAGTGACTATACAACTCAGCCCCTGGATTCTGAGCGTGTCGCTCTCGCATCCATTCTGTCTATGGATGATAACCGTAATTCGCGAAGAAGGGTGACATTCCATGTGCATTCGTTGCGGAATTGTTGTACGCGAATTTGGCTAATGGTAACAGCTGATACCAATCGTCTTGGTCATAATTGACGAAATTTCTTAAGTAACCTTCCAGCACTTGGTTGGTTCTTTCCGTCTGACGGTCCGTCTGGGGATGGTATGCTGTTGACATCTTTCTTTTAATTCCTAGCAACTTGCATAGGGATTCCCAAAATTCTCATGAGAATTTTGCATCCATGTCGGATATGATTTCTGTGGGTAGGCCGTGAAGTTTCCAAACTTCTCGTAGGAAAACGTTTCCGAAGTCCTTTGCGGTCGCATTTGTCGGGAGACCGATAGAGTGTACCATCTTTGTAAATCGGTCGACTACTACCATGATTTGAGTGTAGCCTTGTGATTCCGGTAGTTGGGTAATGAAATCTGTTGAGATAGACTTCTATGCTGCGTATGGTGTTTCGAGAGGTTGAAGTAGTCCACATTGTGCATGTCGTGGAGATTTGTTGTGTTGGCACTCATCGCATGACCGAACGTAATTGTTTATCCATTCGGTGAGTCGTTTCCAATAAAGATCTCTCGTGATTATCTCTATTGTCTTTTCCATCCCAAAATGTCCTGCTACCTTCAAGTCGTGGCATCCTTTTGCAATCTTTGTTTTTAGAGCATCGTTCGCAGGTATATATAGGCGATTTTTGAAGTAGGGGAACCAGTCTCTGTATTGCCAATTTCTAGGCAATTCTTTGTCCCGGGTTATTAGATCTTTTAGGGTTGCTTCTCTGCTCAACCATTCGAGATCTCGGTTAGACGCCTCTGGGACTTATTCCCAGAGTCCTAACTCGTACTCCTGTCGTAGAGCTTTGGATATCATAGGGCTTGACACCATGACTTCTTCCTGCAGGAGCCATGGGTTTCGTGCGATATCGTTTTCGCTAAATAATCTGTTTTCCCTGCTGTCTGCATATAGTTGACACATGATCGGTTGTACCTGTTCTACCGCGATGGTTCGCTTAGGCGGTAGGTCCGTGCTCCCAAATCCTTTGTTTCCTCAAACTGTTATTTGTAGGTTGTCTACCTCCATCATATCTGACGTATCTATTTTTTCGATGATCATTTGTGCAATCATTCCCCTTCCTGAACCTGATAACTCTTTTTGCCATGATTCATCATAATGACTTTGACTTCTCCCGTATAGTCGGCATCTATTACTCCTCCGCCGATTCCTATACTTTTTTTATATCCTAGGCCGCTTCATAGGGCTATGCTAGCATAAGTCCCTTGCGGTATTCCGATCGCTATCCCCGTCCCGACTAACCTCTGTCCCTGGGCCGGTATTAGGACATCCTCTAGGGCGTATAAGTCATGTCCCACTGAAAGTCTGGAGCCTCGCGTCGGTAACGTAGCCTTGGATGCCATCTTCATTACTTGAATGGCTGCGGCTTGTTGCACTAGCATCCGTTTTGTCAATTTTTCCTGAACCGGTGCATCTTGTACGAGACTTATTGAGAAATGTTCTGGTTTTAAGATTGACTGTTCGGTATGCTCAGCTCCCTCCTCAGGACGATACTCCAGTCGTCTGCTTAATGCGTCTGGCTTACCGCTTCGCGATCCTGGTCGATAGATAATTTTGAAATTGAATGATGCAAGCAATTGCGCTCAACGAATTTGTCTTTGATTCCACTTCTTTGTCGTCAAGAAGTGTTGCAAATTCTGGTGATCGGTGTAAATTGTAATCGGCTTAGCTGCGCCATACAAGTAGTGTTTCCATTCCATGAACACTTCTAATATGGCTAGGAGTTCTTTATCCTGAATCTTGTAGTTGCGTTCAGCTGAATTCAACATTCGGGAATGGAAAGCCACCGGGTGAAGCCTTTTATCTTGAAATTGGGATAAAATTGCTCCAAGTGCGAAGTCGCTGGCGTCGGTCTCGATTTCTGTTTCCCATTCCGGGTAAAAATGCGCCAGGATCGGCGCCGTTGTGAATCGCTGTTTGAGTTTTTCAAATGCTATATTCTGCTCTCGTCCCCAGCTGAATTTTTGTTTGTCTCCCTGCTGCGCTTCCGTTATTGGTTTGCATATCTTCGAGAAGTTTTCGATGAATCTTCGATAGAAGTTTGCAAAGGCAAGAAAAGTTTGAACTTCCTTCACCGACCTAGGTGCCTTCCATTTCCTTATGGAGTCTACCTTCCTTGTGCTCATTGTCATCCCGTCTGTTGCCAGAATATATCCTAAAAATTCCACAGCTTGTACATGAAACTCGGACTTTTTAATGGTCACCGCCAACTGGTGCTCCATTAACCGCGAAAGCACTTTTTGGACCATGGCAACATGTTCCGCATGCGTCTTGGAGTAGATAAGGATGTCATCTAGGTACACCACTACTCCTTGGTCAAGAAATTCGGGTAATATTTTATTGATCATGCGTTGGAAAGTTGCAGGAGCATTGACTAATCCAAACGGCATGACTTTGTATTCGTATTGTCCGTACCGAGTTCTGAACGCTGTCTTCCATTCATCACCCTTCTTAATTCTGATCAGGTGGTAACCGTCCTTGAGGTCCAACTTCGTAAATATTGTGGCGCCGGCAACCCGATCTCGTAATTCGCTCATTAAAGGAAGTGGATATTTATCGAGAATCGTCAATTTGTTAAGTTGACGGTAGTCCACACATAATCGTACACAACCGTCTGGCTGTGGTACAAACAAAATTGGCGCTCCAGCCGGTGACTGGCTATGCGTAATTTTGCCTTGTGCCAACATTTCGTGAAGGTAAGTTTTTAAAGTATTTAACTGGTATTGTGACATAGGGTAGATGGGTCCACAGGGAGGTTCTGATCCCGCCATTTGGTCAATCGCATGGTCAAACGTCCAGTAACGGGGGCACCCTATAGAGAGGTGAACGCGAAGGTTGCGACCGCACCAAAACTCAAAGTAGAAGATAGAGATAGAGTAAATAATTCACAAAGAATCAAAACACTTAAACTTAATATTGTTAAGCTGAAAGCTTCACTCAATAAGTTCTCTTGAGGAAAGTTGGTTATCGAAGTAGAATGCCAAACGCTTAAACTTAAGTAGATATCAGATTTAAGCCTTTGACATTCACCACTACTCCGACCTTGTGCGAGCACCCTGTCCTGCTCAGGGTTTGTCCGAGGTCTACCCTCCATCAGGAATTATCCAGCTGGAAGTGTCGGACCAACTCGGGTACACTTAACTCCGTCAATAGGATATGAGTTTCTGCAATGCATCTCCAATACAACCGCAGGTGGAAAAGCTCTTCCTATCGAAGTCATACCAGTGGCTAACTGTTATGACAACAACCGGAGTCAATACCTAGGTGGTGGACTCACTGGCCCAGTGGCAGTTTCGTCTATACAAGCTATGCAGTCGATCATTTAATC
>Ga0307509_10005779_pt1 | contig 16989 bp, 19 predicted proteins | sample 10_EM_MG_FD_202245 | JGI IMG/M metagenome (GOLD analysis project Ga0307509, IMG submission 202245) | Populus trichocarpa ectomycorrhiza microbial communities from riparian zone in the Pacific Northwest, United States - 10_EM | ecosystem: Host-associated > Plants > Roots > Unclassified | place... | reverse complement strand
CGAACTCATAACGGGGGGTGGAGTTTGGAAAGTGGTGATAATCCCGTGGTGTTGAGATTTCAATCGCCGGGTGTGTAGAGGAGACGGAGGATGGTTGTCTTTGTACCTTAAACAAATGCATATGATTTCAAAAAAAAAAAAAGAAAAAAAGAAAAAAAGAAAAAAAGAAAAAAATGGTCATAGCAGTTAGACACGCTTCCGCTCCCCTCTTCCCCCCCCCCTACGTTCCTCCACACCAGGTCGCTCTGCGCACGATCTTTTCTCCCACACATTTCGTCCTCCTTGTTGGGCTTTGCGTCCCCACCCTCACCCTCAGTCATGGCCTCCCACCAGGGTGGCCCCCCGAGAAATGCTACCCCGGCTCCACTCTCCCCTTGCCCGGCCACCGGGAACCTCAACCATCTGGTTTCACTCTTCCACAAGACAGCAGCCGACCTAGGTCTCCCGGCCGCAGGTTTCCCTTCCATCACACCAGCCAACATCTCCACTCTCTCCATCGGAGAACAAATGCTTCTCCCTCTTCTCTGTACCTCCCTTCACTCGAGCGTCCAGATTGCGACCGCTCTCGTGAGCCTATCCACCGAAATCCATGACCTGTCCTCTCAGCTGGCCAACCTGGATCTCTCCCCACAACCCCCTAACCTTGCCCCTCTCCAAGTAGCCCTTCCTGATATCGCCTCTCATCTCCCGTCAGCCGCTCAGGCCCCTTTTCCCCCCTAATGCCCCAGCATAGCACCACCTGCCCCACACTCTTCTAGCAGGACACGCCCCACCCCCACTGGTGACACCAACCCCTCTCGTGAGGAGAAGGGGAAGGAGAGAGCTCCTCTGGCCCCAGCCCCACCACCTCCCAACAGGGTCTGGCCATCCCCCTCAGCTGACTTCGATCTCCCGAGATATGACATGTCAACCTCCCTTCCCACACTATATGGCAACCCTGAGGCATTTGCCAAGAAATACCCCCACACCTGGGAAGCGGAGGGATTCGCCAAAGGGGAATACCCCCCTGGTCCCGCCTGGACCCCCGGCCACCTTGATCCTGGCTGGCGGCCCCCCACTACTAGGCCCCCCAGGCCACCCCCACGTACGCTCAGGCTGTTGCGCCCCCCACTAAGGGAAAGAAGGGTTGGCAGGCGAAACTCTCTCTCTCGGCTTGCTCCGTTGCGGTTGTGTCAGGTGAGGCTTTTGTGGAACCTCCCCCTCCCCTCCCCCAAGCTGTCCGCGGATTCTTTGCCTCCAGAACTACCCTCGAACCCTATACGGAGGCACTCAAGATCGCAGCCCACTTCCCTGACATCGCCGCCTCTATTCTCAGAGAGGCCAATTGTTCCCTCCCCCTCTCCTTCACCTACATAGTCAACGACAGAGGTTCTGTGTCACTACTCGGTACCGACCTCCACACCCCCACCTCTGCGTACACCCCCTACTTCACTCCCCTCACCACGAGATTAAACAAAGTGTTCCTGGTGGGCAACTCCCCTTCGGATCTCTTCAAGCCCGCCCCGAACGAAACACAGCTATCAATTCACTCTATTCCCCTTGCCTTCCTCCCCTCAGATGACAACCAACTCTTCCCCTCTCTTCACGAGTCCATCCGCAATGCCAGGGGAGTCTCCATTCTCTCAGCACGTTTCCTTATCCCGGACCAGGCATCTCGAAGTCAAAAAACAGCCACCTTCGTGGTTGTTTCAGTGGCCCCGTCCGACGCTTTTACCCTCCTCCCCTCGTTCAACCTCTTCTCCCGGAACCGAAGAGTCGAACAAATGTTCTCCTCCTCCAAAAACTCCCAGTGTAGGAAGTGCTGGAAGTTCGGCCACACTTCCCACCGCTGTTCCAGCTCATTACCCGTCTGTCCCTTCTGCTCGCTCACCCATAGAAAAGCGGAGCATCGCTGCCCTAACCCTTCCTGCCCTAAGAGTGGTAACCTCCAACCGATTCTCAGCTGCTGCCCCTCCTCGGTGGTGTGCTGTCCTAACTACCAAGAGGAGCACTCTGCTCGTAGCAGGGACTGCCCCTCCTGCCCCAAAGCCACCACAGATACACCAGTGGTGCCGTCTCCCCAGACGCAGGACAGCATGGATCTCGCTGAAGACCAGGCTGGCCCTTCAACGATCATTCGTTCAGCACCAGGTGCCCCTCCTCAGACCCCGAGTGCCCCTGTACTCCGCCGCAATGCTCCGCTACCTAGGCAGAGAGCCTACTGCACCATCACTGATCTCGCCCCAAGAGAGACCAGTGATGAATCCCTAGCCTCCAACTTCTCTGAGGGCTCTGCCCAATAATGGACAATTTCTTTACCCGTTACTCGGACAGCTCTGCTGTCTTCCCGTTCTTTCCAATCGTTCAACATAACTGCCTTGGAAGCTGGGATGTTTTTCTTTCACTCTTTCACAGCTTTACCTTGCTGCCTCACCCTCCCTTACTTGTCACAATTCAGGACCCCCCCTCCAGACAGTCGGTACTGCCAACCTTTCCAGGATTTCTTTCCTTCGCCCCCCCTCCCCCTGGCCGCCCATGAGTGGCCATTTATGTTTCTCGAGTTCTGAACCAACACTTGTCTTGCTCCACTGTTTTTCACGATTCCTCAGAGATGCTTTCAGTGGATATTCTTTCCTCAGAGGGTCTTGTTGGATCCCGCCACGGCTCTCTGAGGGCCATCTCGGTATACCTTCTCCATACAAACTGTCCCCCCTACCGCTCCATACCCCCCGAATGCCTTTTTTTGGTTCTTTCCTACCCTCACCTTGTTCTGGGTGACTTAACCTCCATCATCCACTGGTGGATCCCTGCCGCTCCCTCTCTGAGAGGGAATTTACTCTCTCCATGCGTTATCTGGATGCTGCCTTTGACATCCCATACAACCTCCTCAACACTCCTGGGGTTTACACTCGCTTCCCGTTTGACACCATCTCGAGACCTTCCGTTTTGGATCTGGCCTTTGCGAACACTGCTCTCTCTCCCCTCGTCTCCTCATGGGATACACCCCTCCTCTCCACCGGCTCAGACCACGTCCTGTGTGTAATAACACTGCAACCACCTGCAATCATGCTTCCCCCCCCACTCCACACTGGGCCCTCCTCGACCTGCAAGCAGTCGGGCAAGTCCTAGATGACTTCACCTCACTACCCTGTCCGTCAAGGCCTACACCGAATTCTCTTAGCTGATGGTTTGACATTTCCTCCACTCGCCTGACCTCCCTCCTGACCTCCCATGCCCTGGGCAGGCATCCGTATCCTCGCTCGAAGCCATGGTGGTCCCCTCGCCTTTCGTCCCTGAGAAGGGAATACCACAAATTTGCAAGTATCTCCCGCCTTGACCCGTCCTCCCTCAACTGGAGCAATGTCAAGAGCTCAAGGAGAACATACTTTAAGGCCATTGCTTTGGCCAAGAAGACTCACTGGTCGGACTTTTTGTTATCGGCCACCACACACTCCCTCTGGACGGCCAAAAGGTTTGCGTTTGCCCGCCCGCCGCAGAGGTTCCCGGATTTGCCGGGGGCCACTGACCCATCTGTGGTAGCAGAAACACTCCTTCATCACTTTTGCCCGCCCAAGCCCCCTCCTCCCCCACTCCTCCGCCTCATACGCCACGAGAACTATATCCCCCTCACCTCTGAGGAAGTATTGAGAGCCCTTGCCAAATACTCGAACACCTCCGCCCCGTGTCCCGACCACATCCCGTATTCGGTCTGGAACTCTGTCCACCGCCTCAAACCCTCCTTCCTCCCCTCCTTCCTGGACCCCATGCTGGCCTATGGTTTCCACCCTCCCTCTCTCAAGAAGGCACTTGGTATCGTCCTTGACAAGCCGGGTAAACCCTCCTATGACTCACCCTCCTCCTTCAGGGTCATTGTCCTCCTCCAGACGCTTTCTAAGATCCTTAAGAGAGTAGCAACCTCCCGCCTCTTAGCCCAGGCAGTGACCTGCTCCCTGATTCACCCCCTCCAGTGTGGGTCCCTCCCTGGGAGATCCATGGCCAATGCTACCCTCGTCCTACAATACCACGTTGAATCTTTCCACCGTCTCCGCTATAAGGTCTCCACTCTCTTCCTCGATGTGAAAGAGGGTTTCGACAACGTAGAGTCTCCCTCCCTTCTCTCTCTCCTCCGCAGGAAGGGGGTCAGCCCGTATCTGGTTTAGTGGGTTGGCTCTTTCCTCAGAGACCGTACCTTCTGCCTAACATTCCCGGGGTCCCCTCGCTCATTCCCTCCCATCTCAGTAGGTGTCCCTCAGGGCTCCCCTATCTCACCCTTACTATTCGTCATATATCTCTCCTCCCTCCACCTGGAAATCTCTAAATCACTTATTGTCTCCTATGTCCATGATTTTGCTGTCACCATTGCCTCACCCTCCTACAGGACCAATGTTCGCCTTCTTCAGAAATCCTTCTCATCACTCAAGAGAAAGGCCTCTCCAATCAATATCTTCTTGTCCGTTCCAAAAACTGAACTGATCTACTGGAGGACCGCCAGGAGCAATGAGTCGCTGTGCTCCCTCCCGGTGCAACTTAAGGGTCAGCTCTTCCGACCATAGTCCCGCCTGTAGTGGCTGGGCTTTATCTTCACCCCCTCCTTCGACCCAAGATCCCACTTCTCTAGGAGGTACACCCTCGCCAACACCGCACTAGCCACAATTCGTCGCCTCTCCTCTCCTGGAATGGGCCTCCCCCCCCACCTCTGTCTCTCCCTGGCACACTCGCTTTTGGCCCCAATACTTTTGTATGGGTCTGCTGTTTGGCACCCCCCCACGACCATCATGAACCAATGTCCATTTTCTGGCGTCCGGTCTGTAGGTGGGTCACCAACTGCTTTACCACCACCAACATGACGTGCTTGCACAGGAAGGCCTGTCTCCCTCCACTGCCTGTTCTCGTACGCCACCAACGCCGTCTTGCAGGCCTGAGGCTTATTTGCTTCCCCCCGGAGATAAACCCTGCCTCCGCACGCCTCCCTAAGTCTGTCCCCACCTTTTCGCCTCACCGTGCTCCTCTAGTGGTACGTGGGAAGATCACCTTACAGCCATATCTCTTCTTTAATCTTGACTGGTGCTCCGCTGCGGACAAGGTCAGGAATCCAAGGTACCGCTACAACGCCATCACTGCTTTAGCTAACTCGGCCGTTCCCCTCATCCACGACATGGTCACCCTACCCCCCATCTCCCTCCATCTGATGGACTATCTCCCTCCTGTTCCCAGGGTTCTCCCATCGTATGCACGCCTCAAGCTCTGAGCCAAGCAGCTCCTCCTCTCTGACTGGTCTGCCACATTGGCCCCCTGTACTACCCTTATCCCCTCTCGACACACCCCCATCCTTTTATGGGCCTTGGAAAGTTTGTTGCAGGGAGGATCCACCAGATGCACTCTGGAAAAAGTTACCTCGTGGCTCACCTCTCATAGGACAATCCTGATGCCGACACATCCTACCCACTATGCTCTGGGGCCCCCCAAACCTTTGAGCATGCCATCCTATCCTGCCCCTCGTCCGCCCATCAGAGATCCCACCTCCTTCAAGGGGTCTTGGACCTGGCCCCCGAGGCCCCTCTCTGGTCCGACCAGCAACTGCTTATTGCCCTGGCTGAGTTTATTCGCACCACTGCCACTGGGTTCCCCCCCGGGATGCCTCTGCTCACCCCTTCACTCCACACGCCTTTGCCGAATCCGCTTTTTTCCTCTACATCCCACCCGCCCCTGGCCCTCGAGGCTAGATGGTGGCTATATACTTTCCTTTATCTTAGCTCTGGCTGCATTGCGATGATTATTGGTCGCGTTGGGGGAACTGGTTATGGTCGTTTCTTTTGTTGATTGTTAGTTTGATTTTTGGTTTTGTTTTGGCCATATCGTTAAAGATGTATGTCATTTCTTGTACAGTAGAAACAATGAACATATAATTTAAAAAAAAAGAAAAAAAAAGAAAAAAAAAGGTCACAGTAGTTAGAGCTCTTCACGCAACTATCCAAGTAATAGACCACTCAGATACTGGGACACGGGCCAAGCCCATTGACAGTGACCTTCCATGGGTGCAAGATGTTCGCCATACCTAATACCCTCATCTCTATGTTACCTTGCTTGTATGCAAGGACTCCATTCCTACACGATAGGACTTCCTATGATCACTACACCTATGTGGAATACAAGATGTTACTCTATAACAATAGACTAAGTAGACTACGTAGACTATATCGATAGTCTATGATAGTCACGATAGTCGTTTCCCGTTACGAACACCACAAGGAAGGCTGGTTTGTTACAACACCCCTACTTATTGATATCTTCACTAGAACTATCAATAAGAACCTATCAATAAAGATAGACATAGTAAGTGATATTTACCATTGGTATGATCACAAATACTAGTCTATCCAATACCTTGCATATGTCGGCTTGGTTCTTGACTGTAAACTATGAGAGGTTTGATGATGAAGTCGGCCACTTCATTGGTTCAAACAAGAAGCCCAAATGTCTATGTATTATATTATCTTCTTGCTAACCATGGGACCGTGCATCTCTCACTGGTGAAGTCTCCCAAAGACCAGAAAGAAGAGGGCTCTGAGCCAGAGGTTACTGCTGGGGCGATTAGTTCTCAGGGTCAAAAGGGGTTTGCACATTTTGATAAAATAGGGTTTAGATAGTAGATACTTGGTTAGTACGAGAGTTGGATATAGCCCGCAAACACTCAGATGCGGGGTATAACTATTGAAGTGCCTCCCACGTTTTAGCAACATTCTCCATCTCTGCTACACCTACAGTGATTGAAATCTCAACACTATGAGATTATCACCACTTTCCTTTCCTCACCTCCCATCATGGGCTTGCACTAGAAGGTGCCGGTATTCCTCTGCTATCCTTCTCATACTCTTAGATTTATCCTCTGAGTCTTCTGCCCTCTTGGTTGATGGATTCATCATCTTCTGTTGATGTTTCCTCTTCCTACCCCACTTTTGCTTAGGTCTCAATTAGAGCATCAGCACAGTCGGCAACACTCCCCTCTCACTCATGTTACAGATGGCTGGGAACACGGTTTACAGTAAGAGAAAACACTTCAACAGGCCACGGTCGATTTCTCTATTCTCTTTCTTTCTTTAAGAGGCTCTCTAGTCAGATACAAATGTAGTTACCGATAGTTTCTATGGCCAACAGTTGGGTCTACCCTTCCTTCTTCCCTTTTCTACAGTCAGATAGGCTAGCACCCAACTGCTTCTTTCCACTCCTAGCGGGCATCTTACTGCTCTATCCACTCCTGCTGCCTTACCATCACGGCAGCCCTCCTCAGTTACACTCTGTGTTGGTATTGTACTATCTCCTTTGCTGTTGTTAATGCCTTGGGAAGGATGTAATGTTCGGCTTTCCGGTTTTACAATTGGGACCTTTGGGTTTAGCAGGCCCCGCTTGCAGTTTTCTTTTTTGTGTTGGTTTATTTTTTTTGTACTTACTCTGGGGTCTACGGCAAAGGTTTTCCTGTTATTTCCTGCTTGTGTTTCTTTTGATTTCTCTCTTCTGCCCACTGTGGCTAGTCAGTTGAGGGTTTCTCTTGGGGTATAGGATGGGCGGTTGGTTACAGACCTGAGGGACTGGGGATGATGGTTTTTTCCTTGGGCCGGGGGGAGTAGGTTTTTCGATGCCTTATCTAATGATACATGTGAGCTTTGTACCTTAAACAACGAATATACTATGAATAAAACAAAAAAAGAAAAACCAATTCCCACGCTTTAGCAAAACTGATCAAGCACTGGAGAAGAGATCTTATCAATATAATAAGTTTTACTCTAGAAAAATCTTTTATTATTCTATCTACTTTACTACGCATACTTTACTTGAGCCTTCCTAGACAATCTCTGTCTATAATAAGGATTATCAGTCTTAGTTATCTTACTAAGTCTTAGAGATAGGCTCCCGCTTCACAATGGTAGAGTATGTTCTATAAGGCTGACAATAAGTAGCGTCTCTTAAGCCAACCATCAAGTACATCTCACCAGGGGAGCTTGCATGTCTGAATATCATATTGTGTAGTCACATACATTGAATGATGGACTACAGAGCTTGTATAGACGAAATTACCATTGAGCTAGTGGGTCCACCACCTGGGTATTACTCCAGTTGTAGTCATGACAGTTAGCCACTGGCATGACCTTAATAGGAAGAGTTTTTCTCCTGCACTTGTATTGGAGATGTATCGTAGAAACTCTTATCCTATTCACAGAGTTAAGTGTACCCAAGTTGTTCCTATACTTTCTGCAGGATAATTCCTGATAGATAGTAGACAGTGGGCAGCCCTGAGCAGGACAGGGTGCTTGTACAAGCTCGGAGTAGTGGTGAATGTCAAAGGCTTAAATGTGATATCTACTTAAGTTTAAGCGTTTGGCATTCTACATCGATAACCAATGATTTTCAAGAGAACTTATTGAGTGAAGCTTTCAGCCTAATGATATTAAGTTTTACCGTTTTGATTCTTCTTGAATTATGTACCATTATCTTCATCTTCTACTTTGAATCTTCGGTGCGGTCGCCCTTAGAGTTCACCTCTCTATAGGGTCCTCTCGTTACACAGGGGAAGATTTATGTGAGAGTGGGCAAGCAAGTTGGATGGAGGACCTCCACGTTCTTATTCAAAAATGTCTTGCTAATACTTGGGAGCAGTTTTGTACCACTAAGCGGGATGTTATTACAGCTTCATTTCGGAAAGTGGTCTTAGCTTTACCTATTGATGGGTCTTGCGATAGCGAGTTGTCAATCAAAGGTCTCAACAATGAATTGCTTACTATTGGCAACTGGAGACTGGACAAGAGAAATAGGGAGGATAGCAGCATGATTGGGCAGTCGAGAAGCTTTGATATTCAAGATACTGGCAATGAGGCTACTGAAGGGGTAGAAGAAGACATGGAGGAGGATATTAATCTAGACGAGGCTGATGAGACTGATCTGATCAATAGAAGTTAACTATTGAACATGAGGGAGCAGAGAGCAAACAGTGGGGGACTCTGGACTGCCCAAGAATGTTTGAGTTTACCATCACATCTTGAGTTTATAGTTCACCTTCCCCTCCGGTTCATTCTCCTCTCCTTCTCTCATGTTATTATGTTTTTTTATATTTTGATATGTTTGATTCGTAATGTGTATCGTATGCCATTCTCTTATCACATATCTCAGGGTCCCGCACTCTAATTTGACCTACTAGCGCCAGTCGAATCTTGCCAGATAATGCGGTAATATTATTTATCCAGACCAGTTTTTGCCTCTTCCTGTAGCTCACTACCATCCCACCGGATGAATCTTTGACCGAGCAGCACATCCGCCCACCCGGGTCTGCTGCCATCGTTTCCGCTATGAACGGGCTATCCCATATTGGTACGACACGGGATAAGGGGTCAGGTGTGAGAGAAAGAGTGATAGGTGGTGAATACCCATTCCACTTATGCTATATGCATGCAAACATCTCGCTGTTATCACAAATACACGTTTGTGAAACGAGTGCCCGGCAAGTCACTTAGAGCAGCTCTCACGGGGAGATGCTTGAATGGGGTCTCAGAGCCATCACTCAAGCGGGGTCAACCTAAAATCGTGCCCCGAGGGGATACGTGGTAGACTCGATCAATCACCAGGGTACAAGTACAAGTACATTGTACTAGCGAAAGCAACGTACAATTCCACCAGTAGAATGAAACCATTTATGCACAACAGCCAAACACCACCATAAAGCACAATGGCATTCCTCATAATGCCACCTAACTTCCTAAGACGAACTCCTCATCCTAATACGCATGCTAACGCCCACCTCCCGCAACATCACTCCCATTCCTATACTCACACACACACTCCATCCGCTAGCACCAATGGTCCTATTTTAAATTACGGCAACACAATAACCCAGCTCCCACCGACCAAACACACACACATAAACTAGCCAATAGAATACAGGAAAGAAAGGAAACCCAACACCATTCCAAGAGCAATACTTATCAGAGCGGCTCAATACAAAAACCCGCCCCCTTCCACCAACTTAGCGTAGAAATCTATTTAAACCTCCCCGCATTCAGATCAGGGGTTTCATAGCTCATGTTACTAATACAGGAAAAAGAAGAAAGCACCCCATACGAAAGCAGAGAAATAAAGGAAACAAACTCCATTGCGATAGAGCTGGCTTAAGGGACGTAGGCGCCATTGGTATCGGTATGAGGAATAGGGATCCTTTTCGCCCTGTTGTTATAACTCTCGGGGAGAATCTTGAGGAGTCAGTTTTGATCTATGAGAGCAAGTGGTATAGGGCTCACTTCAACAATTTCGTTTCTGGGAAACTTCAAACTGGGAATATCAGAGGTCGAACAGGCCATTAGATACCCGTACAAGACTCTCAAGACACTCTCGTGAGCGATGATCAAGAGGTCGTTCTTCTCCCTCTCGAGTTCGAGAATGATAGGTTCCATTCTAACGGCAAGATCATGATAGCTCTATGACTTCAATCAGCTAGTACACCCCAATGATGGCATCCCACATACCTCGCCTCTCGGGAACCGATGATGATAAGGGTCAAGTTGATGCTTATCCCAGTCAGCTGGGTAATGCGCCTTAATCTCTTCTTCAGTCATCTCAGAATTCCCAGGGTTCAATTGGCTCATTTGGGGCCTCTGCTTGACCTTGAAGCCCTTCTCCTGGAGGTGGGCGGCGGTCTGGACTGTCTTGCGTCTAGTACTAGTCCACACAGTCAAAGGCTTCAATTCCTCATCACTTCCGCCCTGCCTGATAAACTCTTCTCTCTCCTTCTTACGATGCTCCAGAAGGGCATTACACAAACGCTGAGAGTAACTCTCCCCTTCATCACAAAGTAAACCATCAGCCTTATAGGAGTCCTCCCCAGTGGAGACGCCAGCGCGGGCAAAGTAAGTCTGCCGAGACTTAATATGAAGATTCATCAAATAAAATACGATGCGGTTGGGTAGATACCCGAAACGGCAGTTGTTGACAATAATACGTTCACCAGCATTAATCATCTAATATCACTCGCCGTTAATTGTCTATAGGCTATATCAAACCAGGGAGCGCCCACCTTTATGTAATTAAGTTCGTGCTCATCCATGGTCTCGAAGTGTGGGATTTTAGCCCCCATCCGACGGATATAATCCTGGACCGCATCATTCGGGTTCCACCCTTGGTACTAAACAATTTACATTTGTCAGCAGCAAGCCTCCAGTCATATATATCAACTGATAGCTCACATCAGGAGAAGAAATCTTGACACTTCTAACGTTCTGCTCAATAATCTTTGGATCGTCCACATAGGACTCGATGAATATAGTCTGCAAGCACCGGGGATCTCAACAAACTGCCACAATGGGCCAGGGAGAATGCGAACCATGTACCTGAATATCATGCTTTAAAAACTCCTTTGAAAGCTGTTTACGGCCTTCAGCCGTAGGATTGACTGCATCATAAATAGCCACCTGGCCCATTTCATGATCTAGGAAATGGTATAGGTCGAATCTACATTTCTGGAGGATAGTTTGCCGCAACTTCACAGAAGACGGAGATGCTATAGACTCGCAATAGTTAGTGAGTACAGTGCGTTATTAATCCACCCCCGGCCTCGGCAGTTGATAAAGGAGGGCAAGAAAATACGAAGTAGAGGTGCCATGTAGCGAGATTAGTACACGAAAAAAAGTGACGCCTGATATCGCCCAAGTTGGAGTCCGGCTAGCCTTGGCGAAGGCACAACGGATTGAGGATCAGGGATCCTGCAGAATCAGGAGAGCCTCACCGTCAACGAAGAAGTAGTCATGTGGGACATCAGTCCCTGGGCCCATGTGCGCACGCCGATAGTCGCCCAGATGGAAAGCACGGGTTTTCACTCCCAACCTGTATGCGGACCATTTGAGCACAGCGCATACATCAAGCAGCCAGAAGCGCAGATCAGGAGTAGCCCAGGAGAGAATTATCGGACTTACCAGCGTAGATACCTAGAGAGAGCCACAGAAACGTGCCTAAATATCCCCAACCACCATAATCAGCTTCTCCGAAAGTTTGTTTGTCTAGGCAGTAGGAGCCGCATAAACAGATTCATTCATTTATTTTTCAAAAAGAAACGTACGTCTTGCCTCTAGCCGGCAGCCCAACAGTTACGATTGCGATCTTTCCTGAATGGAACAGCCTACCAGACTCTGTGGAATACAACTGAGCCGGGGCCATTTCACTATCGACAGGAAAGTCATGGATCGCATCAATGTTGACATTGGATCTCCGACGAAGACGACGAGAGACGTGGATACCATCATCATCGGTGCTATACTCGTAATCAGCATGGAAAGCATACCAATCCACAACAGCGCGTGCCATGATAAGGATGAAGGAGAAGCTCAAGGTGACAATGCAGTAGCAAGAAGGCCACAAAGTGATGTATGGAGGAGGAAAAGAATATGTGGCTGATTCCGGGAAGCAATGGAAGAATGCGAGGGGTTTGAATGGGTTAAGAGAGAAGGGTATCTTGGGACGGGAAGGAAGAGGGCATGAAGTGAAGCGGAGAATAAAGATTTGGGGGGGAAACAATTACCGTAGAGTATTCATGGCAATAGACGTGGACATATTTATTTTTCCGTGAGATGGACGAATGATGCTGTGGCCCTGAAACACGCGGGGGTGTATGGAAAGAAACTGTGGGAAAAGAAACTGTTGGGGGGGCAGAAATGAAGCGGACCCAGCCTGCGGGAGGTTCGCGATAATGACGAGAAACAGTGACAGACGGGAACCCTAAGATAAAGCAACGAGGGTACACTACCGTACGGCATTAACTCGATAAATTGAGTATCTCCGCGCAGGGTTCTAATCTCCGCCCAATGGCGACAACCCCCTAATCAAGCCTAGTACTGCATAAAAAAGGAATAGGAAGATTGTGTCAACCTTCGTGAGGGGAAACTGGAGTCAACACAATCTTCCTATACCATTGTTGTTCACCACTAGGCTTGATTAGGGGGTTGTCGCCATTGGGCGGAGATTAGAACCCTGCGCGGAGATACTCAATTTATCGAGTTAATACGGTAAAATACGAAACGTGGTGGGCAATTCCGCAACGTTGCAACAACGAGTACCGTATTTTCTCGAGTTATACTTGGACGGGTTTTCGCCAAGACCGGGCGTTGCTTAAGGTTGGACGGTGCCCGGAGTCTGAAATAGGTCCCTCCGATGCCCCAGTCAACATAATAACCAAGGGGCGGGTTTTAGGTGTCCAGTACTTCACCCCTAGCACGTGACGTGATGTTTGATCACCATCCTAACCCTTGCAAATAGTGATTAGAAGGCACTCAGCCGCATTGTTGTAGACACCGAAAACCCACCCCTCGGCTACTATGTCAACTGGGGGTATTGAGGGGACCCATTTCAGACTCCGGGCACCGTCCAACCTTAAGCAACCCCCGGTCTTGGCGAAAAACCATAACTCGAGAAAATACGGTATCGGTACCGGTATGATACTGGTACCCCGCGATTGCTGTGTTGCTGCTGCTGCTGGTCAGCGTACCGAAATCCCAGGTGAAAAGGGTCAGAGATGGAAAAGGACTCAAAGTGAAAAGGAAAAGAAAAGAATCTCACCAACTCAGATGAATTCAGATTCGATCAAAACATCCGCTATTATTATTATTATTATTTTCTACAGGACAGAGACAAGTGATGTTGTTGACTCGGTGGAGAGCTTTCGTCCTTACCTTCTGGTTGCCATTTGCACAGCCGGCCTCTGGCTAGTCGGCCCCAAATAAGGATGGTCTTGGCCATTTTCATGGAAAAATTGTGAATAATAAGTTCCGATAAAACTAATTACTCGCATCAACCTTTACACAGCTTAGCGAAGCAAGCAAATACGGTATGACTTCGAAGAAGAGAAGATAAGGAAGAAAAGAAAAAAAGAGAGAGAGAGAGCAGGCTTCACCAGGGTCCTGTTGTGGGCCAATAGTAAAAGTGATGTGAACCCCTGATCTCCGACATGAATTATTTTTACTTTGCTGCCTCTAGATATATTATGATCCCAGAAAGAATGCATAGTCTAATGACTCAGCACAGGTGTGGCGGGGGAGAATAGGAAAACTACAGATGATGGAAAACGGTAAACTTAAAATCTCCGGGCCACAGTGATGCCAGTGCTGTAACTCCCTGCCAGTAGACATAATAAATGAGTAGCACGTTGATTAGATATACTAACTGGGTCGGTGCAGTGACCCACATTCGCGGAGCCTCAGCAAGCTGCGAATTCGCAAGTCTTTTGAGTTGAATCCTAAACTGCTCAAGCGTGCTGCCAGTGCTGGCAGACAAAAGGAAGATCTGGCAAACTGCGATTCCCAAAGCATATAGAGGCCCACAGTGCTGCCATTACGCGTTGAGATTCCCCGATGCAAATAATTTAGACTTTCCAGCATAATGCTAAACAATCATCCAGATTTGTAGTTGAAAGTCCATAGTACTTCTTCCTAAGACACGAGTGAGAAGCTGTGTATAACGGGGTACCCTATAGAGAGGTGAACTCTAAGGTTGCAACCGCACCAAACACTCAAAGTAGAAGATAAAGATCAGGTAAAAATTCAAAAGAATCAAAAGGTGAAACTTAATATAGTTAAGCTCGAAGCTTTACTCAATTAGTTCTCTTGAGGAAAAGTTGGTTGTCGAAGTAGAATGCCAAACGCTTAAACTTAAGTAGATATCAGATTTAAGCCTTTAACATTCACCACTACTCCGACCTTGTATGAGCAGCCTGTCCTGCTCAGGGCTGTCAAAGGTCTCCCCTACATCAGGAATTATCCTGCCGGAAGTATCGGACCAGCTCAGGTACGCTTAACTCTGTCAATAGGATAGGAGTTTCTGCAATGCATCTCCAATACAACCGCAGGTGGAAAAACTCTTGCTATCGAAGTCCTACCAGTGGCTAACTGTTATGACAACAACTGGAATCAATACCTAGGTGGTGGACTCACTGGCCCAGTGGTAGTTTTGTCTATACAAGCTATGCAGTCCATCATTTAATCTACGAGACTACTCAATATAATAATTTCATATGCAAGCTCCCCCAGGGAGATGTAGCTGATGGTTGGCTAGATGGGTACTACCCATAGTGTTACGGACACAAGAATAGCTCACCTATATTAGTACGAGATATAGAGCTTCATCAAAGATGACTGTATATCAGAACCCTGAAAGCTCGCTAGAAGTAGGACGAACCTGGAGACATCCGTGATAGCTACTCATGCAGCTCTGTAACGACCCTACGATAGGTAGCTACAATCTCTACCACCTTAGCCCAAATGGTATACCAAGTGGTAACCAGAGGTGGTATGGTCTCGTATACTTAGAATATACATTGCTAGTAAACCTAGGATAAGGCCTAGGGAATAGTTGAGTAGCCTTGAGATACTCTATTAGGCAGGGTAACCTTTCGGGAAAACATTCATATAAAATCATGAGAATTATGGGGATGTTACACGGATCTCCGAGACGACTTCTGTGGTCAACTGGAGGACTTCCTGAGCGGTTAAAGGCATAAGAGGGCAAAGTTACCCTACCTTGGGAATTTAGCTATTATGCCCATGGGTCCCAGTTACCCTACTGAGGAACCCAAGTTACCCTACCTTCAGCGGCAAAGTCATCCTAGAACTTAGAGGTCGATTGCCTCACATTCTATGGGCTCTTAGATGTTCTTGTGCGGACACGCATCTGCGCGGGGAGACCTCACGCCTGTGTAAGGGTAGCCCGAACATACTATTGAACTTGGGCGGGTTTTGCTAACACCCCCCTCTGGCCCCAGCGTTGGGACGGCGCGTCATAAGCAGACGGCTGTGTAGTTGCTCGTTTGCTAGTCAAAAGAGGTCATTGGAGCAGCTGCCGTAACACCATATAAGTCGTCGCCGTCCGTCTGACTCAATGTCGTTCGCAGGATATATAAGGGGAGTATGGGTAACCGCCAAAATAGGGGTCATCCATATATAGTCTCTTGGGCATCTAGGAGTCTATTCTAGCCTACGGGTTGTAGGGTAGTCTTCCTAGTGGCACTCAGGTAGTCTCAGAAGACCAGGGTGCTTTCGAGACAAATACCTCAGTAACCAGCCCGGACTTTCTCCCCTTGATTTGTAGCATTACTATGGGTTCTTATTGGACTCTAGAGGTATGAGTCTTATTATGGTAGAGTATGTCCCGAGAGGATGGCTATGGGTAGCGCCCACTTAGCCAACCATCGGCTAGATCTCACCGGGGGAGCTTGCATGTCAATTTATTACATTGGATAGTCGCGTAGATTAAATGATAGACTGCATAGCTTGTATAGACGAAACTACCACTGGGCCAATGAGTCCACCACCTAGGTATTGACTCCGGTTGTTGTCATAACAGCTAGCCACTGGTATGACTTCGATAGGAAGAGTTTTTTCACCTGCGGTTGTATTGGAGATGCATTGCAGAAACTCATATCCTATTGGCGGAGTTGCATCAGCAAAAAAACGATTTACGTCCGGACGGATTGCGTCCGCCCTATGCGTCCCGTGCGCCCTGACCTTCCGCCGGATGTTTTTTCTCATCCTATGCGCCTGGTGCCTCCCAACGCCCTTATCCCCCCTCCCATGCACCCAGCGCACTTGTTGCGGCCGCCCTCCGTCCCGACACCCCCCTTATCCTTCCCCTCTTCTACTGCTCTCGTCTGACGGCATCCGGCGTACCCATCCCCAATTCCCAGCACCCGGACCACCTGCCCCCTACCTTCTCCCTCTGGCGACCTAAATCCGCCCCGTGGCATCTGAAATCGTCCGGCTCCTTTCGACGCGGATGCCCTCGAGCCACTTTTATCTTTTCCTACCTGCGCACCACTCATAGAGGTATCACGATCGTCATTCTATTTCTTTTCACTACCGTAGTATGATCTACTAGTACAAATTGCATATAGAACAGTTCAATATATTTCATTAAATGTCCGCAGATTCACTCTATAGAGCAATTCACTACACTACTACTCGCGCGGCCGAATTGAAGCCAGACCCTTAA
>Ga0307509_10005778_pt1 | contig 16990 bp, 19 predicted proteins | sample 10_EM_MG_FD_202245 | JGI IMG/M metagenome (GOLD analysis project Ga0307509, IMG submission 202245) | Populus trichocarpa ectomycorrhiza microbial communities from riparian zone in the Pacific Northwest, United States - 10_EM | ecosystem: Host-associated > Plants > Roots > Unclassified | place... | reverse complement strand
GCACATGGCGGGGGGTGGATAAAAGAAAAGTGGTGATAATCTCGTGGTGTTGAGATTTCAATCGCCGGGTGTGTAGAGGAGACGGAGGATGGCCGTCTTTGTACCTTAAACAAATGCATATGATTTAAAAAAAAAAAAAAAAAAGAACGGTCACAGTAGTTAGAGCTCTTCACGCTACCATCTAAGTACTTTCTTACAATATAACTTTACCTTTACCTCTCACTTGTATGCAAGCAATCTAGCTCTTAAAGCGTCAGAGCAATTACGACCTTTTTAAGACAAGGACAGTCTCACATCTCTCTCATGAGAGAAGAGATCACGATACGAACAAGTTCCCTCACCATCTCTCCCCAATAGGATATTGGAGTGAGATAAGAAGACTATAAGATAGTCCAAGACGAAGAAGAGATTACAAGTTAATCTCGGAAAGAAGAACACTCTCAGATACTTGAAAGAACGAGAACTATAAAGATAGTTCAAAATATTCACGCAAGTATTTTGTTACCTCTTGTATAACTAACCCCTCCAGGGTAGGATTGTTACACAGGGCCAAGTAGTGACTATAGGCCTACTTGAAAGAAAACTGAAAGGAATTGCGTATCGCTCAAAGCAATAGAGGTGGCAGGTATGATACCCCCTTCCCCTAACGACAATAACTGCCTCCACTTACCCATGACAGCCACCCAGGTCAGGTGTTCACAAAGGAGCAGAGGCCAAGTGTGTAGAAGCAGTAGGGTGCCCCCCAATACGACCAGAGAAAGAGGAGAAGAAAGTGTAGACTCAACTCTTTGCTGTAGAACCTATTGGTAACTATTTTTGTGTCTGCACTAGGCAGCCTCTCAGGGTAAAACGACAACAGAGAAATCAACTGTGACCTTTTGAAGTATTTTCTCTTGCTACAAACTATGTTTCCAGCCACCTGTGACATGGGGGTCAAGGAGAGTGTTGCCGACCGTCCAAATGCTCTAAGTGAGGAAAGAGCACAACCGGGATAGGAAGAGGAAATATCATCGAAAGCAGATGGAATCCATCAACCAAGAGAGAAGAAAGCCAAAAGGCATAAACCTTTGAACAGGAGAAGTGTAGAGATGTAATTCCCACACCCCGTAGGGGCAACCCATCATGGCGGATGGGGTTTGGAAAGTGGTGATAACCTTGTGGTGTTTAGATTTAAATTGCTGGGTGTGTTGAGAAGACTGAGGATCAAAAATTCCTCGCTTCTGACTGTTGGGAAATGGAGGAAAACGGAGGAAAATACAAGTGAAGTGGAGAAGGTATTTCCAGCATTGTATTTCAATCTGATTTGTCAGATTGAGCCTGATGATAATCAAACTATAGAGCTGGTAGACCCGCCATAGAAAGTAAAGTCACCTTCTGGTCTTAAGCTCTGGGGGAGGTTAATGTCAGTACCATATTGGGCAAGGCTTCTCCATCGTGAAACAATTGCCAAAGATTCCCGAAATGATTTCTTCTTCTCATACTTTATATTCACGCCATCATAACCTATCACTTGATCCTGTCTTGGTATTCACTTAACTTGCCACCACTTATTTTTGCGTCACTTGTCAATCCCGAACTCTTGGTTCCACTCCCAGTTTAACCAATTAATGAAGTATACGATTGTGGAACACCCAAATTCACAACCCCCCCAAATACACACTCCTCACTGGTTGGCTTGCAGCCTTGGATTACTAAGATTCAGCCAATCAGGAGCGCAATCAGGAGTTAATGAGTGTTTGAGGGGGTTGTGAATTTGAGCGTTCCATGATTGTACCCACCCTGCAGAACCGTCACCTACCACTGCCCCTCACCTCTCCACAATTACCTTGAAGCCAACCTATCGCATGTGTACTCGGGCGCAAATTAAAGATCCGGAAAAAGTGACAAACAAAATGTATAGCTGCAACATAGATATTTAAAGTCCCTCTCTCCAAACAGCCAGCCACATAAACCTCCGCCGTCCGCTCTCATTTGCCTACCCTCCAAAAGTTATCCCCTATCATGGCACCATCCCACCGGCAACAAAACCAGACCTTGCAACACCCAACGCCCTTACCCCGACCATACTCCGCTAACATCGTGACCCAGCAATCACAATCCCTCGTTCGCCCCATCCCCCCTCGGTCATTTGTTGACCCCGCTCACGCGCAATCCTCCAAGTCAAGACGGCCCTTATACCCAGTGCTTGCCATGGGCCAGGCCGGCCCACCAAAGCCCATGGGCTTTGTGGCGGCCCGTGGGGCCCGTGGGCATTTACCAGATTCTAAATTCTTACCCTAAATTGGAAAAAAGAAGTAAATATTAGATGAGGAAGCAGGGCTTGTATAAAAGTACTCTTTTTTTTATGTATCATAGAGGCAAAATTCTTTGTCGATTCTGTATCATGATTAGAGGAAATGTAGCTAGAAAAATTAAACTAGTCATAAAATTGAACAATATTGTTACTGTTGCATCTACAGTTTGAAGCCTGTGTCTTATAGTTTAGGTCAATCGAACCTTATTAGTCATAATAAATAATTTTGCTCTGGCCCATGGGCCTGGTGGGCCGGGCCGGGCTTTCGTGGGCTGGGCCGGGCTTTTGGTGGGCCAGCCCAGCCCGGCCCATGGCAAGCACTGCTTATATCATACCAGGCGCCTTCACCTTTCCCACAAGGATCACAACTACAAAACCGTGGATAGAGACTTACGCCCTCGTCTAGAAAAATAGGAAAAACCGCAACCACAAGGAGGGTGTAGGAGATTCAGGTTGGTGGCAACGCATATTGGGGGATGTTAGTAAGATATGATACGATACGACAAAACAAAACAAAACAACCTCTAACTACAGGAACGGGGCTTACGGGTGATAACTAACTAGAGCAGGGACGGTACAACAGTCACAAATAGTACTAGACGCAAGGCTGAGAAACTAAGAAACCACCCAGGAATATTATACTTAACCATCCACCCTCTCTCACCTCATCGCAATAAGCCACAAATTGGCCGCTCGTATACACCCTTTTCATTTAGAAATAAGAAACAGGAACTAAAAACTCAAGTGCGAGGAGAATGGCAATCGGAAAATCAGAAACATAAACTAAACTACGATAGCGTACAATACAGGCTACTTTGGCTCTGAGAGGAGAAAGGAAGGAAGGAAATAAGGCAAGTAAACATCAACAGCGAGAACTAACCAGGTGATAGGCGTTTTTCTTCGTAATTCCATCCTCGACCTCGCCTTTTATTTATCCCCCCGCTCATTGCCACCGAGAATTAGGATGAGAACGATTTTGCCTGTCGTGAAATCCGTTTTAAGAAATTCTCCCGACGCTTGACCTCGGTGGCTGACATCGCCATCGCCCGCCAAATCACATCATATCCTGTCTGCCTGTCTCCAGTCGTAGTAGATAATTCGCCATCGTTTTGATATCTCTCTGGTCTTGGTTTCATGACTAACCTATCGTATCGTGACACACTCCCTCATGATCTCCTTTGCCCTGAATCCGATCCGACTCGATGGAATTGATTGATCCTCGGTTCGTGATCGTTGGTTCGCCTCGTCCGGTGGTAAAATTTGAGGAGGAAGGTATGATATGGTGCGCGCAGGAACAAGAAAAAACTAATAAAAACCAGACCAAACGACAAAAAAACAAGACTGGCAACACTTAAGAAAGACTACGACTGACCGCCAATAGTTTTTGCATTTGCGTTTCTTTTCGCCTCTTCCGTTCGGTCTCGTCCGATTTCGCCGGTAGATTGATAGCCGTAGCGTGACAATGAATGAAGATATCTGGTGCAAGAAATAAAGTTTTTCCCGAAAAAAAAATTGTCCCCCAGGGTCCATGTCCCGAAGCCGGAGGACCAAACGAAGGTAAGAGGAAGTGACAAAGAATATATAAACGCCGAATAATATCCCACGATATGTTGAAAATAAGCCACAGGCCTCCACACCCTCACTTTCTCTCAATCTCAATTCCCCACCAGTAAGGTAAGGCAAGGCGCTCACGCGACCAACTAATTCGAAACCTCAACCGCCTTGGGTGGATGATACTCGTACCTCGGTAGCATTGCTCTCTTCTCTTCCTACAATGTAAAATTCCCACGTTAGCTACAGTACTCGCAATATATCAGAAGAAATGGGGGGTGTTAATTCACAGGACTAATCTCATTATCCGCATACACCATCTTAGTCTCCCTCTTGGGCTTCTCCTTCCCGTCCTTTTTCTTTTCGGCCGGTTGGACATCGGGAATACTACCCTGCATAGTTTCTGGGGTAGGCTTGTTTTCCTCTGTTGTGGGATTCCCGTTTCTGCCGTGTGCGTGACCGTGGCCGTTGGTACTATGTGGCTGGTAATTATGGTTCCCGTGCTGCGGTTGCTGCTGCTGCTGTTGATATGATGGCTGGTTATATGATTGCTGCATGGGGCCAGCTGGTGGGTAACCTCCTGCTCCGGCGAAACCAGCGTTGGCTCCGCCGGCTTGGGGGTACATCTGACCTTGTCCTTGTTGCTGCTGGTTCCAACCCCCACCCCCACGGCCGAACCCGGGATTGTTGATGGGTGCACCGCCGAAATTGGGTCGGGGTGGGAGTCCAGGCGCGTTAGGCCGCGGGGGAAGACCTGGAATCTGGTGGGGCTGAGGAAGGGAAGATGGGGCACGGGAAATATGTTGTTGAGGGGGTGGTGGCCCCTGTTGGTGTTGGAATTGATTGTGCGGATTTGGGTTATACCCAGGTCCCCCATTTGGACCAAAGGGAGGGTGTGCAGTATGTGGAGGACCGGAAGGTTGAAAGCTGTTGTATCCCGGACCAGGCGGAACGGGTGCCCCTCGACCAAAAGATGCCGGGGATTGCTGGAAGGGTGGTTGATGGTAAGGTGTTGGATAGGCTGTTTGGTTTTGTGGGGGATAGACTGGTGCGGTAGGGTACGCAGGTGCCTGCGGAATTGGGTACGCACCTTGCTGGAAAGGGGCCGGAGCCGGGCTTTGCTATACGATCAAATTAGCCGCCACCCAACTTAGACACTGCCATCAAGCGTAGAGAGGCAACATACAAATCCAGCAGCAGGTGGCTGCTGCTGCTCATACCCGCCCGCCTGTCCCGGACTGGCACTTCTCCCACCCGCCACGGCCGACGCCGGGCTCATGCCCCCCCCCGTTCCTGCGCCTCCAAGCCCACCGCCTGTCGCCGCAGCAGCCATTGCCTTCTTATGCGCCTCCAACTTCTTCTTGATATTTTCCGGGTCTAAATCCTTGCTAATATCGACTTTCGGCCTCTTGGGCGCATTCCCGGATTGCCCACTTGCAGCCCGGCGGTCGGCTTCTCTCTGGGCAACGGCAGCTAGAATCCTTTGATTGTGCGCATTTACCTCACTGTCCGGAATCCCCTCCGTCCCGAATATCTCTAGGTCTATCGACTCTCGACCTGGTAGTGCGTTATCGACGGCTTCAAGCTGTTCCTTGTGCACTTGTTCCATGTGGACGCGCAAGCCTTTCTTCGCATTAGCTAGACACCAGGATGATGAAATAGAATAAAGGGGAGGGGAGGGAGATCAGATACCGCCCGCTGTATTCAACCGCCGCCCGCATCGTTCACACTTGTAATGCTTTGCTTTTTGATGAGCGATTAGTATTTTCAGGTCGTCAAAGTCGCGTTCGCAGTAGTAGCACCATGGCCGGGCGAGAAGATCCTCAGCCTCGGGGTTTTGCCTCTTCTTCTTTTTCGTCATAGTTGGCGATGGGTGGTTGAAAAGTGAAATGTATTGTTTTTTCCCTTCCTTTTCTCCCAGAAATCAATAAGGGAGGGGGGCGAAGGGAAAGAAGGTGCTTGTGAAAAATTAAATTGAATTGGAAGTGGTTGGCCAAGTGGGAAGGGAGCTGCGCTAATTGCCCTAATTCGGGGATTTGCCAGAGTTTTTATTTATTTTTTCTTCATTTGTGTGTTGGCTTTTTCAGGGTTCTAAACGTCTTGGCCGGGAAATTGATATCATAACTTTACCGGACGACACTTCAAAAATCATCACCACCACATACTGTACCCTACAATAACAGCAACCACAACTTTCCTATATCATCATACAATCTCATCTCTGTACATACCCAAAAATCCATTCTCAATTTTCCCTCCCCAATCTCCCTACCCCACCCATCGCAACGCAAGCCACCCCCAGCTGCTTTCCTAGCCAAAAGCTTTCCTATCGTATCATCACGAGAAGAAAACCACCCCTTCACCCCGCGTCTTGCGGTTGAAGGTCTGTGGGGGCCGGGGTAGGCGCCCATTACATTCGTTGCTAGAGCAAAAACACTCCTTAGCCGGGAGGGACCTTCATAGTTCATGCCTGGGCCGGTTTACTTACTTGGGCGCGACTCCGTGCGTTCGACATTTTTTTCATATGATATATTCCCAAGCTTTCGAGCCCAGAATTAAGTCACAACCAACAGCTTAAACCAGTTCACATAAAACCACGATACACAAAGATACCGTACTCCACTTGTATCTCGAGGGTTGTGCATACGTGTATTATTTCAAATACACGATGAGTGTAGGTAGGTATAGACTAAAGATAGACTGACTGCTGGCAAATGCTATTACTAAAGGTCGTGCAATAATAAGCAAGAAAAAAGAAGAAAACTCGAGAATAATAATCCCTCTAAGCCCGGGTATTTCCGCCTTGGTAGTGTAACAGAAGAAATGTAGCTTAAAAGAGACAACCAGAGGGTACCACTCCCCCTCCCAGAAATCAACCCGTATATACACATCGTCCTCATTCAAAAACAGAAAGAAAAAACGCCCATCCAAAATGATAACAGTAATAATAACACGAACGAATAACATCTAATCTCCCCTACATGATAACACACCCCACCTTATCTCCCCCTTGCTCCTCCTCAACCGCCATCCTTTCTCCCCTCCTCCTCTTCCTCTCACGGACGTTCGCAGCGGCGCTCCTTTCTGGTCGACTCGGATTCCTCCTAACGCTCCCGCGGACTCCCCTCCCCGCGCGACCATTCCCCGTACCAGTACCACTCGTACTCCTCACGCTGCCGCCCCTGGAGCTTGGATTCCGCCTATGTCCATTTTCGCCAAGCACGAGCAATGAAGTATTCGGTGCATAAGATTCCTGTAGGTTCACCCTGCGCCCGCGGGAGGGCGAGCGGCCGGGACTCGGTCTGCGGGTGGGCATTGGGCGGTACTGAAACGAGTTACGACTGTTGGTTGGGGATTGTGATGGTGGTGGCAATTGGTCTGGGAGGAGGCTACTGCCGTAGTACGCCCGCGGCGGCTGGGGCAGTGGTTGCTGGAACCTCGACGAGGGCGTGTGGTGGTTTGCAACGCGGTTGTGACCTTGCTGTGGCAGCGGGGCCGACGACTCGCGGTACATATTTGGCACTGGACCAGTTGCTGGGGGGGTGGTGATGATGTCACTGGCGCTGCCGCGCCGGCTGTACTGGCTCTGTTGGCGTTGCGTCGCCATATATGCTGATTCCTGGGTTCTTCCGAGAACACCCATGTGAGCTGCCCCAGGGTTTCCCACCGCGGGACTGACAGGTGCGGAGCGGGAGTGGGAGATATCGGTGTGGGGGTGAGTAGGTTGAACACTGAGATTGGACTGGTTATTCGTGGAAATGCGGAAGACACTGGGTCGGCGCACCATTGTCTCAAAGGTGCTTCTTGTGCGGTTGAGGACCCCAGAAGCGCGCGGTGGTTCCTCCGATACAGCGGCAAAGTTGTTGAAGCGTGGGGGGCCCTGTAGACTCAGCAGAAGGTGTGGGGGCAGTGGTCGGTCGTTGTCGCTCTTCGGGGTATAAGGCGGTGGTGGGGGGACCCAATCTTCATCTTCACGGAAACCTGGTATTGTCTGATTCTGTATCGGCCTGCCATCTGGGCCCACTACTCGTAGATATCGAGCGCTCGTAGCAGTTTGAGGCACATTTCTAGCTGCTGATGCCGCTCGCTGCAAGGTGCCTCGCGAGCGTGGATCGCCATGATAGTAAGGAATCGCATCCATACCCTCATACTCAGTTTCGTTCTCATCAAAATGTGAAAGCCTAGATGAAGCAGATGAAGGGCGTGGAGGAGACGATTGGGGCTGCCTCGAAATTGGTGGCAGAGGTGGACTAATACTGCCAGCGTCACTCCTAGCGGAGCGGAGAGTCGACCGCTGTCGGTCGCTGTTCCTCTGCTGCGCAACGGTCCTCCGCCGAACCAGGTCTACCTCCACCTCGATGTCATTCTGTTGCTCCTCCAATGTCTCCACAGGCCCTTGAATCCCATCCCCAATTTCCAGCGTCATAACAGTCTTCTCGCCCACTCCCGGCCGCCTTCCAAAATCATAGAGCATAACCCTCCCACCACCAATAGCCAAAAACTCCTCTTCCCCTGCTTCCCCGAGTAGGCCATCAACCCCCCCCCCCGCCACTGCGACCAAACGCTCCGTTCCATTAACACACTGAACAAATTTCAGCCCAGCCAAAGAATTAACCTCACTGATCTCCCTCCCCCGAATGAAAACATTCCTCATCTTGTCGCAAAGAACCTGCCACTGCGGAACATTAATGGCCCCCAATTGACCCCTTTCCCACGTCAAACCCCCTGCTCCACTGCCACTACCACGATTCCCTGCGGTACTATTGCTCCGCTCAGGTGTTGTCGACACACTATTCACACTGCCACCATCCGACCCCTCGGGTGGTAAATCCAACTTTCCTGGAATCCCATAAACCCACACTTTCCCCCCAAACCCCGCTGCAACCATCCGACCATCTCTAGTCGGTGCAGGCAGCGCAGTTGGCGGAACAATTCCCAGGCCCTCACTTGAGGGCCCGGTAAAGTACGTATGTCCATTACGAAGGTCATCGACTCTCACAGCGCGGAAAGTCTCGTACACACGGTCATAAGTAAAAGTCCAGGTGTTTTCATCCTCGGTGTGACTCTCCTGAAGCAGGCTGGCATGACTACTATCGCGCGAGCTCCGAGGGAACAAGACCTGGGTAGTCCATAATTGCGCCAATCCTTCCACCGGCAGGTCTGTGGAAAAGTGCTGTGCTGAGACAATTATCGTAGTCGGCGACCTAGAATTAAGCGTTGTCCCCAATAAAATGGTCCCATCGGATGAGAAGGCTAGCGAATCAACTGTATCACAATTGACAGCCCGGCGATCCGAAGCAGCCGCATCTGGGAGTAAGGAATAGACTTCTATCCCCCCATTATACGCGGCACCTAGTACCTCGGCTCCTGGTGAAAGAGCGATAGTCCTTGGTTCGTTCTCCAGAGGAATCTCCTTCAAAATGCGCGCCTTGTCCCGGGTGAGATCATACAAGGTAACATGATGATTGCTAGAAAGAACGGCAATAGCGCTCCCATCATCGACAATCGCGACAGACACCGGTCTCCTACTGACTCTCAGCTCCCGCTTAACGCCCACCTCCGGCTTGGATAGGTCGAGCACGAATATCCGGCTAGAGCTGAACGCCAGCAGGTGTCTCCCCCTCGGCGAGAATTCAAACCTGAATGGTTCACCACCAGGAAATGCAGCAGCCGACGAGGAGGCCTCGCAAACGAGCTGGATTTCTGTGACCCGTGGATGGAGAATGGTTTCAAAGAGTTCCCGTCGGGCCTTTGCGGTAAAGCGTTGGATTAAGATGGGTAGTGAGTCCTCGCTTGGGTCATCGGGAACATCTATCACGCCGGACTTCCGCAGCTGGTGAGCGTAGAGGAGGGGTGTCCGAGACGCCCGGTGCCATGTTGAATTGACAAGAGTTAGTGAATCGAAGGTGTTAGGGTCCGCCGCATACAATATTCTATCATACTTCCTATTAGCCACCATACCCGGATAAAGCGCCTAACTGAGCCCATAGGAGAGGGTGGAACAGACTGTTGTATAATCTCTCTCGGAAGTGTTTCGAAAACAGATCTACGTTCCTTCTCCTTTCCCTTCCCCTTCCCCTTTCCCTTGAAATCAACACCTTTAGGAGATGGTGATAACCTCAATGGTAGCGGCTTCTTTCGAACAGGAGAAGCCATAGTTGAGCTTTTTTAAATAAAAAAATAAAAAGAAATGGAGAAATGGAGAAAAAGGAATCCTCTTGTTTTTGTTCCAGGGGACGAGAAGTTATTAAATAAGTTTCTCTTTAAAATAAAAAAATAATAAATAAATAAAGGATTCAGCGGCGAAAGAAGGGAGGGAAGGAGGGAAGGAGGGAACAGGAAAAGGAAATGAAGGAATGAAATGAATAGAACAAGAACGAACAACCAAGATAAAAATAATAATAAAAAAACCAGAAACCAATGAACTCGGGATGGGTATCAATAAAAGGTGGGTCGCGCTGTTAGCGAAACAAGAACTGCCAATTGCCGAGGGTGCAGGCCAGAAGAAGTGTATTGTAGATCTCGGACTTTATCTCTAGTGGAGCTTGTGAGAGAAGGGCCTGTTTTTGCAGGTTTTTCTCTTTCCCTCCAAGAGTTGAAGGAGGGTTGGCAGCGGAGCACCGAAGGAGGTGGCAGACATGGAGATCACAGGGCGGGGGGCGAGAAAGGGAGGCAAATGCAGTTGGAGAAACAAGTATGATACAGTATCATACACTCTCCCGGATAGGGTGGTTCAAGCAACTCTCAGCCCCTTCACCACCTCACAAAAAATGTGTAGCACAGTAAACACGGTCCAAGACATCCCCCCTTACACCAAGCACGCACCCGCCGAGGAAACAGTTGACAGCTACAGTTGGTTTTGGTTGTCATACAGGACAGCTTATTACAGCGATAAGCCTCCCTTCTCCGTGTTTGTGGTTGACAGTCTATTTCATGAGGGGGGGGAGGGGGGCGTGCAGAGGGGGGGGATACTCAAGGACAAGTAAAGGGATATCATACCAAGGGTAGACTTGGTGCAGTTATTCGAGTATAAAATGCACAAAATAGCCCTTCCTCCCCTCTCCTTACAGGTCAGACTATTGACACTTCTCCTCCCCCCGGTAAACAAAGTTCAAACTTACCATACGTCCCGCGCTTCCAAAGGTCCAAATAATAAAAATAAAATGGCCTCGCAAATGCACCTTGCCTTCCCAGCCCAGTTTGGCGTACAGTATGCCCCATTTAGGCCCGCAACACCATCATCCTACCGGTACTCGTCCCAGGCAGGAAATACCTGACACGAGGGAGTAAACGCCAGGTTGAGGGGCGAAATATCTCTGAAAGATTCCTGAATATCCCTGAGATATCCCTGTTTTCCTCCAAATGTCCTGCTTCTTGCCCCGGGGACGACTACCGTACCGGTACTGTACCGGTACCTTACCCTATCCCTCGGGGCCGTGTGACACGGCAAAATTCGCTCTCTGGCGCACCAAACCAAAAGTGGACACCAAATAGCCTTTGTTGGTATCAGAGCAAAACCTGGGACTTTTCAGACCATTACTGACACAGCACGGCCAGAGCTACAGAATCCTCCCAAAACCCGACCCACTCCACACCCGGCTTAGCCTGAGTGACACCCAATTCAACTACTGGTACAGTACCGTATTCCATAGTCTACGAGTACCAGACGTCAAAAATCCACCTCCTCTCATCACATCACCGGTAACTTTATTTTCGCTTAGTAATGCACACACAAAATTAGTGGCCCGGCATAAATCTGCCGACTATGCATTCACCACTCCCTCTCAAGACTCTCATCCTTCTCAACCAATACTCGCTTTGTCAAAAAACAAATTTGATAGAGCTAAAGAGAAGCCGATTTCAACTATCAAAGTTCTATCATACCCAGTATGGTGCCGGACAATGCCAATCAACACCTTAGCAAACCCAAAGCACAACCAACTTCAAACTCCTCTAAGTCAACAACAACAAATCAAAAGCTGAAAAGCTTCTGTAAAAGGCTTTATTTGATGGTTGTCTAAAGAATTACAGAGGGGTTTAAGGAAATATAAACTTCCTGCTGTGCTAGAGCAATTCAAAGATTTCCATTTTTTGGTTGGGGAGGTACCAAATTAACACACCCTAAAATTACTATATCAGGTAATATCTTAGCAACACCACGCCTAATACGGAAATAAATATCACCGATCAGTTCACTTTGTGTGACAACCTAGCCCAATTAGGAAGCTTATTCACACTTAGTAAGCGACGGTGAATTAACACAGGTGTCGATCGGCAGTGTCCGGCACTATACCGTACCGTAAAAACTCTTGCGATTCGCTAGCGCCAAATACCTCTGCAAATCACGGCACCAGACCAAAGTAGGTTTAGCTGGATAAGCTGACACAATTGCGACAGCAAGTGAATAAGATCCAACACAACCTTTGACTCAGGCTATACTATGCCAGGAAAGCACTAATCCTTCTTAAGGGCTTTTGTCTCTGAATCCAGAGATTAGCGAGCTAACGGAGCTACCGGAGATAGCGAATCGCAAGAGTTTTTACGGTACTCTGAAAACTTTTGTTGTCGGAGCCGGTCCGTGACTGGATCCAGTGGGAGTGAGGGTCGCCTCCTTCTTTACTCCCATTAAAAGTTACACCAACAATAGTAGTTCTGCATCAGCCTCCTCCTGTGCCGCCATATCTACTTGTCCCAGGCAAGAAGTATCCAAAAATACGAGTACTCGAGTATACGAGTAGTGAGTTTGTGTTACGCACAGATTTTCCTCCATACAGTATATTTTGTGAATTCCTGTTTCCGAATACCGGTCAAGCTCTGTTCCACCTATTTTCCGAACGGTTAAAATAGGCCAATCACAGTGAAGAGTTATGCAACACTCAACACCAAGATTTTCATCACGACCTTAGTTGCCACCCAACTTTACAGCACCCCATCACACCATCTCGGCTGATATGGCTTCCCAGCCAGGAGGTAAAAACCAAGGGTCACCTTTGAGCAAAAATTTCAAAGACAGTCCATGGTTCCAGGAGTTCATTGCTGGAATCAGAAGAATAGCACCTGCACTATCCCTGCCCGATGAATCGCCGCTTAGGGAAGAAATCCTTACCTCCACCAAAACAGAATTCTCAGATGGCGAGGTTGTAAACGTCACAATTCAAATTGAGATATTCTCAGTGATGATGGGAATAAGACAACAAATACACGAACTCACCAACAGGGTCACCGAACTCGCCAGGACAATAAGAAGTTTATCGAATAACGCCAGAGACCACTCTACGAATGTGGCTGCATCAACGGCAAAAATCACCCCACATATCAGCAGAGTGCAAAAACAATCTCGCACTTATGCTGAGGCAGCAGCCACTCTGAAGGAAACGCCTGCTCCCAAAACACCCCCCAAAGGAAAGAAGAGGTCGGCAACTGTTGGCCCTACATCCCTCAAAAACCCAAAGCAGAAGCAGAAGAAGAAGGTCAAAGTGCGGGAAGATGTGGCTGAACCGGTTAATGACACCCCTCTCCCCCCTCAACATCCTGCTGTACACCTCAAGACAATAACTATAGCAAGGAGGCGCATTTATGCCACTCGCGCCACACCCAGACCCCTGCCTAGTTCGGCTAAGCTTGAGCCTAAAATTAGCATTGCTATGGCTAAGGAACTCCAAAAGTGTGGATGCTCTGCTCCCACCAACCTGCAAATACATATTAATGCAACCACTAGTACCATCTCTCTTACGGCGCCACCAGGATCTGAACCAATCAAATACACAGGCTACCTCGCCCCCAGGACCACTACCCTAAACGCTATACTTCCTGAGGGTTCACAAAACTATATGGAATTCAGAAGGGCCTCTGCCGACTCACAGGTTGTTATATATGGGCTCTCACTTGAAGCACTATTGAATGAAGAAGAGACATTGCTTTCGCTTATGCAGGAGTCTCTATTCGTGGGACAACAAGTTAATATTACTACGGCCAGGTTCTTACAGAAATGCTACTTGTACGGGCATCCTGAGGAAGGATGCAAGGCTACCCACCACACCTGTCCTATCTGTGCCGGTGAACGCAGACTCAAGGAGCACAAATGGCCATCACCAACCTGCCCCAAGAAAGGCGATAGAAAGATCATCGCAGATTGTTGCCCCGATACCCTGTCCAAGTGTGCAGCTCCCTGTGGCCGGAACCACCACACGGCGTACTTTGTGGAATGCCCTGTTAAGACCAAGGCCAAACAAGATGCCAAAGAAGATTACGACCAAAGGAGAGCCTCCCAATCTTCTGAGGGTATGGACACAACCAAATACCATAATTGAGTTGCAGAACTCGGATGGTCACACTCCTTTACATTGTTTTTCTATCATACAACATAATTGCAGAGGAAGCAATTTGGTGTTTTTGACTTTATTTTCACTCATTAGAAATAGGAATGTTTCTTTTATGTGTTTACAAGACCCTACTTTGTTTCCTGGTGGCCAACTTAGGGCACCTGGTTTTCAATGTGATTTTTCAAATTTTTTGGGTTTCAAGCAGAGGGTGGCTACATATGTTAACCTTCCATTGGCTAAAGATTTTAATTATTTATATTTTTCTTCTAGTGTTGATGGGTTTCGTTTGGTTTAGTTAAGAAACAAGAGGAGACCAGTGTTTTTATTTTGGAGGATTGGAGAGTTTTTCCTTGATTAATACTTATAACAGACTTGTGGATAGTGTTAACACGGTTAAAGCCACTGACCAATTTGAGGACAATTTTCACCCCTCCCTAATGGTCCGAGACCTCAACATACATACGCTTCAAACTGATTCAGCTAGGAACATGTCGGGTGTCAAATACCGGAACGGAGAACAATACTTTAGAGTGGCAGGTTTGCGAGGCTTTGCCATAATCAACAAACCTGGGGTCTACCCTAGCACTCTGAATAACATTAATAATAGACCTTCTATTATCGATTATACCTTGGCCTACAGACAATTGGCTGACTTTGTCAAAACATAGAAGATCAATATCCCTCATACCAGTTCAGACAACATTGCCATAATTACTTCTATTTCCTCCACCCCATAGGTTACAGCTGGGCCCTCCCCTAACTGGGGAATATAACCTGGAAAGTTGAGGGCAAACCGAATCCAGTAATTGAAGAGGACATTAAGAAACTCATGAGCACTATGGCCAATGACGAACACGCAGCCTCATTTAAGTGGACTCAAGAGACCGAACCAGAAAATGCCGTTGACAACTTCCAATTCAATTTGTCTCTCTTGATCCACTCAATCAAGAAATATGCACCTATGAAGAGACCATATAGATGGTCGAAACCTTGGTGGACACTGGAACTCACACAGCTTAGGAAGGACTTTACATGCAGTCTGAGAAGGGCCAAGACAGATCCCTCTCTAACCCAAGACATGAAAGAACAGAACAAGGTGTACCAGTCCAATATCAAGAGAGCTAAAGCAGCTCACTGGTGGGCCTTCCTCAAAAATACCAAGAAGAACGATGTCTGGACGGCACATCAATTCACAAGGGAAAGGTTAGGCGATATGGTACTGGGCGGACATACCCATACAAGTGCATCCTCGCTTAATGAATCCATCATACAACATTTCTTCCCGCCAAATTCCCACCCGGTTGCTCTACAGCCACCGGCTTTCATGAGGCTCGGAGAACAAGACCAAGTTAAGGCATAAGAGGTTATGCAGGCTCTCCGTAAATGCAGTAACAACTCAGCCCCAGGACCGGATTAAGTGCCATAAGGAGTCTGGAAGGGGATACATACTGCCAACCGCCATGTTATCCCTAAACCCATTAACCACCTACTCTCCTGGTCAATCCACCCACTCGTACTCAAGGACTCTCAAGGCATTCTCCTCCCCAAACCTGCCAAAGGGGACTACGATCCCTTTGCGAGCTATAGGGTAATAGCACTCATGCAGAACTTTTCTAAAATAGTGGAAAGGATTATCAACCCAAGACTCAAATTTGCCAAACTCAATGGTCTTTATTCATTAAGGCAGACAGGTAGCCTACCACAAAGAGCAACCTTCCATGCTGGCATCTCACTAAGACATTGAGTACAAGAAGCACAGGCTGTCGGCCTTAAAGCCAGCACTATGTTCTTTAATATCAAAGGCGGATTTGACAATATGAACCACTCTACCCAGTTACAGAGGTTACAAACTAGAGGTATACCCAGGTATATGGTGAAGTGGATATCCAATTTTATTTCTTACAGACAATTGACGATCATTTTCCAGGCTCTCCTCGGGAATTGAGGGGCATTAACACTGGAAAACAACAGGGCTCACCCCTCTCTTGTATACATTGTGTGCTCTATGTGGAACCCCTCCACACCTGCCTGGATCCCTGTCGAGAATTCATCTAATCTGATTTCAACGATATACAAATTACGGTCAGTTCCAACTCATTGTAGACGAACTCTAAACCCTTAGAAGAGGCGTTTATAAGGACCAAGGATATTGCAATCTCCCTTAGATTGGAATTTTCAACACACAAAATGGACCTAATACTGTGAGGCAGAAGCCTATCTCAAAGACTTGGGAGATAACTCAGGCCGATAATCTTGATTGTAGACGGAGATTGTCTAGGAAGGCTCAAGTGACAAAATTAAAGATAGGTAGAGTGATAAAGGTTTTTCTAGCAGAAACATTTTATATTGATAAGATCTCTTCTCCGTTGCGTGATGATGTTTAAATAGCTTGGGAGGAACCTTGATATTTATATGGCATGTCTAGGGTAGTCGCGGGCTATATCTAGTTCTCATACAAACTAAGTACCTGCTAACAATTTCCAGTTTTTTCTAAAAGTGCGAACACCTTTTGACACTGACAATTCTGTTATCTCACTTGACTTCCGAATAGCAATACCATGAGTACTGACGGTGCTCCCACAAGTCAGTCCATTCATTATGATTCTTCTTCGTTAACATCGAGTCTTAGTTACCACTGCATACACAGAATGGTCTCTACAATTGAACCAACAAAGGGGCCAGCTTTGTTATCGAATCTGTCACAAATCGTGACTAAGCAAGGCAGATTTCACATGACTAGTAGTTACTAGTCATAAGGTATGTTTATGTTTTGCGCTATGCAGTCAGTTGACTCATAGTTCTCACATGACTCGCACTTGCGTGT
>Ga0307509_10005777_pt1 | contig 16991 bp, 16 predicted proteins | sample 10_EM_MG_FD_202245 | JGI IMG/M metagenome (GOLD analysis project Ga0307509, IMG submission 202245) | Populus trichocarpa ectomycorrhiza microbial communities from riparian zone in the Pacific Northwest, United States - 10_EM | ecosystem: Host-associated > Plants > Roots > Unclassified | place... | reverse complement strand
AACACCAAATTTGATATACTTTTCACTTTCAAGTTTGTGTACTATTTCTGGAAAAAAATATATATTGCACCTCTAATGCTAGCACTTCTCTTGGCTACAATAATCATTTTCAAAACTGACATCCGGCCGGAGGCCGGTTGCCACTTGTAATATTATAATAATTTTATACTTGGGCACCAAGTAAGTTATGGTGCTGATTAACAAAAATGAAAACACACCGGAATCTGAGTCCAGTTGTATCAAGACTTAGTTTGTGCACGAGTATAATATTGGTGGTATTATACGATTTAAATTATTCTCCTCCAGTTATTTTCTTTACACAAAATGTACAGTCACTATTTCTCTCCATGCAAAATGCTCTCTAGCCCCTTCCTGCTGAACTTATCACATTATCTTATCTTCCATACCAGGAGACCCCCCTCCCCCACAGAACCCCCCTACAACTGAGACCCTGTCCTCGCACCATTTTTGTAACTTTTCCGCAACTTCTCACATCCCATTTTTGAACGAAAATTTCTAACTATAGTAGGAACAATGAAAAATGGACAAAACCCCAAGCCCATAAGCAGGAAGCAGAGACCAAACTTAATATAAACCCAGTATTGTTATATGGAAGGAAGGAATTGAAATATAAAACGCAGAATAAACATTCCGATCCAAACTGCAAGAATAGCACATCCGCATCCAACCCCGCCTTATACCGGGATGGAACCTAGGTCTGGGGGGGGGTGGAGAAGAAGCGGTGTCATGAGCTCGTCGTGCACTCTAGAGAAGGAAGTAGAAGTAGTATTGAGGAGGGGGAAACGGCCGGTGGAGCATATAAGCGTGTCAGTGTGATGTGAAGAAAGCGGCGCTTGCTGGTTTTTGAGGGCGATGGGAAATCTTTTTTACTATTGGGGTTAAGCAGTGTCGGGGTTTGTGCCTATGCGGGCTTGAAGCAGGTTCATCACTCCCATATAGTTACTCTCGAAAGCCCACGAGAGCGGTGTTCGGCGGGAATTGTCTGGAATATTGGGGTTGACATCTTCCCGCCCTAACAGTAGCTTCACCACTCCCTCACGACCATATTCGGCAGCCCATGACAACGGTGTTCGGCCATCTTTGCCTTGCATATCGGGATTGACACCTCCCCTCTCCAACAGTAGCTTCAACACTCCATCGTGGCCATTTATGGCAGCCCAAGAGAACGGCGTTCGGCCGCCATTGTCTGGCATATCGGGTTCGACATCTTCCCGCTCCAACAGCATCTTCACTATTCCCTCATGACCAAATCTGGCAGCCCACAAGAGCGGTGTTCGGCCTTCATTTTCTAGCATATTGGGGTTGAGATCTCCCCGCCCCAAAAGTAGCTTCACTACCTCATCATGCCCCTTCTCGGAAGCCAGCGAAAGTGGCGTCCGGCCGTATTTATTGCGCGTGTTGGGGTTGATATCTTTCCGCCTCAATAGCAGCCTCACCATTCCCTCAGACCCCTCCTTGGCAGCTGACAGGAGCAACCTCCGACCACCTTGGCCCGGCCCACCGATACTGACATCTTCCCGTTCGACTAGCATCTTCACTACTACCTCATTCCCTATTCTATAAGCGCACAAGAAAGGTGTCCGCCCGTACCCGTCCGCCGTATCGGGTTTGACGTCCTTCCTTCCCAATAGCAGCTTCACCACCCCTACATGCCCCTCCTCGACAGCGAGCAAGATTGCCGTTTGGCCGTATTTGTCTTGCCTGTTGGGGTTGACATATCTCCTTCCCCAGACAATATTCACCACTAGAGGCGTCTTACCCCACCAACCATCTGTGCCATCAGGCTTCGCAGTTGCCCACCTAAGAAGTAGCCCGACAATTCCCTCATGCCCCTTCCCAGCGGCCCACGATAGTGCTGCCCGATGAAAGTATCCATCTGCCTTGTCGGGATTGACAGTCTGCTGCTCTAACAGCAGCTTCGCCACCCCCTCTTGTCCACATATGGTGGCCCATATGAGTGGTGTAATCCCCAGAAAATCCCTTCCGTTGGGATCATAGTTTGGCTGGTCTATGAGAGCAGTTGCGATTTCATCAATGCCGAAAACTGATGCACAATGCAGTCCGGTAAACCCGGTCAGGGAACCGCTGCTCGGGATATCACGGCTATATCGATCGGTCTTCGGTATGAGATCAACCAGAAGTATCCTAGTTGATATATGGCTTTCAATTTGAGTGAAAAACTGAACCGCAAGTGATACCACATCCCTTGAAGCCTCTCTCTTGGCATGAACACCCCAAAATAAGGAAGAATATTTGAGGAAGGGTGTTGACGGAGGCAGAGGAAAGAGTGTAGACGGAATATCCTTAATGGTCCGAGAGTTGAGGTATGTCAGGCAGGTTTCAGCCATTATTGAGTGAGTTGTACCAAAGAGGTTGGGGGAAGTGTAAAGATAATCCTGGAGGGTGAAGTGAATCAAGCGAATAATTGAAGCCTCCCTATCGACGACGACAAGCCCCAAACAACACCCTAACAATGTCTCCACCGAAGGAATCTTTTCAGCATTGAGATCCGTAGATCCAATCTCGACCGCTAGAGCGTGGAGAAGCTCATCGAGTTGTAATAGCCGCTCCGAATGGGAGATCCACATTAGTGCCGCCATCCCCAGCCTCGCTTTCTCCCTACCTTGCTCTTTTATCCGATCAAGGGTCGCGCCATAAACATCCTTCAAACCCAAGCCCTTGGTCATTGCCTTCAGCTTTTGTCGCCTACTACCGGCCGTGGTTTGCCCAAGGATCGCATCCATAGTTAGGGAAATCAGCAGAAACCTAGATGTACCTATTAGCGGTGAATGTGGGGTGTATTTTTCCATGATGCTCACTTACGTTTCTGGAATATTCTCGGTAACGCTTTTAATTATTTCACCCTCCAAACCACTATCCATCGCGTCTAGAAATGTGTCCTTACTCAATCTCATCCGGACATACCCCACGATATCATCACTGTTGGGTTTTATGGACAAAACTGCCGCTCTCCCACCAAAATGCGTCTCAATCTCGCCCTGGATGCTCCCCCTCCCGGTTAAGAATATTCGCGTGTTTGGTGATTTGTCGAGTATTTGTCTCAGCGAATCTAAAACCTCCAGTCGATGCCTTTCCACACATTCATCTAGGGCATCAACACATATAAATGTCGGCTTTAAAGATGTGACAGCCTGCAGCATCTTCACAATTTCGCCCACTCGTAGCCCCCTTCCACCAATCACCTTTTTGTAGTCTTGAAAGGTCCGACTTATCTCATCCGGGACCTTCTCCAATCCGCCGACGATCTGTTTCAGTAGTGAACCGAGAATGTTTGTCGGGGTCTGCTCTTCCCGTGCGGCAAAATCAACGTAGAAACATGATACAGCAATATTTCGCTCTCCCGCCGTATCACACAACTTGTCCACCACCAGTGAGCTAGTATCGCTGCATGTCAGTCCCACCATCTTTTGGGTTTTCACTGCTCTCGAGTAGACTATTTCTCACCTCAAATAGGTCTTGCCGACACCAGGACCACCGCAGCAAAATAAAATCGCATGATCATTCCCTCCCCGTTCAGCGCCATCGTACCACCTTCTAAATTCGCCTGTTTGTAGCAGCCATTCTCCGACGTTATCTGCGCGGCGGGTTCGAAGGTCCTGGTGTCGGATGCGGGGCTCTAGTGGTGAGAGCCATGTTAGGACTTCCGACCGATCTTCGGCAAGGGTACAGTGATTAGGCACATTCGATACATTGAAAGAGTTGATATTATCGGTGAATGACATAGACATTTTCGTTCTTTTCGTCGATCCTGATGCTGAGGGAACAGATTCCTTAGTGGGGGGGTTTTAATGATATACCGGAGAACAAAAAGAAAAGCGGGGGCTCCCGTCCAGCCTTGCACACTGCCTAAGCACTAGTATAATACGAGACGGGAGGTCTTACCACCAGCGGGTGACGAACGAGGCTCGGCAGTATTAATAGCTATGTTGTTAACGAATTTCCTGAGCGATCTGAACGTTTAAAATACCGTAAAAACTGTAATAACTGAGTGGTGTGCTATGCAGTCAAAGTTGCTTCTCGTAAGATCTCGTCTTTTTTCGTTTTTTTGTCTCTCACAGGGGCTGAGCAGCTCTTTTTTTTTCGCCGTACGATACTTTCCGCTCTTTTCTCAAGTGGGGAATTCTTGACTACATAGAACACCACTCAATTATTACAGTTCCTCCGGTACCATGAAAAACAGGGGGGGTATATTTAAAATACCATATATACGATGACAAGGCTGAAGTTTCAGGCCACAATTACAATGGTAGGGATTTATTAACGGACAGACAGAGATATATTTGGCTAGTTGACATTAAATAACTAACTGTAACTTACGAGTATTCCATGGCTTCTTCCTAGGCTATGGCACCAACAATCTTGCATAAACTCCTGCGAAAGTCAACTTTTTCCCCAAGCAACGACTGTGCTACAGCCCCCCCACCAGGCCCTGACGAATACTGGCTGGTGGTGAACAGGGATTCGCCGGCATTTCCCGTTACCCTACTTGATTCCTTACTGGCCGAATACTCCTGCCCGTCATCCTCTGACATTCGTCAAGACCTGATGAATGACTGCACTGCCCATCTTTGCAGCAAGAATAAATATTAAAGATCAGGCCTCACTTGGGGATATTTTTAGTGATTTTTCTATGATTTTTTTCTTTTTCTCTTTCTCCTTTTTTTTTGCACCTATCATCAAGGTATCTTTAGCATCCTGAGGAATGATTTTTCTCCGCAGCAACGGCATTGTGGTGTGGAGGAGTCATAACGGATCTTGTTGAGCCTGCTCAACCAAGTAAGCTGTGGCAGGCCGTGGCGAGTCTTCCTTCCCGTTGGCTTGGTTGCCTTAGTTTAACTTTAACTCGCTTTAGCTGCAATCCGACCTTTGCCGTATTATACGGTAGTTTACAAACCCCGCCCCCGTCATGGTATGCCATGGTGTGTTAAACATAGGCCCCTGTTTTTCATGATAATAAACGATCGCTCTTCGCCCCCCGCCCGCCAAACACCCCTGTTCACCACAAGGCAGTCCGGTGTTCATGATGCCCCGGCTGGCAACCGTAGCTCGAACAATTCTCACGGCCTGTACTGTACTTGTACCGTAGTAACAGTATGATTCTTACTATTCATAATATCTCCCTAATCCCATTTTACCACTTTCTTGGTCGCCATCTTTTCTCGGCGCTCCTATGGTTGTTTCCCCGGCCAACAGCTCCACCCGCTCCTCCGCCCAAGTCCATCTCCGTTATCCTGTTCTTTCTATAAGTCTGCGATAGTATACATGGGCTCAAGGGCGGAGCAATTGAAATAAGAGGAGTAAACCTAATAAGGAAACCCGCTGAGTTAATTTAAAAGTCTGAGGGTTAGGATTCGTTGCTGTTGGGATAGGATAATGAGTCGTAAACTCCTTCACTTGACTTGTATACGATCAATGTTAGACTTCAGGAGTTTTCCTCCCATAGGTTTTAATGGGCCGGTTGAAGTGATTCATATTGTGTGCTAGGCGCAATATTTCTGAACGCGCCCCTCTCGGGCAATCACTAATGGGGCTGAAAGCACGATCGTGTAGGCGTATCCGAGAGGAGAAGGATGTTGTGGTGTGTACAGTACTGTACTCTCTATGGAGGTTGCTAGCTACAGTCCACCTTAAGTAGTGGAACTCTATGGGGGTACAGCGCCTAAGTTTTGTAGGTTCCACAAGCGAGGTCTGCTGCCCTTACCCCCTGTGGAACATATCACACCGTACAAAACTTAAGAGCTATACCTCCGCACATGCGTAACCTCTACATCCGTTCATGCCCCAGAACGCTCACTCGTCCACACTTCGGTGTTCCTCCATCACATGTGCGCTTCCTGTTGCCTGCGCTCCTCTCTGCTCCTAATACATCGCGCTACGACTGGGATTATTATACCATTAATCACGAGTGTTGGGGGCACTTCTTATGATCCATTAGTTAGCAGATGCTGTATATTAGAGCGTATCCTATTATCTTGCCAGAGTTGACAGATGCAGATAGTTGTCAGCGATAAAGAAAGCGGATAGTTGACAGACTAGGACAGATAATAGTTTAGTGTTTTCATTTGTTCTGGAGTTGAAAGAATTGACGAAAGGGGTTATGGTTATGCATTCCATTTATTACGATTACGGAAGTTCGCAGACAAAAGGAGTCATACATGGAGAGAAATTGACAGGTGTGGGAAGCGATAGAACGATTGAGATGGCTTTGTTTCAGATATACCCATGTTTGGTTGGTTAGTTATGAGGACGAGTGAATGAAATTTCCGAAGATATTATGATACCTACACTATAGTTTAGCCCTACGGTAGCCTAGTTCGAGCGTTGGGCCATTGCGCAATTTAACGGTTATCCTCTGACATACGTTATCTTACCTACCGGTAGCTAACCTCTCCCCCGCTGCCACCATATATCTATAATACCCCACCATTACCCCCACCCCATCGAGGCACGGGATCCCTCACCTAGCATGCCTAGATTAGGGATTAGTACACATTTTAACGGGGCATTCGACCAGACATGCCCGGGGGAAATCTTCCTTCAAACCATCCTGTGAATGGCCTCTTACTCGTCAAAATAGAGGTCCGAAGAGACCAGTGGGTATTCCGACGAGGCGTCGGAAGCATTCGAATCCCCATCCGGCTGCATGCGGGAGATCTCCCAATCAACCGAGGAGGCGGAGGGGGGGTGTGAAGGATCGAGATTCCATCGGGCTGCAACAGTGCCGTTGACACAATAATACCTCGGGATCTCATCATAACTCGATGATGCGTCGGATGCATGGTCATCGAATACCCCCCCCATCCTGGTACTCCTCAGATGCCTCAGACTCAGCGTCTGAATCGTAGGCTGTGGTGAACCCACCACGGGTGCCGAGTGGTCCTGCGAAGGGTGAGGGAGGAGAAGCGGAGGAGATAGAAGAGGGGGACGAACAAGAGGGGAAGAGAGGGACGGGAAATTCATCACCAGCGGAGGGTGCTGCCAGCGAGCAGAGGGTTGAGCAGTTATAGGATTCAAATTACTCTCCTTTCGTTATTTTCTTTGTACGAGATGTATAGTAACTATTTCCCTTCATGCAGTATCCTCTCACCCCTTCCTCTTCCACTTGTCTATTATCTTCTCCTCAATACTAGGAATTTTTTTATTTCCCCCCATAGAATCCACTGAGACCTTATCCCCAAACCATTGCTATAAAGTTTTCCGCAACTACGGACCTCCCGTCTTTGAATGGTAATTTCTAACTATAATAAGAACAATGAAAAATGGACAAAGTTCGAGGTCTATAAGCAGGAAGCAGAGACCGAACTGAATCTAAACCCCGTATCGTTATACTGAAGGAAGCGAAAACAAAAACGCAGACCGAACATTCCGGTTGGGACTGCAGGAGTGGCACGTCTACATCCGACGCCGGACTGTGCTAGGATGGAACCGGGGCCCGGAGTGATGGGGAGGGGCAGTAGTGCCACAAGCCTGCCGTGCACTCTAGGGAGGGAAGTGGAAGTGGAAGTGGTATTGAGGAGGAGGGGAACGGCAGGCGGAGTATACAAATGTGTCAGTGGGATTTGGAGAAAGCGGCACGTGGTGGTTTTTGAGGGCGATGGAAAAGATTGTGTACTATCGAGGTTAAGCAGTGCTGGGGTTTGCGGATTTGCGGGCTTGCAGTAGCTTCACCACTCCCATATGGCCATTCACGGCAGCCCACCGGAACGGTGTTTTACCGCCATTGTCAGCCATATCGGGGTTAACATCTTCCCGCCTCAACAATAGCTTCACCACTCCCTCATGGCCATATCTGGCAGCCCGGCAGAACGGTGTTCGGCCGTCATTGCCTGGAATATCCGGGTTGATATCTTCCCGCCCCAACAGTAGCTTCACCACTCCCTCATGGCCATATCTGGCAGCCCACGAGAACGGTGTTTGGCCGTGATTGTCTGGAATATCGGGTTTAACATCTTCCCGCCCTAACAGTAGCTTCACCACTCTTTCATGACGATACTCGGCAGCGCACGAGAAAGGTGTTCCGCCGTCATTGTCTGGCCTATCGGGGTTAACATCTTCCCGCTCCAACAGGAGCTTCACCACTCCCTCATGGCCATATCTGGCAGCCCACCAGAACGGTGTTCGGCCGTCATTGTCTGGCATATCGGGGTTAATACCCTCCCGCCTCAACAGTAGCTTAACCACTCCCTCATGGCCATATCTGGCAGCCCACGAGAACGGTGTTCGGCCGTGATTGTCTGGAATATCGGGTTTAACATCTTCCCGCCCTAACAGTAGCTTCACCACTCTTTCATGGCCATTCTCGGCAGCGCACGAGAAAGGTGTTCCGCCGTCATTGTCTGGCCTATCGGGGTTAACATCTCCCCGCCCCAACAGTAGCTTCACCACTCCCTCATAGCCATATCTGGCAGCCCACCAGAACGGTGTTCGGCCGTCATCGTCCGGCATATCAGGGTTAATACCCTCCCGCCCCAACAGTAGCTTCACCACTCCCTCATGGCCATATCTGGCAGCCCGGCAGAACGGCGTTCGGCCGTCATTGCCTGGAATATCCGGGTTGATACCCTCCCGCCCCAACAGCAGCTTCACCACTCCCTCATGGCCATATCTGGCAGCCCACGAGAACGGTGTTCCGCCGTCATTGTCTGGAATATCGGGGTTAACATCTTCCCGCCCCAACAGTAGCTTCACCACTCCCTCATAGCCATATCTGGCAGCCCACCAGAATGGTGTTCGGCCGTCATTGCCTGGCATATCGGGTTTAACGTCTTCCCGCCCCAACAGTAGCTCCACCACTCCCTCATGGCCATATTTGGCGGCCCACCAGAACGGTGCTTGGCCGCCATTGTCTGGGATATCGGGGTTAACATCTCCCCGCCTCAACAGTAGCTTCACTACCTCATTATGCCCCTTCTCGGAAGCCAACGAGAGTGGCGTCCGGCCGGCTTGATTGCGTGTGTTGGGGTTGATATCCTCCTGCCTCAATAACAGCCTTACCACCGCCTCAGATCCATCTTCAGCAGCTGACAGGAGCAGCGTCTGACCATTTTGCCTATCGATGTCGACATTTTCCTGTTTAACCAGCAAATTCGCCACTCCCTCGTGCCCTCTACCGGAAGCGCACAAGAGAGGCGTCCGCCCGTACCCGTCCGCCGTATCGGGTTTGACGTCCTTCCGTTCCAACAATAGCCTCACCACCCCTTCGCGCCCCTCTTCAGCAGCGAGCAAGATTGCCGTTTGGCCGTATTTATCTTGCCTGTTGGGGTTGACATATCTCCTCCCCCGGAAAATATTCACCACTCGAGGCGTCTTGCCCCACCAACCATCTGTGCCATCAGGCTTCGCAGTTGCCCACCTAAGAAGTAGCCCGACAATTCCCTTATGCCCCTTCCCAGCGGCCCATGATAGTGCTGCTCGACGAAAGTATCCATCCGTCTTGTCGGGACCGACAGCCTGCTGCTCTAACAGCAGCTTCGCCACCCCCTCTTGTCCACATATAGCAGCCCAGATGAGCGGTGTAATCCCCAGAAAATCCCTTCCATTGAGATCGTAATTTGGCTGATCTGTGAGAGCATTTGCGATTTCAACGATGCCGAAAACTGATGCACAATGCAGTCCGGTAAACCCGGTCAGGGGACCGTTGGTCGGGATATCACTGCTATATCGGCCGGTCTTCGATATGAGATCCACTACAAGTATCCTAGTTGATATATGACTTTCAATTTGAGTGAAAAACTGAACCGCAAGCGATACTACATCTCCTGAAGCCTCTCTCTTGGCATGAACACCCCAAAATAAGGAAGAATATTTGAGGAAGGGTGTTGACGGAGGTAGAAGAAGGAGTGTAGACCAAATATCCTTAATGGTCCGAGAGTTGAGGTATGTCAGGCAGGTTTTAGCCATTATCGAGTGAGCTGCGCCAAAGAGGTCGGGGGAAGTGCAAAGATAATCCTGGAGGGTGAAGTGAATCAAGCGGATAATTGAAGCCTCCCTATCGACGACAACAAGCCCCAAACAACAGCTTAACAATGTCTCCACCGAAGGAATCTTTTCAGCATTGAGATCCGTAGATCCAATCTCGACCGCTAGGGCGTGGAGAAGCTCATCGAGTTGTAATAGCCGCTCGGAATGGGAGATCCACATTAGTGCCGCCATCCCCAGCCTCGCTTTCTCCCCACCTTGTTCCTTTATCCGTTCAAGGGTCGCGCCATAAACATCCTTCAAATCCAAGCCCTCGGTCATTGCCCTCAGCCTTTGTCGCCTGCTGCCGGGCGTAGTTTCCCCAAGGATCGCATCCATGGTTATGGAAATCAGCAGAAACCTAGATGTATCTATTAGTGATGAATGTGGGTGCATTTTTCCATCACGTTGCTCACTTACGTTTCTGGAATATTCTCGGTAAAGCTTTTGATGATTTCGTCCTCCAAACCACTATCATTCGCCCGTAGAGAGGTGTCCTTACTCAATCTCATCCGGACATATCCCACGATATCATCACTATTGGGTTTTATGGACAAAACTACCGCTTTCCCACTAAGATGCGTCTCGAGCTCGCCCCGGATGTGCCGCCTCCCGGTTAAGAATATTCGCGTGTTTGGTGACTCCCCGAGTATTTGTCTCAACGAATCTAAAACCTCCGGTCGATGCCTTTCCACACATTCATCTAGGGCATCAACACATATAAATGTCGGCTTTAAAGATGTGACAGCCTGCAGCATCTTCACAATTTCGCCCACTCGTAGCCCCCTTCCACCAATCACCTTCTTGTAGTCTTGAAAGGTCCGACTTATCTCATCCGGGACCTTCTCCAATCCGCCGACAATCTGTTTCAGCAGTGAACCGAGAATGTTTGTCGGGGTCTGTTCTTCCCGTGCGGCAAAATCAACGTAGAAACATGAGACAGCAATGTTTCGCTGTCCTGCCATATCGCACAACTTGTCCACCACCAGTGAGCTAGTGCCGCTGCGTGTCAGCACCACTGCCTTTTGGTTTTTCATTGTTCTCAAGTAGATTATTTCTCACCTCAAATAGGTCTTGCCGACACCCGGACCACCGCAGCAAAATAAAATCGCATGATCATGCCCCCCCCGTTCAGCGCCATCGTACCACCTTCTAAATTCGCCTGTTTGTAGCAGCCATTCTCCGGCGTTATCAGCGCGGCGGGTTCGAAGGTCCTGGTGTCGGATGCGGGGCTCAAGTGGTGAGAGCCATGTTAGGACTTCCGACCGATCTTCGGCAAGGGTATAGTGATTGGACACATTGGATACATTGAAAGAGTTGATATTATCTGTGACTGACATAGACATTTTCGTTCTTTTCGCTGATTCTAATGCTGGGGGCACAGATTCCGTAGTTGGGGGTGTTGATGATATCCCTGAAGATAGAAGAAAAGCAGGGGCTGCTGCCCAGCCTTGCCCACTGCCCAAGTACCGGTACTGGTAGGGAGGCTGTGTTGCGACGTTTGTGCAACACTGCAGCCTTCACCTGGCTGATTAAAACTTGCAGGTGACGAATAGGGATTTATATTAGCTATTTGTTAACGAGAAATTTCTGCTTGCCAAAACACCCCTGGTTGTCACTAATGGGCATTCGTCATGCCCCTATTACCCGAACGGTCCTCATAGCCATACCCTACTACAGTATGATACCTATCACTCCTATAATATCTCCCTGATCCTGTTTGGCCATCTTTTCTCACCTTCTTTATGGTCCTGCTCTCCCGGAGCGACTGTTCCAGCTCCTCCACCAATGTCTACCTCCCTTGTTTATATCCCCCATTAGTCTGCGACAGTATACATGGGTTCAAAAGTAGAGATACTGAAATATGAGGGGAAACATAATAGCGAAGCCCGCTGAGATAATTTCAAGGCCTGAGGAGTATAATTCGTTACTCTCCTCTATTGGGATTTAATAACGAGTTGCAAACTCCTTCGCTTGGCTTGTATACGATCAATGTTACACCTCAGGGGTTTTCCTCCCTCTCCCACTGTTTAGCGGGTTAGTTAGAGTAATATCAAAATCCCATCTTGTGTGCTAGGCGCAATATTTCTTAACGCCCCTCTCCAAGGCAATCACGAGTGCTGAAGACATCTTTTTTAATACATTAGTTAGTAGATGTTATACCTTGCGTGGCAACCTATTACCTTGCAAGAGTTGACAGAGGCGGGGAATTGCCAGTGATAAAGCGGATAGCCGACGGACAAGGACAAATAATTGCCTTAGTGGTTTCATTTTTGGGGGGTTGAAAGGATCGAACGAGTTTATGGTTATGTCTTACATTTACTATTATTATGGAAGTACGGAGGCAAATGGGGCCATTCATGAAGAGATATCGATAGGTGTGGGAAGCGATGGAATTGTTGAGATAGTCTTACTATTTTATATATTATGAGACTAGATCTACCCCCTACTGTAGCACACCACCCCATCCATCACCCCGAACTCAGGTTCAGAGTGCAAAACTTAGCTAGGCTTCCCATATCATGTCCCTCTCTATGGGAGCCTGGCCACCCTATAGGGTTAGGGATATCCTTGCTGGCAAATTTTCCCTTGGATTATGGAATGCGAATAGACTTGCCACCAATTGAGGCAGCAGGTTGTTGGACAGTAGTATCACGAAGGAGCGAGTGGTAGCGGTGGCCAAAGCGACCACGTAATTTGTATTGTGCATGGAAAAGATGAGAAAGAGATTAAAGAGAAAATAGAAGGAAAGAATAATAATAAAAGGAAGAAAGCGGGCCTAGAAATAGGCTTAGACATATATGGGTGATGAATGTAGTCACGAGATGTCACTCGTGACTACCAAGGATACAAGAGCACAAACTTTACTTCCAACACGGATAAAACCACAAATCCTACCCCCACAGCCGAAAATCACTAAGTTACCCACTCTACATGTCCGGATATCCCAGTCAAAGACTGCGATCCTAGAATCTCGCTGCTCTGGACGGACTACAAGAGGTAGTCCCCCCGCCATCCCAGGTGGAGCACCTAGACCACTAGGGATAGTGCTTTACTGCAATTTCCTTACCCAGCGGAACAGCCCGCCACAAGTATGTTGGACGTCAACCTCGAGAAACCCGTCGGTGGAGGAGGAATCCAACAGCATATGCGGGAGCCTTTTCAGAATACCAAAAAATGGGATTGGCTCGCGAGGTCTCCCAATTCAAGATCTGATAAAAACTACGAAGGAGGCCACTACATCGCTAGCCACAGGTACCCAGATTCACCAACGTTTTAGTAGGGTCCGTTCTGAAGCACAGATGGAAGGTCCTCGAGTCACTGCCAGAAATCTTTCTTCTTTCACCAAAAAGTCTGAGTATTCCTGAAGGGGGAGGCCAAACATAGAGGACGAAATCAGGAAACGTTTGAGCAAGGCGGTTAGGAATGCCTGTTAGTCTTACCTAGGACGATATTAAAGAGCAATCCGGAGGTGGGGCTGGGCAGTGGTACTAACCCCTATGTAATGGACGACTAATTTCAAGCGGATATCCTGAGAGTAATTCCAGAAAATATTTCGGAACCTCAAGCAAGAATATCAAGCACATTCCTAATACAATTGGGTTATTATTCACTAAAAACAATGATGTCTAGTTTCCTCCTCGTTTCTCTAAACATGAACGCAATCCCGAGCGAGTTAACTCTCCTTCAGATAATAAATAAGCTGCACGAGATAGCCAAAGGGGAGGGCGATGCTTGTGCTATAGCTATATCTCGAATGAAGGAGCAACACAGAAGTAGATAAAAACCAGGCATGCAAGTTCTAGTGTGGGTGGCTATTCGGAGTGGCCATTACCAACCGAGGTTATGTCCGTCCTGGGGTTCGGAGAAGGATCTACCGACCCGGATACTCTGAATATTCCTGCGGTGGAAACACTGATATCATGTCTCTGGGGGTTATATATCATCTCCAAGGAAGCCCTAGTCTATCTTCCGCCATATCCCCCATGAGTACCTTGCCTCTGACCAAAACCAGTTTCGCAAACCCCACCTCATGTTAAGGTCTATCCGAACTACCTCAACATTCGGCAGGTAATGGCATTTCTCCTCCTCTTTGTTCTGTCCCACGAACCGCACCTTTAGTTGCACATTATACTTCTTGTCGCTCCGGCACACACGCTAGGCGCGAAATCATAGAAAGTATGGAATAAGATGGTACTGAAACTACCCAATAGATGGGAAGCACATATCTTCAAAGGTACTGTTATTGCATGGGATGTGCTTTGGGACGAACCTTTGATGGGAACGCAGGTCTAGCAAGAGATTTACAGGGCTTCAGAGGGACGCATACCTCAGGGGTATGTAGAGTAACAGTTGGTTTATTGGAGTTGGTTTATCGGAGACGGATAAATGGGATGCACAGGCAACTAATCGGGATGGTTATATCAGAATTAAATTAACAAAGGCGTTAAAATAGTGGTAGTATGCCTTATAAAGTGGATTATAGTACAAGGAGATACTATATAAAGTAAAGACTTCAGACTTCAATAAAATGGTTTCCTAAAGATTCTATAATTCTGCTTAAACTTTCAGACCTGCTTATCACAATCTTTGTAAAACCCCACCCTACTATCTAATTTTTTATTATTATCACGATTAATACAGAGTCCCACATCTCTAATCCTACCCCCTTCGGAATCAGAAAGCTGAATTAGCATCATACTCAGGATACCAGGAGCAGGGGTAGACAACTGTGCAAAATAACACCATCGAGTCCTAAAACTGAAAATTGATTAGTCTCTACATCACACGGTCTGGCTGACCTGCTCACCGCTATATTCCCTCGGCAATCGTTTGCTCCTATCCGATTGATAAGAGAACTTACAACCACATAAGGCCTCTTTATATAGACTATTACAACCTCCTAAAAACCTAGATGTAGTAGTTGTGTAGACTTGTATGGGCCCGGTTCTCCCTCTGTATCCCTGGTTAGCAAATATCTATAAAAATACTCATGTTCCTCGGCTTCTGGGGATATTGTTTCTTACTAGTAAATTGTTAATGCTAGGTTTCAACGTAGGAGAATTATTTAACTGGACCATCCTTTAGTAGGCTCCGCTCCTCTTTATCCAGAAACTATCCTCGAGTAGCGCATAGCACCTTCTCACCTCCCAACCTAGGTTTGGAGATATTGCCCTTGGCCCCCGTAAGCTTGTGCGGGGGGGGGGTCAGTCCCGATGATAAGGATCAATTGATTTTTGCTCAAGAGGCGTGTGATTTAGTGCGAATGAAGGATATCTACAGGGGAGGACTAAGGTCGGGCGAAGATGGGTGCTTTGGCTGTGAGATGGGAGAGTGGGTTCATCTTTCTTGACTTGATGGTTTCGGCTATCACAGCTTGAACCAAGCATAGGGGAGGCTGAGCAGTGAGGCCTAGGCTTGGGATCTTGATTGCAGGATAATATACAATTGCTCTGAGACCCAGTGTCATACTTACTCTATAATAACATAGTAGGGGAAGACTATTATCTTTCAACATTTCTCTCCATGTTCAGGTAAGATCTCTCCAAGAAGCATAACTAATTGACTGACCCCAGGAATAAGCTCACGGGTCTCAATCATAACCCCCCGCCGCCGCCGCTGTCTAGTTGTGCGGTGCGTTTGCATGCCCACAAATACTTCCCAGGAATATTTGAGTCCCCCATTAGAAACTAGGATGTATGCTAGCTACCCAGAGCCGATATCGTAAAAGCTTCCCACGATTCTTAAGTATACTCGTTATGTATATTCCTCCTAGCCTGTAGGAACTCCTGCCAGTTATTCGCCATAAAGCTTAGCTCTCCAACCTCAGGACGGCGAAACTAGATTCACAATGGTAATTTTGGCCTCCATCTTGAAAGTCGAGGTCCACCCTTACACCAATTCAATAATTCTGATGACAGAACGGCAACAGCGACCAATATGTGCTGGTTTCCTAGTCTAACGAGTCTCCCTGGATGGCCGGATTCCAGCATTTCATGTCGATTCACACCCCTATCATTCCTGACACACTCCTTCCCGTGCCAGAAATTACTCCCGTACCGTTCACTCTAATGCCAGCAATTTCCATCATCATCATAATGTGTGGTGCGGATAAGATCCCCTATCACACATATCGAGTGATTTACCATGAAGCTACCATCGATTGTCATATCATACCTGCTAGGGGGGTTCAGTGAGCAGCCATGAACGTGAACTTGCCCTCGCTGCCACAGGCACTGTCTACCACTTTCCAAATAGCGTTGGGTGTGCAAGCTAATTCAAGTGCAAACTAGGGACCTAGTCTGTATGGTGAACCGGTATAGTTTGCGTTTTAGACTAGACTGCAGTGTACAGAGCATTTAATCGACTGTTCATGATCAAACTACGCTCCACAAGTAATATGAAATGACAAAAAACATGAAACCCATTTTTTGCCTCGTATTCTCCGACTGCTGGAGATTACTCCTTGCCGGTGCAGAGTCAATATGTATCTTTTATCCATCTTTCCTATTCTCAGGCTGTTTGCGGGCCGGAGTGCTAAGAGGTTGCTTGATTGAAGTGAAAGTAGCTACCTAGAGTCGCCAGTTACTCGATGTCAAGTCTCATGTACTCTTTTCGTATTTAATCTCGATAAACATCACCTGCACCCTAGTTCGTGTGTAAATTCCTCTGCCCACTAGAACCCCCCTTCACTCACAAACAGTCTACTCCATTTCTCACACGGCAACATTCAAGCTCACATCCACACATCTTAGAACCACCCTACCCCGCCACCTCGCGAAAATTCTGCCCAGTTCCACATCGATCACACCAAATCTCGCTAGCATAGCGTTTTCCAATCCAGCGCCCAGTGAGCTCGACACTCCCGAGTAGTCCACCCAACGAACCAGCAACCCCTGGGAAGGGCGGCGCCGGGCGGGCGGGGGGGGGGCGCGCGGGGGGGGGCGGGGGGGGGCCGCGGGCGGGGGGGGGCGGGGGGGGGGGCGGGGCGC
>Ga0307509_10005776_pt1 | contig 16993 bp, 18 predicted proteins | sample 10_EM_MG_FD_202245 | JGI IMG/M metagenome (GOLD analysis project Ga0307509, IMG submission 202245) | Populus trichocarpa ectomycorrhiza microbial communities from riparian zone in the Pacific Northwest, United States - 10_EM | ecosystem: Host-associated > Plants > Roots > Unclassified | place... | reverse complement strand
TCCGCATTTGGCCTGCTTCTTGCGAGGCGACTTGTCGTCAGCTCGCGCGGGACCTAAGGCACGGCAGTCGCGGTCAAGCCGCCCCCGGCCGCCAACTGCCGTTACATCGTCGTGAACGGCGTGCGCGTTCGCCAGTGCGTTTAAGGCGCGGCCGACGACACTACCTGCAATGAAAGAGCCTAGCGCAGGCGGCCGTCTGCGGCCGGCCTGTTGCCTGGCGTAAAGCAGTTTCAACAAGGGTGGGCATAGTGAGTGCATTAAATCTCTCATTTGTTGCATTCGTCGTCATTTTCGGCGGTGCGCTGCTGGGTATGCTGCTGCGCGCTGTTTTGCCAGAACCTCATCTCAACGCGGATTCACGCGACGTGGTGAGGCTGGGGACCGGACTTCTCGCGACACTTGCGGCGCTTGTTATCGGCCTCCTGATCGCGTCTGCGCAAAGCTCTTTCCAGACCCAAAGTAATCAAATCAAGCAAATCACCGCCAACGTTATTCTGCTCGATAATCTTCTGGCGAGGTCTGGGCCGCAAGCGCAGCCACTCCGTCCATTGCTGCGGGGCGGCGTCAAGATATTGGTCGAACGGATCTGGCGCGAGCCAAATATCAATTCTGCCAAGGCCGCACCGTTCGAAGCGAGCGCCCAGTCGGATTTGATCTTTGACAGACTCCTGGGGCTCACACCTCAGAACGACGGCCAACGTGAGATGCAAACCCGCGCGCTCCAGATCTGGATCGATTTGGCCCAGACACGGGTTCTTTTCGCGCAGACAGACAGCGCCATTCCCATGCCATTCCTGGCGGTTCTGGTGCTTTGGCTAGCATTTATCTTTGTCAGTTTCGGGCTTTTTGCGCGTCCTAACGCGATGGTCGTCGCTGCATTGTTCGTTTGTGCGGTCTCGGCTGCGTCAGCGATTTTTCTCATCCTCGAGTTGGGTCACCCGTTTTCCGGGCTGATGACACTTTCCAGTGCGCCGCTAAGCAATGCACTCGCGCCCCTTGGGCCTTAAGCAATGCTTGGTCACGGATGGGTGGCTCGTCTGCCCGTGGCTGGGGACTCGTTGAAGCAGCTGCTTCCTCAAGTGCCGCATTCAGCAAGTGCAGATAAAGTCTTGTTAGCTCAATCTGGCTGCCGCACTTTATCGGAATCACATTGTTTCGCATCTCGTTAGATCCAAATATCTCGCGTCCAGGGTATGAGAGTCTTCTTTTTCCGGTTTCCGGAGCTAGACTTGATTCACCTATGCTTCAGGCAAGGTCCCGCGGCCAGCGTCCAGTGGGACACTTCGATGAAGCGCCAATACCTCGACACCCTCCTCCCGTTCGACCGTGTCGACGCGAATCACCGGGGGCTCGCTGGAAAGATCGATTGCTGCAACGATCGCATTGAGCTTGGCCATATCGAGATTCCGCTCGAACTTTTCGCGCGATTCCCACTCTTCAACGATCAACAGCGTCTTGCGCCTGTCGAGTTCCGAATAGAGACGCGCATCGAGGCATCCCGGCGCAACCCGTGTCGGCCCGAGCATCGAACCAAGAGCGCGCAACAATGCCAGTCGCCTGTCATCGGGAGCCACGATATGCATCGAGAAGACAATCAAGATTCATGTCTTTCGGTCGCCGCACCAAGGATACCGCTGTTTCTTGCTTTTCATCGCAAGAAACGGGCCAACCCAGAACGCGCAGCGCGCTCAACAAAAACATTCGCTGGATTAGGAGGGTAATGAAAGCCGACCCGCGAAATTCCGCGGCCGGTACAATCCCATTCTCCGAAAATTCGGAGAAGCTCCGAAAATTCGGAGGTTACCGCTTCGGTGCGAGCCCAAGCTTCTTGATACGGGATTCGAGTGTCGTTGGCTTGATGTCGAGAAGCGCGGCAGCTCCGTTCGATCCTCGAATACGCCAATTACACTGTTCGACGGCCTGCAGGATGATTGCGCGCTCGGCTTCGTTGAGTGAGCCGGCCGTCGCTGTCAGGGCAACCGGTCGAAGCGCCGCGTGACCGAGCTTGATGCACAGCCTCGGGCTATGATTAAGGATCATCGCGCGTTCGATCACGTTTCGAAGCTCGCGGACATTGCCGGGCCAGTGGTATTCCTGAAGCGCCGACATCGACTCATCCGCGATCTCATCGATCCGCTTGCCCATCGAGTTGCTGAACTCCTTCACGAAGGTCCATGACAGTAGCGGAATGTCTTCGCGCCGCTCGCGCAACGGCGGCACCTCAATCGGAAACACATTAAGTCGATAAAACAGGTCCTCCCGGAATTTTCCTTCCTTCACGGCCTGCGCGAGCGGGCGGTTGGTGGCCGCAATAACGCGCGCGTCGACCCTGATCGTCTTTGTGCCCCCTAAGCGCTCAAACTCGCCTTCCTGGAGCACGCGCAGCAGTTTCGGCTGCAATTCGAGCGGCAACTCGCCAACTTCGTCGAGAAAGATGGTCGAGCCGTCTGCTATTTCAAATCGACCCGGCTGCCGTGCCAGCGCTCCGGTAAACGCGCCTTTCTCCCGGCCGAACAGTTCGGACTCGATCAGACTAACCGGCAGCGCGGCGCAGTTGACCTTGATCATCGGGCGATCTTTCCGGCTGCTTGCATCGTGGATTGCCTGTGCCAGGACTTCCTTTCCAGTTCCTGTTTCGCCGAGCAGCAGTACGGTAGCGTTTGTTTGCGCGACCTGCGCGGTCTCCTCGATGACCGTGAGAAAGCACGGCGAGTGGCTGATAAGGCCCTGCGGCGCCCGGACCTGCGCGGTGCGCTGAAGATAGGCATTTTCCCGCTCGAGGCGATCCTTCAGAACCCTGATCTCCGCCAAGGCTGCCACAAGCTTTTCCTGCTCCCACTTTCGGGTGATCGCCTGTGCAAATACCTCGCCCACGAGCTTCAGTCGGGTAATCAAATCTTCCGGCCAGGCGCGGGTTTCCCTGAATGCTGCAAAAGCAATGACACCGACGATGCGGCCGCCGATGCGCAGCGGAATGCTTAAGTGCGATTGGAGCCCAAAACTCCGCCAATATTCCGCCTCGACAGCGGCTTCCGGCGGCAACTCGTCGCGATGGTTCTGGAAGACGATCTTTTCACCAGCAAGGAGCTGGGAGAGATACCACGGAAGATGCGGAACGAACGGACCGAGCGGCAATGGCCCTGCTTCTTCGCTGGCGCTCGACGATATGACGCTGAGCGAGCCGTCCTGATCAAACTCACCAAAATTGCAGCGATCGAATCCCAGAAACTGCCGAAGTTTCGTTTGCGCGAGTTGAATTTCGAATTCGACTTTGTCGGCCGGAACGTTCGCAAATCGTGCCGAGAGATCGGCAAGCATGCGTTCAAAGGCCAGAAGCTCCTCGACCGAGGCTTCGCTCGGCGTCGGTTCGTGGATTGCAGCCGATCCTAACCGGCCGAACACCGTATTCTTCTCAGCCAAACGCATTTCATCACTCCTCTTTGGCGAGGGTCGAAAGACAAATGCAACTTGTCGCGGAAACTGGAGGTTGCTCTATGGTCCTGGCGGAAAGTCCGGCCCTCAGAAGGACTCGGTCTTCGAGCATTCGAAGGCCCGCAGATCACCAGGTTCGATCCAAGCCAGCATCGTGCGGCGCGGACACTTCGGGCAATTGGAAGTCGCGATGGATCGCGGCGAGTATAAGCTTCAAACATGTGATACTCGTGCAGACGTGCAGTACTCGCGTACGAAAGTACGAAAAAACCCGGCGGCAATAGATAAGCATACCGCACCGCACTGCCAAATGCTGATCAATTTTGATCTCCTTCCAAGAGGACCGGTTTGCCAAAGGTGTTAGACCCCTATTTGGTCAGTCCTGCTCGCGGGATTGCAGCCTTGGATTTCCGTGTCAGTCCCGATGTTTCATGCATAAAAGCAGGTCCGGGTCATCCGTGGAGTGGCTGAAGCCACCGACGTCTTCCTGCCAGTAGTTGTACGATCAGGAGCCCGACCGACAAGACGTCAGGTCACTTCCCAAGGGTAATTGCTTACTCCGGTTGATCGCTTGAATCTGACCGATGATCCAAACGCGGGGTCGGATCATCTTCAAGAACTGTCGCGGCGTCGCCACCGCCGCCGTCCCGACCGCAACGATCGTCAGGCGATCATTTATGCACGAGCCTCGGTGGCGCAGCGCTCGGCGTCGGCGGCGCCTCCGATATTGCAAATGTAAGCCACGTATTCCAGCCCTCGGGCCGGTCCTTCGCACCAAATTCAAAATACGACTTCAAACCAAGGAAGCCCTGCTTGTCTGCAACAGGAAAAATGTATCCCAACTGGGGACCGACCGAAAACACCCGCGACTCGAACGCACCGACTCTGTCGCCGGTGCCGCTGTCGGCGCTGACCTGATCGTAGGCATACCCGACGAGACCAACAAAGAATTGCTTCGACAGGAACTGCGATGCCCCCCAGTCCAGGTGAAAATCAACGCCGCTTTGATATTGGGTGGTCGTGTTCTGGAAATTATAGGTAAAGCCCGCGACTGCCGAGAACTCATGTCCCGTGGCTGGATTGAAATAGGTATAGCCGCCGCCGGCGTCGATGGCGCCGTGCCCAATCCCGAGGTTGGCCAGGCTTGTCGAGCTATAATTGCCGACCGGAATGTCCCCTGTGACATAGGTCATGAAATTATTGACACCCATGTTCCACTTCAGCGATGCCAGCGGATAGAGATCGCCGAATCCCGTCACCGTATCGCCGATACTGTCGGTTCGCACCAAACCGAACGGGGGCAGTGAGGCCGTAAGAGTTCCGTTGACGTTGGCGCTCGTACTTCCGACGATCGTTCCCATTTGCACGGCAAGCTGGCCACCAAGAACCGGCGTCGCAAAAACATAACTCGGAACGATGATCGCGAGATCCGCGGTTGCGTGCAAATTCGCATTGAGATTGACGTTCAGCGTTGGATTGAACCTTCCGATCTGGATTTCGCGCGCCGCTGCGACATCGGCGCCGGCGCGGACGGAGGTATGATAGTAAATCGATGCGACGGCCCATCCCGGTGTACCTGGTGCAGCCGCAAGGCTTCCAAATGTACCCGGAAGCCAGAAGCTGACGCCGCTTTCATCGGCGAGCGAAATCGACGACGTCAACGAAAGAGTACCAACTCCCAGAAGCACCACGACCGCGGAAGATAGGAGTGCCGACTTCACCTCTCCGAGCATCTTTCCAGGCAATTTCGAATCGATCCGGTACATCTGACGGCCCCCCAATCTATCAATGATTGCATGTTAGAGATTTTGCGCGCCGTGTCAGCGCAATCCTCGAAGCTCGCGAAAAACTCCAACACATTGATGCAAAGCAGCCACGGTCAATGATCGCCATGAGGCCGTGAAGCTTGCGTCGCGGCCAAAAATGACTCCGAAATTTCGGAGTTACTCCGAAATCTCGGAGTATTCCGGTGTGCCGGACCCGCTGACGCTCGCGTCAAGACTGCTACCCCACTGAGCCATCAGCAATTTACTTTGCTCGCGCGGTGCTTTCTGCGTTGGCCCGCTTCTTGCGAACTTGTTGTTCGTGAGCGTTCGAACCGATCGGACAATGCACCCGTCGCATCGGCTTGCGAGGAACAGGGGATGCCCAAGCCACACTGCTGGTATGTCTCCTACACGGTCCAATCGGACCGTAGTCGTCGGCGATATGCGCGTTTCACGAAAACATTCGATACTGAGGAACACGCGAAGCTGTTCGCCAGAAAGAGCGCCGCCAGCAGTCTGCGTCTCACCGCCGGGACCATCAATCCGCATTCACCGAAGAGGATCGTTTCCACGACCGAAATAGCGGCCTGGCTGGAACCAGCGGACCGGCTTGGCTCTTGCCACGCAACAGGACAGATCGGATCGGAAAAGCGCTCGTCATAAGCTTGTCGCTCAATCTCAATCGCTTCCGAACTAACTTGTCCGCGACAGGTGGGTCGATTCACCCGTGTCCGGGGTGAAATTGAATCGACTTGACGATTTTCTCTTCCGGCACTCCTCCAGCATGAGCTTGGCGACGGGATCACCGGGGAAACCTTCCAGGATGGCAAGATAGGCGCACTCTGCGGCTCGAAGATCGCCGGCCTCGATCAGCTGTGAGGCTTCCCATGTCATCATGCTCAATTGCTCGTCTCGCTCGCGGACCCTTAACTCTGGATCATCGCTGGCACGGAGAGCGAGCAGTTCGTAGATCATGAACTCGGTTTTGCGGCCCTTGACCTGAACCAGCTTCAATGGTCGCGCTAGTATCTCGGCCCGCACCTGTTCGAAAATGCTGTCGCTGATGCAGATGGTGGTGCCGAACTGTTTGTTGATGCCTTCGAGGCGGGCAGCGACGTTGACGCCGTCTCCCAAGGCAGTGTAACTCAGCCGACTTGAAGAGCCGATATTGCCGACCAGGACATTGGCGCAATTGAGCCCGATTCGAATGCGGATTCGTGGCCGCCCCTCTGCTTCCCAGGCATCGTTGACCCGTTCCATGCGGCGTGCCAAACGCGCCTGCGCAGGCGCGCAGAACATGATCGGGGCGCTGAACCGGCGCATTCCAGAACGCCATGACGCCATCGCCAATGAACTTGTCGACGGTCCCGCCTTCTTCCGAGATGGCGCCCGACACCTGCTCGAGATAGGTCGAGATCTGAATCAGCAAATCGTCCGGAGCCAGGGTTTCCGCGTGCATGGAGAAATTCTCAAGGTCGGAAAAGAACACGGTGAGGAATCGCGGCTCAACGCCCAGGGTCAGCGGAATGCCCGATTTGACGAGTTGCCTGACGATATCCAGCGGCACGAATGATGAGAACGACTGCAGCGAGCCGCGCAGCAGCGATGCTGCGGTTTCCAGCCTCGCGATCTCCCGAATGTTGGATGGCCGCGCCGCCGGCACGTCGAAGCGCAGGCTTTCGATAGCCTGCAATTGCTCCGCTACCTGTTCGACGGGCCGCGACAGCCGGCTGGACGCGAAATAGATGAAGAACAGCTCGATCATGGTGAGTATCACGACGACCACCATGATCAACCGATTGGTCGCCTTCAGCGTCCCCACGAAATCGTCGATCGGCGTCAACTGATCACCTGCCAGGGTTGGCCAAAACCATCCGGAAAATTGGCGAAGGCTGCGATCAGATCCTCCCCGTTGACAGGGGACCGGAACACGAGACTGTCGGTGTGAGCGCCGGCGTGCTGGCGAGAGGCCTCGCGTACATCCGGATCGTCGATGTCGGCGAGGGTCGCGATCTTGGGCTTGTCATTCTCGACGCGCACGCCCTTCTGCTGGTTCGGAAAGGCAATGATCTTGCCATTGTGACGGTCCGCGATCAGAGTTGTGCTGCGCAGGCTGGTCCGATGCTCATTCAGAAAGCGCGACAGCACGTCCATGGTGATGTTGGCCGATGCGCAGCCGATGAAATCGACACCATGGAATATTGGAACGCGCAAGGAAAGAATAGGGAAACCGGTGTCCGGATTGATGGCCGGTTCGGTCACCGCAAGGGTTCGCGTTGTCTTGGCTGCCTGATAACCGGGTAAAGTTCTGATGTCCGTGTCGGTTGCAACATTGTAGCCGCCGATCTGATGCGGCCAGACGTCGAAGAATTTGCGATGGCGGAACCGCGAGAGCGCAAAGGTGATCGCATCGATGTAGCTGGCGTGCCAGTTCGCCGCCCCAGGAATACGAGGGTCGCTACGCCTGCGATCTTCGTCAATCCGGGTGACGACCCGATGATACCCATCCTCGAAGCTGACATAGACGGCGTCGATATGCGAAGCGGAAGTCAGCACGCGGTACAAGAGATCATAGCTCGGCTCGGTGCGGAAATGGCCGGGATCGGCGGCGGCCACCTCGGCGAGAAAGCGCAGCGGGGTTTCAGTGGTGTCGATCAAGCTCTCGGTGCGTTCGACGCCGGCCCGGCTGGTCAGCGCGACCGCATCATTCAGGATCGACACCATGCCGGCCGAATTCTTGTTGTAATTGTAGATCAGGATGAAAATGAGAATGGGAATGCTGAGGCCGATGAACAGCAACGACATGACCAAACTCAGCCTTGGCCGCCTGATCCTGGCGGCCGGCGTAAACGCTCCCAACCGGGCCAATGCGCCACGCAGGGAGCGGCGGCTCCGGTAAGCAGCCAGCGCCGCAATTGTCAGGCCGACGGGGACAAGCAATAGTGGAATCAGCCAGCGCCCTTCGATATCGTCTTCTCTGTTCGACATGAGTCCTGCCGGCAGCGTATCGTCAGCCAGCAGCCCGAGCTTGTGATAGGTCGTTGCGATTTTTCGCCAGTGCGCAGCATCCTGCCACCGATTTGGCCAGGCCGGACGAGCAGATCGGTGCGTGCTGCTTCGAACAGCAGCGCCTCGCGGCTCTTTCTTGCCGAATAGGTTTTCAGGATCAGATCGACCGTCGCTTCCTTGTGTGCCAGCGCATAGGCCCAGCCTTTCAGGCTCGCCGACCTGAACGCGGCCACCCGTTCCGGGTGGGTCTTTACCTCCGCTTCGGAGGTGCACAGATTGTCGCCGTAAAAATCGGCTCCGTACGCGGTGGGCGAGAAGGTGCGGAACGCGGCGCCGAGCTGTTCAAGGACGAACGGTTCGCTGGTGCTGTAGGCGACCATCGCATCGGCCATGCCGGCCAGGAGATCGCGCGGATCGCCCCGGTGGTCGACGCGCGCCAGCGCCGCATACTCCACGCCTTCGTGCTTCAGCATCGCAGCGATTTCATTGCTGCCCGGCGCATCCATAAGCGTGCGGCCGCGCTAATCCGAGACGCTTCTGATGTCGGCGCGGCGCGGCACCAGAATGATGGCCGGGGTATGCTGGAAAATGACGGCCAGCACGACCAGGTGGCGGCCCATCACCCATTCGCGCAAGACATTGGAGCTGCAGACCCCGAACTCCGCCTTGCCGTCGGCAACCGCTTCGGCGGCGTCAATATCGGGACCACCCTCGCGGATGGTGACGTCAAGGCCCGCATCGCGATAGAAGCCCCGGTCCAGCGCTGCGTAGTAGCCCGCGAACTGAAACTGGTGCTTCCATTTGAGCTGCAGGGAAACCTGATCGCCCGCGGCCGCTGGGCTCGACACCAGCAAGACCAACCAAACGATCATGATGAGCCGTTTCAACATGACAAGCTCCGGCTCGGTCGCACCAATGGTGCCTCTCCACGCATCGAAATTTGTCTCCGACGGGCTGGAATTGCTGCCAAATGAAGCTGACCGCCCAGCGATTGCGGCATTCACGCAACTGGCTTGGTAGTTGCTCACCAAAACGTGCTGACCGGACGCCGGCGGGTATCATTCGGTAACAGCGACGCCATCGCCGGGGCGGGCCTCGCTGCCTGTGGGTGCAGCGGCGTCGAGCGTCGGCGGCGAACCGATGTCGGCGACTGCAGCGCGAACCGATAGCACCCAATTGAAGCCGCGCGCACTTCCATGAGCCGACAGGCTACTGCTTCAAGCTTTATTCGCAAGAACCGGACCACTGCAATAAGCAGCGGGCACGTGAAACAAATACCTGATGAATCAGCGGTGTGGGTTCATTTCGTTCCAAGGGTCGCGCGGCGCGTTGACCAGCATTCTCCGAAATCTCGGAGAGCCTCCGATATTTTGGAGGCTTAACCCTTGGCTGCGGATCCTCGTGCTTCAACGTGTTCGGAATGACGTTGGGGACATGTGAGCGCGCGTCGCGGCAAAGGATTCTCGGACGCCGCCAATCACAACAAAGGCGCTACAAGGCGGGCCTGCGAGGTACCAAATTGTCTGAAAGCTCGGAGATGATCTCCGAGGCCTCGGATGTCTCCGGCAATTTCGGAGGCCCCTGGTACTGGCTGAAGCACTCTTCGTACGATCGAAGATCGTGGTATCGTTCTCTCACTACAGTAAAAACGACCACACGCGTTGCAAGGATCCCACGAGGTCAGACGCGACAGCCCGCACTGCTACACGTTTCGCACGCGATCCGGCGAGAGCAATATGGCAAAGCCGCTTCCAATCAGACGACGATGGCTCCTCGTCCTCGCGACCGTGGCAATCCTCTATCTCATGCTGGCCTACGTCGTGCTTCCCGCGCTGTGGAGCCATCACGAGCATGAACCCGGCCTGGCATCCCTACCGATGGTGACACGCACGGGCAGCGGCATTCCGGGGGATGCGCTCAATGTCGGGCTTGTTGGCAGCAAGGAAGATGTGCTCCGCGCCATGCACGCGGCGAACTGGTTTCCGGCCGACCCGATCACACTGCGCACGAGTATCGAGATCGTCGGCAGCGTGGCGCTCGACCGGCCGTACGATGATGCGCCTGTCAGCCCTCTCTATTATGAAGGAAAGAAGGAACAGCTCGCTTTCGAGAAGCCGGATGGCAGGAGTGCCGACAAGCGACATCACGTGCGCCTGTGGCAGGTCCTCGAAAAAGGTACCGATGGCCGTCCGGTCTGGCTCGGTTCGGTCACGTTCGACCGTGGGGTCGGCTTGAGCCACGATACGGGACAGGTCACCCATCATATCGCACCCGACATCGACGCCGAGCGCGATCTGCTGATGCGCGATTTGCAAGAGGCCGGAATGGTCCAAACTCTGTTCCAGATTTCCGGAACCGGCCCGACGTTGCTCGGCCGAAACGGCGAAGGCGATCCTTACCACACAGATGGGGAAATCGACGTCGCCGGCCTCGTCGTTGACGGTGCCAAGCGAGCGGAGCCGCCCGAGATACTGCCGCCGCCGCCGTTGATTGCCCTGAAGGATCGCATCTGGCACGGAGTTGGGAATACGGTGGGCAAGTAAATCCAAAGTGCCCGCAGCAATCCGGCCTTGCCGCACATGCCGCTGATGTTCGAGCCTGGTTCCAGGTGGGCCTATGGCGGCCGTCTGGACCGGGTCGGCCGGATTCCGCAGCCCCTTAGCCGGCTCGATGCAACCCTCGCCTACGGTATGGGTGTCGTTGCCGCATATTGGCTCATTGCGACCGCCTTTCTTGCATAGCGACGCCGTACTACGCTCGACCCGTCTGCGCGAGTTGCCTGGGGGGCAGCCGACCGAGGTGACGGGCCTGGAAAGCCTTGGCCACTCGATCCGACCAGAAAGGGACTTGTCCTCCGCTACTCATCAGCATCATTGTGGGACAATCCGCGTCCCGCGCGCCAGATCGATGAGCGAGAGGCAAACCAACGCACTCACAAAGAATAGGGCCACGCCGTCCTCGTGAGCATGGGCGGATTCGATAAAGATACGATCGCTCATGGGACCAGTTCGACCTTCGCGGCCATGTCGGGCGCGCGGCTGATCCGGTAGATGGCGTTGCTGCACTTAAGGACCCAGACGGCGCGGTCCGGCCTGGAGCGCTTCTTATCTCTCACCGCACCAAGCGGCTTATCACAGGCAAATCCCTGCATACGGATCTGCGCCGCCAGCATCTCCTGTGTCTTGTCGGTTTGGGCCGCCGTTGCCTGCTGTGCCCGCACCGATGGACTGGAAAAGACAGCTGCGGCCGCCAGCAGCATCGAAGCAAGCGGCTTGTACATGACCTTCGTCCTTCTCGCCTTCAACGATATTTGCGTTCCAGCTAGGCACTCCAATCTCACGCTCGTCGGGCAGCCACGCGGTCAGCAGCCAGCAGAACAGTCAAGAGCATGTGCAGGACAACAGCGGGCCATAGCAGCACACCCACTGGCTTTCCCACGATACCCAGATAGCCCAGATAGCCAAGATAAAGGGTCGCGAGCAGATTATAGGCGAGCATCGCCCGAGCGACAGACCGAGCGGACGGGTCTGGCCAGGACGCGAACGCAAAGCCGAGCAGGACAATACCCGTGAGCCGGCCGAGCGCCTGGCCCGGTTCAGGCAGCTCCGATCCCAGAATCAGTCGCCCAAACAGCTCCGGGCTGACGAGCAGGATCAGCCCGGTGGCGGCGGCTTCAACGGCTGCAGCAGTCGTGACCCATCTCATGGCGTCTTATCTCAAGGCAGCTTGCACGGCGCGCTAATTCGCTCCTCTCCCAACTGTGACGTCGCTCACCTTCTTGACCGGCGGAACTTTGTAACCGCCATCGTAAGCAGCCTGCTTCGGGAAGTAGTTGCGGAGCGTGAGGTTGAACTGCCCGAGCGGGGTCGGCAGCCAATTCGACTCCTTGTCCTTGCCCGGCGAGGTCGCCTGCAAATAGATGTCCAATGATCCGTCAGCGTTGAATTTGAGCGGCATCCATGGGGCGATGACATAGCGATTGAGAGCGTTCCGCTCGTAGAAATTGCCCTTGTATTGAGAGACCGACCAGGTGCCGTTGGTCGGCGGAAGTTGATCTTTCTCGAACCGCATTACGTACTTGTTGACGCTGTCGAGTGGGTGACCATCGCCGTCCAGATAGGCCGTGGGATAGACGGTGTCTTCGCGCATATCGGCACCGAGACCCATATAGGCTACGCCGGCACGGGTTTCGTAGTCGGTGCCGTAGCGGCCCAAATTGGTCATGTTGATCCAGCCGTTCACGTTTTTCAATTTGGTGATATCTTCGGCCATCTTGATCTGCACTTCCTTCACGGCCTTGGTCAGGCCCGCGGCGATGCCGCGATCGACCTTGCTGATGTCGAACGGCTTGCCCGGCTCGATGCCAAGCCTCTTCAATCTTGCGAGCGCCTTCGTATCTTCGGCATAGGGCGGGTTGTCTTTCATCGCCATCGCGAGGCGGTTGAAGAATGTTCCGGCATCCATTCGTGCCACTTGGTCGGGTGGCGTGGTCTTGACATCGACCTTGCTGTCAACAGGCACTTGGGTTGGAGGCGTGTAAGGCTTGCCCCATGCGCTCAGCGGCGTCAGCGTGTAGCCCGCCTGGATTGCATTGACCGCGGCGAAATCATCAGGCCCGTTGGCCTGCGTCTGGCCCAGCGCCCATGCATATCTGGTTGATGAGCGGAACGTTTCGTTGATGCCCGCCGGTGCGGTTCCTTTCCAGTTTGGCCCGGTGATCAGGAAATGACCGGGCGACGTCCCGGTTGTCCGCTTGCCGGCCGAGCCAAAGACGTCGGTCCACATGTTCATCATCGAGAAGACGTAGTAGCGGTCCTTGGTGTCGGGAACCGAAAGCACGATCGGCTCGTTCTCCAGATCCATCCAGCCGGTCGTCCACAGCGAGTTGAGGCTGATCCGCACGACGTTCTTGAAGTCGGGACTGACGTAGGTCGGCATCTTGGCGAGCTGGTTGATCGGTGCCGCCGTGCCTTCCGCATTCGGCGCAGGCGCGGCAGTCAACACATCCCGGGTCACGTCCATCATGACCATCGGATAGCCGTACACATACGACTCCATTCCTAGGAAATAGGCGACGGCCTCCCGGGCATCATCCGGAAGGTCTTTCAGATCGCGGGTGGCGTCGTCCCACCACACCTGCAGGGCGTCCTCAGCCGCGCCGGACGAGGGCGCGAGAAAGGCGGTCGCACCGAATGCGAGAGCACCGAAGCAAATGTCTCGTCGGCGCAGCAGCGGCAGGTAGTTGCTGTCCTTCGGGGTCATCGGAATCTCCTTTCGATCAAATGGCCAATTGCTGATGACATGGCAGATCGTGAGTGACATCGATCCCTTGCTATTGTGCGGTGAGCCGCTGATGGCTCTCCGCGCTATTTGGCCTGTCCTGCAGATGGGACGGGCCCCGCTGGACGATCAGCCGCTGCTGCCTTCGCTTCCTGCTCCGGCGTGAAGGGTTCGAGCTTGAAGGTCAGCTTGTCGATCTTGCCGCTGAACTTGAACGGAGGGTCGTAGCGATATTCCAGCAGCGCCACCCCGGTGCGGGTGTCCTGGCCGATATCGAAGGTTTCGTCTTCCGGGAACGTGATCGGGGTGCCGTGCTCCATGGAATTTTTGGCCACTTCCTTGCCATCCACGGAGAGCACGCCCGTCCCACCCTTGCCCAAGCCTGGACCATCGGCTTTGAAGTCAAAGACGATGGTGTGCTTGCCGGCTTCGAGCTCAGGGCCCTCCCACATGGTGCGCTTGAGGTCGAGCAGGTTGTAGAGGAACACCACCCTGCCGCGGCCGACGCCGAAGTCGCCCTTGCTCAGGAACAGGCCGTAGCCGCCGAAGCGACCACCTTCAGTGACGATCATGCCTTCCGCGCCGCCGTCGGGGATCGTGACCTCGGCGGTGATGGTGTAGGACTTGTTCAGGATGCTCGGGGCCGCGCTCGCGGGCACGCCGCTTAGTTCGCCCGAATAGGTGAAGACAGTTCGTCCCGCCGTGAGACTCGGGCGCGGCGCGTTCCAGCGCGCGAGCGTCGAGTTGTCGAGCGGCAGCACATTGTACTTCTTCGCCTCGGAATAGAAGAGGTCCTGCATCTCCTTGAGCTTACCTGGCATCTTGGTGGCGAGATCGTTGAACTCGGTGGGATCTTCCTGGACGTTATAGAGCTCCCAATTATATCCGGTGATAACGTCCGGAGGCGTCTTGGTGCTCAGCTCCCACGGGAGGGTCACCGGGGTCGTCGCCGCCACCCAACCATTGTTATAGATGGAGCGATTGCCGAGCATCTCGAAGTATTGCGTCGTGTGCCGGGTCGGGGCGTTCGCGTTCGCCTTGTCCCACGTGTACGCCATGCCCGTGCCTTCGATGGGGATCTGTTTGATGCCGTTGATCGTGTCGGGTTGCGGAATGCCAGTCGCTTCGAGGATGGTCGGGACCACGTCGATCACGTGATGGAACTGGCGGCGGATACCACCCACATCGTTGATGTGACCGGGCCAGGACATGACCATACCCTGGGCCGTTCCCCCGAAGTGCGATGGCACCTGCTTCACCCACTTGAACGGGGTGTCCATCGCCCAGGCCCATGGTGCCGCAAAATGCGGGAACGTCCGTTCTGATCCCCAGAATGGATACCAGAGAAACTGGTCCTTAACCGGTACTTCAACGCCATTGAAGGTGGTGAACTCGTTCGGTGTGCCGTTGAGCATTCCTTCCGCGCTCGCGCCGTTGTCGCCACCGATGTAGATGATCAAGGTGTTGTCGAGTTGGCCTAAGTCTTCGACGGCCTGGATGACCCGGCCGATCTCATGGTCGGCATAAGCGAGGTAAGCTGCATAGATATCGGCTTGTCTGATGAAGAGCTTCTTCTCGTCAAAACTGAGGGAGTCCCATTGCGGCAATTCTTTCGGCCACGGCGTCAGCTTGGCGTTTTCGGGCATGATGCCCAACCGCTTTTGGTTGGCAAAGACGGTCTCGCGCAACTTGTTCCACCCGTGGTCGAACAGGTGCATGTCGCTGATCTTCTTGATCCACTCCGGCGTGGGATGATGGGGCGCATGGGTGGCTCCCGGTACGTAATAGACAAAGAACGGTTTATCGGGCGCGACCTCCTTGAGCTGTTTCATATATTGGATGGCGTCGTCAGCCATCGCCGTCTCCAGATTCCAGCCGGGATTGCCCTGGAACGGATAGATCGCCGTCGTATTGCGGAACAGGTTGGGTTGCCACTGGCTCGCGTCGCCGCCGACGAAGCCATAAAAGTACTCGAAGCCCATTCCGTTGGGCCATTGATTGAACGGCCCGGCCTGGCTCGACTGGAAAGAAGGTGTGTTGTGGTCCTTGCCGAACCACGAGGTTGCGTACCCGTTTTCCTTCAGGATGGTACCGATGGTGCCTTTCTCAATCGGGATGATCGTGTCGTAACCCGGAAACCCCGTTGCCAATTCGCCCACCACGCCTGTACCCACCGAGTGATGGTTGCGGCCCGTAATGATAGCTGCCCGCGTTGGTGAGCAGAGCGAAGTGGAATGGAAATTGGTGTAGCGCAGCCCCTGCGCGGCGATACGATCCATGGTGGGAGCGGGTATGATGCCACCGAACGTACTCGGTGCACCGAAACCCTGGTCATCCGTCATAATGAGCAACACGTTGGGCGCGCCCTTCGGCGGCACGACGCGCGGGGCCCACCAGGCCTTCGACTCCGAAGCCTTCTCGTTGATCACCCCGCCGAATTTCGGATCAGGCGGGGGAAGTTGTGTTCCGTCGATTGTGGTTGTGGCGCCCGGCGAACCTGGATCGCCTGTGATCTGCTGAGCCGATGCCGAAACTGAAATCAGTAGCGCGAGCGTCAAGACAGCGATGATCGAGGGGGAGAAGGATGGATGCTTGTTCATGGCACAAATCTCCGTTCATGGCGTCGCTTTGCGAGAGCGCGCCGATGAGGGCATTCAGAACCACATTGCAGCGTGATAATTTCAGTCGACGCGACATGATTAACATTAATCCCTTTTCTCTGGCTGATCAGTTCGGGCTCAAGTGTACCCAGCAATAAGCGCGCCAGCTCGAAGACGCCATGGCCCAGGATAAAATGCTAGATTTGTCATTGCGGCAGCAAATGGATCAACGACACTTGGTTCAATCAAACTCCGAAATATCGGAGCGCCTCCGAAAATTCGGAGACCGTAACTTGGGGCAGGCCCGAGTTCTTGATGCGGCGCACCGGGCATCCTATTCCAGACCCGCGCTAAGACGACCGTTGCGTGTTTCTTAGATTGGACCTGATCCAAGTCAGCGGAGCGCTCAACTACGGAGTACCCAGATAGGCTGGAGGGTTTTCCATGAACAGCTTCCCAATGAGGATGGGAAGATGCTCGTCGTATCTCGTGCTTCGGCATTCGGCCGCCGCCCAGTTTCATTCCCAGATCCTGGCGGAAGGCGAGCGGCGGATTCTCGCCAGGCGGGCTGCCGCTGCGCGAGAATTTGGCTGCTGCGGCGGCCGCTCAGCCCAGCCAGTCCATCGAAATTGAACCGACGCAGATACCCCAAGCAGACTATCCGAAGCTGCAAAATGACCTGCCCCAGCAGACCAGATGCCAAACGATGCGGATCGGAATCATGCTGCAGACGGTCTGCAATTAGCCCCAAACGGCCGGGGCGGCTTTAACGATGTGCAGCCTCTATTATGCCGATCTCCGTATTATGCCGCGCCGATGCGCATTCCCGAGGACAGGGGCGCAATCTCGGCGCGGCATGTCGGCATAATCAGAGCGCCTCGAGGAATGCGAGCAGCTTGTCGCCGG
>Ga0307509_10005775_pt1 | contig 17010 bp, 9 predicted proteins | sample 10_EM_MG_FD_202245 | JGI IMG/M metagenome (GOLD analysis project Ga0307509, IMG submission 202245) | Populus trichocarpa ectomycorrhiza microbial communities from riparian zone in the Pacific Northwest, United States - 10_EM | ecosystem: Host-associated > Plants > Roots > Unclassified | place... | reverse complement strand
AAAAAATAAAAAGTGTAGTGTATGTACATAAGTCAGTTTTACTTAATCATGATACATAAAATCAAATTATTTCCATAAAAAAAAGGAAGCAACGTGTCTTTGACATGAAAAGTTTTTTTTTTTTTTTTTAAGACACAATTATGTCGAGCAAACTTTATCTTTTTATAAATCTTTGCCAAACGTTTCTCTAGTTAAAACTCACTTCTCTATCAATATATAAAACAAATCTTTTTTATTCATGGCATGTTTTCTTTAATAAAAACAATTATCATGATTTGAAAGTAAGTTTAAAAAAACAAAAAAAATACAACTTGGTACTTTTTATATGATAATGTGTGAAAATAAAGAAATAAATAATTTGAGAGAATTTATAAAAACTTCACAATAAAAAAATTAGATATTTTATTCTGAATAAAAATTCATGACAAGTTTTTAAATAAAATTATGCATTGTAGGTTCATGTATATTTTTTTATAAAGTAATTACTAACATTACCATTAAAACTTATAATCCTATTTGAAAAGAATGATATCATCATATGACTCTTAAAATATCATTGTAATTTTTTTATTTAAAAAAAATATTATTTTAGAATATTAAAATTAAAAAAAAAAACCTAGGAAAAGGTTAGTAGAGTCAACCATATGCATGTCTAAGCTTGAGAGGACAACCCAAGAACACCTAGCTTTTTTAAAGGGAGCAAACAAAACATTGTCCTCTACAAAAAAATTATGATCACATCTAATGATCGGATCTATGTTTTTTTTACCTTTAAAACTCAAATTTCAACATGTTTTCACTTAAAAACATTAAAAATACATCATAGAAACCTCAATAACCTCATTTCCAACACCATTACACACTCTAATTAGTCTAACACTCAAAATCAAATTAAATAAAAATAAACTTTTTAGATTTTAATATATATTTTTTGACATAATTAAAGGACCAAATCACCTCCATCAAACTTTCATATTATTAACATCAAGATCAATGCTTTTAGTGGCTAAAAAATGGCTAGCCAAAAACTTTCTCTCTCTTCTCCCTTTCCGACAACTTTTTATCTCCTCTATAAACTTCTAGAGGCTGAAACATAAGAAAAATAAACTTTATGATCGAAATATAAATATAAAAGCAATAAGAACCAAAGATGTAAAAATTGAAAACTCTAAGGAGGAAAGCATACTTTCTTCGTCTTATAAATAGTAAATATTGCATTATGGATTGCAAAATGCAATCCACAATGTATTTGTTTCATAGTGAGCAATTTAGGTGTATAGTAAAACACCCAGCTTAGGAACAATCCGAGAAAATGGAAAAACCCAAACTCAACACCCCCAACCAGCTTAATAATAAAGAGAATGCTAATGGGAAATAAGGGGAAAAAAAGACTAAGATATCATTTATTATATGGAAAAACTAATGCTTAGCAATAAAGAGGGCAAACAATTTCTTCATATGCCTTATTCTATCAAGTATGTGGAAAGGCGGTAAAAAGGTTACCTAATTTCAATAGGAAACACAACCAATAAAAAGGACAATCATAAGAAATATATGAAACAAAGTGGCATAAAAAAAAAGGAAAAAATTAAAGAAACTATAAACAATATTATGAAACTCATCTTGTCAAAATAGACTTGTTAGCAAGAAAAATATATTGCAAAAAGCCTTCCATGGATAGGGAAAAAGGGTGAAACTAACAGTGCAATTTGTCCAATAAAATACTTCTAGCGTAAGCCCTTAGATAAAATTCTCAAAATTAATAAGGAAAATAATATGTTAAATGTGTAAAGTGAATATTTAAATTATGGGGATGAAGATAGTCTAGCGAATTTGAAATAAAATGTTCATGTGTTAATTTTAAAATAAAAATATGAAAAATGATGGAAATAAAATAAAAAAGCAAATAGAAACCAATTGAAAGAGATAAAAGAGGAAAACAATGTTTTGGATATAATGTGATGAAATTTGATGTAGTCAGTTTAAACTCGGTATTAAAAGGCGCATGGACTGGAAATATATTACCTGACGAACATAAAAGGTATAATGTAAACCCTTAAACCGAAAATTGATAAAATAGTGCTAAATATGGAGAATGCTTATAAATTTGGGGTGAAAATATTTAGAAAAGTACTTTATAATTTTCAAATAAATAAATGTATGGTTTTACGCGTGAATGACCTTGACCGCTAGTATAAGTCTTGCGTACAATTGCGTAGGTTTTAACCCAAAATAGGATGAAATTTGAGAAGAATTTGTATTATAAATATGGACAGAAGTTCCCAATAAAGTAGTTTAGAAATCTTGATGATTTAACCAATAAAATATTATGCAGATTTGGATTTTGGTATAAAAAGCACTTTGCTGTCTAGTTTATTAAGCATAATTCTTAATCCAATTATTGAATTGGGCTAAAGTTTTATGAGGAGTCTTTTGACTTATTGTTCTATTTGGGTTTAAAATTACAAGTTGATCAGAGTCTAAGAAGATTATATGAATTACCAGTACTCAGGAGAACTATTTAGAAAATAACAATGATGCATACAGTAGGGACAAATTCATAAGAAAATAAAAAGACTCGCCTCTTCTTTATAAATATAGTCAGCATCCATTTTTAAAGGAGGAGAGATTCCTTCATTTTTCTTGAATTTTCGTTATAGTTGTGAGGGGATTTAGGAGTTTTGATGGTTTTAGCATGGATTAAAAGGAGAAAAACATTTAAATACAAGATCAAAAAGAGAATAAAAGGAGATAAAGGGGAAGCTAGAGAGAGAAAATAGAGGATTCAAAAAAGGAAGAAGGATGCTTGGACAAGTTTTGACTAGAAGGTATTTTGAGTTCATTTAAATGACTAGTAAGATGTTTAGAACTCATTTATGTAAGTTTGAGTGAGTTTTAACAAGTTTTAGACAATTTATGAATCTTTAAGGTCAAGGTTGTTGATGAGATTTGAGGGAAATCTAAAATTGTTTGTGATTGAATTAATTCAATGGAAATAGGTTATAATGGATGCTAAATCATAGAAAAATTATGAACAAATCATGGTGACAAGTAGAACTCTATAGGTTGGCCAGGAGGGAAATTACTTTGGAGTTGTTTAGATTGTGCAATTACATGTAATTGTGTTTTATTATTGTTTGTTGTTGTGTGTAAAGTGATTACAAATATATTGAGTTAATTTATCAAAATGATAAGGGAATTTTAGGTTAGTGAAAATAAGAATTTTTAAAGAAATAATTAAATTAAAGACATAGTGAATTGTACTTGTGATTACATGGTACTTGAGATTTAAGGAAAATATCAAGAGCAATGGAAGTTTTGGGGTTGACAATAAGTATAGTTAAGGAAATTTAACAAGTAAAATGAAAATGTTAAGAGAGTTATTATGAGTTAAAAAGAATAAATTGAATTATAAATATGTTGAAAAGTGGATTATATATTTTAGGATTTGAAAGTATAAACGGAGGATGTGATGAATATATAGATAATAGATTGTAAATTAGATATGAAATCGAGGTTTTAAAGAACAAAAGGTAAAAGGAAATGATTTGCATAACTTAATGAAAGTTAGAACTTTATTTTTGAAAATATGAATTGTAGTAAATATGTTGATATATAAGTTATCTGTATAGAAAGTGATGAAAATCATAACATAAATGGGTAGAAGAAAATGTGATATTATATAAGGGAAAGGAATTAGATAATTTAATTAGGTAAGAATATCACTATGAAAAATTAAGAATTAATAGAATATAAAAAGAAAATTGTGAGGTTGATGTAATTGTTAAGAATTTAGGAGTAACGATTGAAAATGATATTTTGGAGTAATGATTGAAAATGATATACCTAAGTACTTATATACATGACAAACCAAAGAAAGAAAATATATTGAGGAGTAATGTGATGAAATTATATACCATGATTGTTGATGTATGATAAGATAAAAGAGATATTGATAATGGTACCTTCTTTAGATTTAGGAGAGGCACCAAGAGTAGCATCTTTTGTACCTAGAGGAGTACGTTTAGCTAGAGGTGCAGGTAGGTGCTCAACACCTTGTTCTAATTTAAATTTTAATTAGCCCTTGTTGTTGCATGCACTATATCGAATGACAGGGTTGCTTCCTAGATCGAGGGAGTTTTTGGATGTAATGGGATAAATCATAAAATTATGATTTGAAAAGTTCAAGAGTCGCCACCTAATATTCTGGTCACTAGAAAACCTAATGGTCTATAATAGTCTAGGTATGGAACTAGTTGTGCATGTGAAAGACGCATCACCCCTAGTGCACTATATCAATAATAAACTGCATTATTGATTGATTGTTATTTCTAAGTCACATTTTCATTGGTTATTTTGTTTAACGTTCAAGAAAAAATCCTTCATAGTAAGGAGGTATTTGTCTTATCATACTAAAATCTAATCATTTCAAAGCCCAAAACTTAAAGGTGTATTTTTATCAATTCATTTAATTTAATATAAAGAATATACGTTACATTGTAAAATTCATACCCAAATATTAATTAAATAAATTGATTTTTGTAGTGTTTTTGAAATCTTGGTCAAATCCTAATGGATAATCATAAACCTGTTATGATACATATTAATTGTTTTTCTTTTTGTATTTTTCAAAGTATGATAAAATGGAATTTTCATTTTTTATATAAAGTACACATGAAAATTTTAGAATTTGGCTATATACACACAAATAAAAATGTGTTTTTGTATTTTTCTCGAATAATGAAAATTTTATTTTATTTTTGTATTTTTTTCTAAATTTTTTAAAAGAAAAGTAGGTGTATTTAATATAGGGTCAATATCTTATAGTGTAAGTTTACATCTTAGATATTAAATGAAATAGTTGAAAAAAACATGCGAGTGACCCATAAATAATTTTAAAATGGTCTCTGAAACTTTTTAGAATACTTGGAAATTATTTAGAGTTTGTTTGGCATAAGCACAAAAAAATAAAAAAAAATACACACTTCTTGAAAATCAATAAGGCATGTTTGCTAAACACGCTCTAAGAATAAAAAAAGCATTTTTTTTGTCAAAAATTCTATCAAGCCAAACATGGTTTTAAATTTTGTTTTGGAAATGGTCGAGCCCAGCCCCTCGATCTAGGCTCCTTGGCTTGGTCCGACTGGGCCAACAAAACAAAATGGCCTAACCTTTCTTGCCTTTAAAAACAAAAGAGTTTTGGAACCCAAATCTATAAACAAAAATGAAGGAGACCATTTTACATTTCAAAGATCAAACACACAATTTGCATGAACGTTAAACAACACCTCATTTTTTTTTCAAAATGTTTAAAACATGCTCAAACTTTTTCTAATGTATTCTTTCTTTACAAAACTAGAACATTAAGCTTATTATATGCAAATAAACTACAATGACTACAACAACAACAACAACAACAAAAATTACATATTTCACAAACTCTACTACACCAGCTTTTGGAAAGTAGTAATTGTTGTTGTTGAATGTTGAGTTAAAGGAAGAGTCGTTGGAGTAAGCTAATGTTAATAGGGTTCACTATTGTTGCTGAGGAATAGTCGCTACTATTACTGGGGAATAGTCGGCTGAAACTCCTACAGTAGTGTTGGAAAAGAAAGATAGGGTATGGTAGCTAATTTATAAGAACAAACACAAGAACAAAGCTAAAGAACAAGAAGAAGAATGAGAGGAATGATGTTTTTCATTAAGAGTTTTCTCAAAAGATACACCATTTTAGCTTTTCTCTATATCTCTCTATACTTGTGTATTATGCTTCTAATTACAAGCCTATTTATAGACCTTAAGTCCTAGATAATCAAGGAATTAAACTATTCAAAGGAAATTTTAATCTAATAAGGAATGTAACATTCTAATTAAACAAAGATTCTAATAAACTAATTTATTAGAAATCTTTTTTCATCAAGGATTCCTACATTAAGTAGGATTCCTCATTTAACTAATATTAAAACTCTTACAAACTCTAAATCCTAGTTGATGTTGAACTTCAACACTTCCCCTCAATATCAATTGTCATCATTCTTCATCACTCCCATCATATTTCTCATCTTTGCAAAAACATCATATTTGAGTGGTTTTGTGAAAATATCTGCGACTTGGTCTTGAGTCTTCACATACTTGACTTCAATTTCCTTGTTTGCAATGCAATATCTTAGATAATGAAATCTTGTGTCAATGTGCTTACTTTTATCATGAAAAATTATATTTTTAGCTTATGCAATGGCTAATGAGTTGTCCACATAAATCTTTGTTGGCTTCTCTTGTGACATTCGCAACTCCTTCAATGATCTTCTTAGTCATATGGAATGACAAATACATACTGTAGTAGCTACATATTCAGCTTCACAAGTAGATAATATGACAATAGATTGCTTTTTTGAATTCCATGTGAAAGTTGTGTCTCCCATGTAGAAAACAAAACATGTGTATTCTTTCTATCATCCATATCTTTAGCCCAATCACTATCATTATAACACACAAGATCAAAGCTATTAGAATAACCATAGAATAAGTCAAAATTTATGGTACCTTTGATGTATCGTAGAATTCGCTTCAAGGCTTTGAAGTGAGTCATGGTTGGTGTCTCCATAAATCTATTCACAAGTCCTACTTCATAAAGAATATTCAAACAAGTATCTCAAACTCCCAACTAAGCTCTTAAATGTTTTAAAGTTTATCTTCTCCCCTTCATCAGTCTTTGACATATTCACTCCACACTCTACTAGAGTATTCACTTTTGCACAATCCTCCATTTTGAATTTCTTGAGAATCTCATTTGCAAACTTCTATTGATTCATAAAAATTCCATATTCTCCTTATTTGATCTCAATTCCTAACTAGTACGACATAAGACCAATATCTGTCATCTAAAACTCCTTGATCATTGCTTGTTTAAAGTCTTCAAACATCTTTGGATTATTTCATATTAAGATTAATTCATTCATATACAAACATATGATAAGTGTATCACCATTCTCTTTGATCTTTACATATATAACTCTCTTTGATCTTTACAATAAGTGTATCACCACTATCTTACTTCTTTAAGAAATAGTCATCAATGCCACTATACCAAGCCCTGCTTTATTTAACTTTAAAACCTTGTATTAATGTCCCTTTACTTCATAACCCATAGGTTGCTCAATATAGATCTCTTCCTCAAGAAAATCATTAAGAAAGGCTGATTTGATATCCATTTGATAGATTCTCTATCTAGTCAATCTCATGCTTTTAACTATAGCATTTCTCCACTAACCGTGCCTTGTATCGCTCCGCCTATCCTTTAACATTCTTTTTTTTTGTAGATCCATTTGACACCTATTGACTTCTTTTTATTTGGTTTAGGATCCAATCTTCATGTGTCATTCTTCTCGATGGATGCAATCTCCCCATCTATAGCAATTCTCCATTTTGCATCTTTTATTGCTTCTTCAAACATTATAGTATCACATGTAGTAAGATGATAATATAGTGTTACATCATCAATAAGATTAGTTACCTCATATAAGTCATTAAGGCTCCTCATCTTTCTTGGTGGACTTAGTGGAATGCCACTACTTGAGCTTTCATTAGAAGAAGAAGAAGAAAAAGTTGAGCTCATTGATGTTTGTGGAGGTGTGACTATGGGTTCTTGATGATCTTCATATCTTTCCTTCTTTTCATCAAGAATCGGTAAGAAGTCATATTTCTCATCATTATTTACCTCCCAATCCCATGCTCCTTTTTCATTGAACTCAACATCTCTATTAATCATCATATTTCCTTCATTAGGGTTATAAAGCTTGTATCCTTTGGAATTTTGGTCATATCATACAAAGATCATCTTTTTGCTTTTATCATCTAGTTTGGTCCTTACTTGATCATTTACATATACATAACAAATGCTCCCAAAAACTTTCAAGTGAGAGACACTTGGTTTTCTTCTACTTCATGCTTCTTATGGATTCATGTCATTCAAGCTTTAGTAGGACATCTATTTGACAAGTAGATAGCACAATCTATAGCTTTAGCCCAAAACTCTTTAAGCATCTTTTTGGTTTTAAGTATGCTTCTCACCATGTTGAGAATGCTTCTATTCTTTCTCTCCACCACGTCATTTTATTATGGGGATCTAAGTACCGTTAGGAGTCTCTTTATACTATGATCTTCACAAAACTCATTAAAATCATTAGAACAAAATCCGCCCCCTTGTTCGTTTAAAAAGTGATTTTATAGAATAATCACTTTGTTTTTCAACTAATGCCATAAACTTCTTAAAACAACTAAACACATTAGACTTTTCTTTTAAGAAGTATACCCAAGTCTTTATACTATAATCATTAATAAAAAGTAGAAAATATAAATTTTTACCAAACAAACATGGTTTGATAGGACTACAAACATCGACATGTATTTTTTATAAGGGTTAAATTGCTCTTGATGTAGACTCCTTTGAAAAACTCTTATGCAATTGCTTACCCACTAAACATCTTTCACACGACTAATTTGGATGTATAATGGATGGTAGACCTTTCAACATCTCTTTTTGTACCATCATCTTTAAGCTATAAAAGTTTACATGACCCAATCTCATATGCCAAAGCCAAGTTTCATTTTTCACACATGCATTTAGGCACATCCATCTCTATGTTTAATAAGAACATTTTATTCTTTATCATGGCTACCTTTGCAATCATATCTTCTTTAGTGTCAAGTAATATCAAAATACGATCTTTTATCTTAATCTCATACCCCTTCTTCAACAGTTATCCTAAACTCAATATGTTGTTTTTCACCGTTGGTATATAATAGACATCACTAAAAAATTCATGACTTCTATCTTTCAATTTAATCAAAATCATACCATTTTTATTTGATGGCAACCTTTGAATGATCTGCAAATGTGACATTACCTCTAATTGCTTCATCAAGTTCCATGAATTTATCTTTGTCTCCACACATGTGGTTACTAGCTTTATTGTCTAGGTATCACATGTTCTATTTATCTTGCACTCTCTCATTATAAACTAGTAGTAGAGTGGCTTCCTTCTCTTATTCTATCACAAGATTTGCATTCTCTTCAACCTTCTTAGTTGGACTCCAGCAATCCCTAGCTTAATGACTTGTCTTTTGACAATTATAGCAATTAACTTTTGATTTGTCAAACCTGTTGTCAAATTTGGATCTCAGATTGCTATTGCCAATTGAACTAATCGACTGGTTCCCTTCATTCAATCGATTGTTTAATCTATTGAGGCTGCTTCGACCTTCTCTTCCAAATCTTCCTCTTCTTCTTTGGGAATATCCAAAACCATCTTGTTTTGAAAAAAAAAATGTTTGTGCACTCACATCCTTTTGAATCTTATTGACTCTTTCCTCATGGGCTTGTAATTTTCCCATGAGACCGTGTATTGAAAGAAAATCCATATTTTGCTACTCCTTTATCACGATCACCACATAATGGAACTTCTTTTACAGCAACCGTATGATCTTCTCTACAACACGTGTCCCTTCCATCTTCTTCTCATATCTCTTCATTTGATTGTATATGGTCAGTACTCTTGTAAAGTCTTCTAAAATATTCTCTTATTCAAGCATATGTAACTTTTTAAAATCACCACGTAGTATTTATAGATGTACCTTAATCACATTATTAGCTCCTTGATTTGATTCTTGCAAAACTTCTCATGCTTGCTTGACGATGGTTACGTTAGCCACTATCTCAAAAGTGGCGTCATCCTTCCTTCATACCTTTTGCATGGCCTTCCTTTAGGCTAAAGTCAACGTTGCTCTATCTATAGGCTCCTCAAAGCTTTTTTCAATCATCTCTCATACATCTTGAGAACCTAGCCAAGCTTTTACTCGAATACACTGAATTTCATAGTTATCCTTTGTTAACCTAGGACATTGAAATGGAAAATTTGAATTGGCCATGTTAAATAATCAAACCTAAGCTCTGATACCACTTGTTGGAAAAGAAGAATAGGGTGTGGTAGCTAATTTATAAGAACAAACACAAGAACAAAGATAAAGAACAAGAAGAAGAATGAGAGGAATGATATTTTTTATTAAGAATTTTCTCAAAAGATACACATTTTTAGCTCTTTTCTATATCTCTCTATACTCGTGTATTATGCTTCTAATTATAAGCCTATTTATAAGCCTCAAGTCCTATATAATCAAGGAATTAAACTATTCAAAGGAAATCCTAAACTAATAAGGAATCTAACATTCTAATTAAACAAGAATTCTAATAAACTAGTCTATTATAAATCCTTCTTCATCAAGGATTCCTATGTTAACTAGGATTCCTACTTTAGCTAATATTAAACTCTTATAAACTTTAAATCCTATTAGCCTAAATTCTAGTTGATATTGAACTTCAACAATTGAGATAAAGAGGCGTGCGGTGTAACTACTGAAGACTTTTGAGAGGTTCATAGTGTTGTATAAGAAAAGTTATTGTTGATGCAAAAGAGTTCATAATTGGTGCTGAGTTGTTGAGAAGATATGCATTGTCAATGTAAAAGAAGATGCTAGTGGAGGTTAGTCAATAGGCTGGTGTTGTGTTCAGATGGAACAGGAGAAGATGAAGTGTTGGGACTGGAGAAGACGTTACAAGATTGCTTCATGGTGCTGCTATTTCCACAAGATACACTGTTGGAGTTGAAGAAGTCATGTTGGTTGTATTATTGCTACTACTATTAACGTCAATTCATGAGACTATGGAGCTTCACTGAGAAGAGAGGTTGGGCATTGATGTTACCACTGAGAGTTCACATTGCTAATATAAAGGGTTGTGCTACTACTGGAAAACTATTTCTGCCATAAGAACAGACAAGGTAAAGTTGTTTTTTATTGGACAGAGATGCTACTAAAGCTGGAATTAGTTATGTTGGGTTGCTCACGATGTTGCATAAGAGAAGATGAAGTGCTGGTAGAGGTCATGATACTGCTTTCATGAAACAATAGAGGCTGGGAGAGAAGGGTTAATTATCTTGATTCTCTTTGGCTTGTCACAGATTTGGTGTGTTTTTTGAGAGGTTGGAGAAACTTTATTGTGTTTGTTTGTTTCTTTTCTTTTGGTATCAAAAATATTTTTTTTTGAGTTTTTCTTTTGTTTTTTGCTATTTTTGGATTTTTTTGAAAACTGTTAATAAAATGACGTAAGAAATCGGCTTATGATAGTCCTATTCATACAAAATTCTTTTATTGTAAATGACCGAGTTTAGAATATTTGGAAATGAAAAGGAAAAGAAACAAATAAATAGATTGGTAAGATATAAGCTGGTAGTAGGAGCGAGGGCTATTGTTAAAATATATCGGTCGCAAGAGTGAGGGACATAGTTATAATAAGTCGGCCATAGGAGCGGGGGCTATTCAAATATGTAATTGATGAGCGAGGGCCATTGTTATGTGAAATTGATTTAGTCAACCATAAAAGTAGGGGCTAAATTGTTAGAGTGTTAAATCAAATTTCAGAATTTATGGTTTTGATGTATATGATGAAACTTATTACTCAGTTAAGATTATTGGTCTAAGGAAATGATAGGTATTTTTGGTGTAAGAATGTTGGATGAAACTTTGCATATCAAATAATGAAATGGCATACAAAATGGTTTAATGATAAAGAATTTTAATGTGGAAAAATAGAATTCTTAGAAGAAAAAACTATTATATTTTTGGTTTCCAACTTATAGAAATTATATAAGTGAAAGAGGTGATTTTTGGTGTTAATCAGTGTAATTTAACCATATATTTCAGGTTTTTCTTATCCTTTGCTTTAACAGTGACACGTTGACAACATCTCATAGTTTTTGTGCTTAGGTAGAATTTTACAAAAAAAACAATATGTCATGTAATTAAACCAATATATAGCCTAGGTAACCAAAAGGGTTAACTTGTTTTATTGGTATTCGTGAGGGATAGCTGGAGTGATTGGCATTCGTGATAGATAGCCAAGGTTACAGACATTCGTATGGAATGATTGAGATTAAGTTGGCTTAGTTGTTAATGGTCGGAATGATTAAATTATTAAATCAAAGTCATAGGTTAAATGTTTTTTAGGAATGAGAATAAGATATTCTTGTTGACATGCTACTCATTTCTTAATGCTTTTAATGGTACTCAGACATTTATGATGCTAATTACTTGATGTAAGGTTCATCTCAATATAAATAGAAGTAGTAGATCATTAGTAAAGTATATTTTATAAATAATTAATGATCCATTGAGAATGATAAATCATTGATTTAAATCTTATGACATGCATGTTAAATAATTTTATTTTGATATGTATACAAATTATTACTTACATGATTGCCAAGTTGAAAAGAAAAATATTTGAAATACAAGGTGTTACATCAGCCTTGTAAAAGAAAATGGACAAAAGAGTTAAAGGGTGATGAGAGTGGCATGCATGAGGATTGAAGCGAGAATTGTATTTAGAAACTCTTTTAGTGAAAGGATTCCTTAGGATTGTTGGGTAGTGGGGAGAGAGGGTTATGCTAGCCAATATAATCGTAATGAGACTAGAGGGTTGAGAATTAGCTGTATTGATAACAAGTTACACAGAAGTAATGATTATTTTTGTGGCATGATGTCAAACAACAAAAAAGAAAAGAGAGGTTGTTTTGATAATAGGATAAAATGTGTGTGTGTGTGTAAATTGTTTATTCATCTTGTAATAGATCTTATGGGACTGTTAGTCAATGAGAGGTTGCTATAATCTTTTACTAACTTGGTAAACTAAATAGGTGGTGTTGGATGTTGTTTGGACAATGAAGGAATTTAACTATGTAAGGGTTATTGAGTCAGCCGCAGAAAAATATAACGCTAGAACTATTGGATTAGGAAAAAAAAAAGGAAATTAGGGTTATACTAATATCATAAATGCAATACAAATAGAGGTTGTTAGACAACAACAAGAAGGTGTAGTTTAGTGTTGTTTTAGATAGCACAAAAATATTATAGTTTTGGATTGTTATAGAAAACTATGGATTGAATGAGAATCTAGAATAAGGTTATTAGGGTTAGTTCTAAGAGGTGATGGTTTGACCATGTTAGGTCAAGAGAGGTTGTAGAAGCGGGGCGATAGACTAAAGTAACTATATGTGTTCAAGCTTCAAGTTTGTGCTCTACATCTTAACTACTTTAAAGGTTTTACAAACTTGTAGCACCAAATTCTTTAAATGTGTTATGGACATCCAAGAGAGATGTCTAAGATTGATTTGATCTAAAGGATAATGATCAAATTATTTAACTACTAAATTTAAGAATTAGATGGAATTGTTTATAGAAAGAGATTGAAAAATATTTTGATAGAACATTGTATGTCTTTGATCGATCTGTTGATGATTGGATGTAATATAACATTAATTGTTTGATTTTAGGTTAATCTCAGAATTGCCAGAAACAGCTGAATAATATTATATTATCTTGTATAGATTTAGGTATTGACCAAGAACTTACTATGGTCCGGAATGTTTTGGGAATATTTATGTATCTGGACTTAAATTTATGACATGCACCTTAAATAGCTTAAATTCTAATGTATATGTAAATCTTAACTCGTGTATTTAGTTGTAAGATATATTTGTATTTAATTACCGTGTATAACTGGTGTATGGTCTAAATTGATATTTATTTTATTGTTAAGAGAATTAATTATGATTTATTGTTGATGAGAAAATTATGGAGTTATTATGATACGACGTGAAGAAATGATCCAGGATGATTGGATCAAAGATTTAAATTTGATTGGTGATGTGAGAATGCAAATATCGATAACTTGAGATGTTCTAAATATAAAGTAAACTTTGTCAAAATCTCAGTAGAAATTTCAATAGAGTACTAGTTAATATTAAAGGACTAACATCATGTTAAATGAAATATATTTATTGGAAAAAAAATTACTTTGTTTTCTTGAGTTCAAGGTAGCTTTATAATCATTAAGATTGTGGGGTGTTACATTTAATCCATCGTCAATCATATCCAAGCATATAAAAATGCATCCTAAGCCTGAAGAAGCTAAGAACAAAACCATCAACCTGTGCATTAAATATACAATGATGGAGGATTGTGATTTGCCAAGAAAGCCAAAGAATCATCATCACTGAGGAAATTTTATTTTTTGAAAATGGCCAAACTAATTAATACATTCATAACACACTTAAATTACTTATAAAAAAAAGGATATAAGGGCCTAGAAAAACAACAAAAGAGAAGTTTAATTATAGCTAAGGATACTACAATTGTTGTCCAATAGTGTTTATTTTTAGAGTTATTATAATTGGGAAAACATTGAATGTCCCATCTACTTTAGTTTTTAGTTTTTATCATAATAATAATAATACAAGAAATAAATAATTGAGAGAAATGAAAACAAAATCTAAAATTTTGAATTATTTTTTAGATCAAATGAAAACCCTAATTTGTGTTTTATTTTTTAATAGTTCTCTTCTAATGATCTACTCTCAAGAAAAGAGATTACAACCTCTTAAAAAGGCTTTAAACTGACTTTTATAAGATATAACAATCGTAATTACAATTCAAAAAGAAAAATAATGTAAACCCAAAAATTAAGCTAAAATTTTTGAAATTAACTATAAAAATAACAAAAGCGAATAGTTGACCTTTGATGTTTCTTTTATTTCATGCTATAATCAAGGTTTAATCAAATGAATATGGACAATTCCAATCTCGAGAAGACAATAGGTTGAATGGTAATTTTTATCATTAAAAGTATTCTAGATTTCATTAAATTTTCCATGTCAAAATGGTCCCAATATTTAATTACCTTTTTCCATTATGTTTGAGATGTTTATTGAATTTATTTTTAAAATACTTTTTATATGTGCAATATTGAACCTCATAATAAATTGTTGAAATACTCTAAAACCAAAATTTATCATTTCAATAAGAAAAACAAAATGCCAATTGGCTGCCACTATAGATAACTATATTTCACACCTCACATTTGATTATGCACATCAAATGAAAGATGCTAATGTATAGCTAATCTTTACTCGAATCAGCCTTAGGAGCTAACATACTCTTTTAAATGACTAAGGTAACACCCTCACCTTCATAGAAAATCTCTTTACTGTTTGAATCATAAAAAATAAGATCTTGATTTGCTACGCTTTCTTTCTCGTATTTTTTTTTAATCAAAAGATGTTTGCTTGTGAAACTCTCTTGCTTATGGAATTCAATGAAATAATGCAACTATGCACCACATCTGTAACATCAAAATTCAAAACTAGAACTCTAGCTTGTAGTTTCTAGAGGAGCAGGTTTAGTTTAACTAGTTGTCCACTAGTATTATAATCAACCCAAAACCTATTATTCTAGTCAGTTTGAAAACCTCTATTAGTTCTCCTAGTTTGCTATTTCTCCACAACTAGAGCCATGTGATAAGCTTCTGAAACCATTCATAATCACTGCAAAATAAAAAAAAAAACACGTCTTGTATGGAGTGTCATGATACACTCAAGTATCACACCACCAATTTCTTCTCTATTTTTGACAAACCATTCCTTGCTATTAGTTGATAGAACTCATCAGTATACTCATTAAAACACTTTACCCCTTACCTTAATATGTGGAGTCATAGGTACATGAGTTGAGTATATCCTAAAGGAAGAAAGTTACATTTTATCTTTTCCTAGTCATTAACTTTAATGTTTTGTCTCTATATAGTCCTTTTTAGATATTCTCGCCGAGTATAAGCTTTCTTTTTTTAATCTAGTAGTGATCAATTTCTCCTTCATCTATTTTGAGATCTTTTTGTATTAAAGGTTCTATCCATTTCAAGCATCCAAATAATGAATTCCTTATTCTATAATGTTCTTGAAAAATCAAGAAATTTAATATGAAATCCTAAGTCTCATGAAATTCATCATGTTCAAAAAGTTGCCTCCTCTGCTCCTCGTGCTTTTGAAAAGGATTTTCTAAATTGTTTGTGGATATATGATTACTTTTCTCATGATCTTTCAATTCTCTCTTCTTTAATCAAAGAGTTAATTCTAATACATGTTGTCTCTGTAAATCTTTAATCATTTGTTCGTGGACTTTTTGCATCTAAATATGTCATAATTTGTATCTTTTTTCGGTCATGGTTTTTCTACTTTCACAACAAGATAATACTAAGAATTATTGGGCTATAATATTAATTAACACAATTGAACCAAGGAAAAGGAATCAAAGAATAATGATCTTCTAATGGTATATTATTAAAATAAAGATTAAAACCTCTAAAATAATAGAACTTAAATCGACCTTTACAAGATAAAAATAATCAGAATTTTAAATTAAATAGGAAAATGACATTTAAATTTTTTAAAATTAACTAGAAAAAAAACAAAAATTAATAAAACAATAGCTTCAGAGTTATGAACAGTTACATTAGATAGATCGGTTGAATTTGAATCTATTCATCTAATGAAAACACACATGTGCTAAACGCTACATTTCTTTTGCTTCTTATGCATCCTTTCAACATCTAACTTGCTCAAAATTTACTTGCTATAGATAATTTTGGATGAAAAATTATTTTCCATGAAAAAATCCAATCGTTTTGTGATTTCCAAAATCTAAAACATTACTATGCTTATTTATATTTTGGATTCATTTTCTGATATTTTTTTTTAAGAATATATCTTATAAGATTTGAGAGTGCTTCGTAGTGTGATAGTAGTTGCTTTTCAAATAATTTTTCGTGCCGAAATACATGTTAATGATATTTTTTTATTTTTTAAAAATTATTTTTAAGCATATCAAAACAATCTAAAATATATAAATTATATTAAATTTTAATAAAAAAATTTAAAATTATCATATAAATTATGTTAATGATAATTTTTTAACAACAAATTATCGCAAAGAAGATAACAAATATAACCGCATAGTAAGAGCTGACTTTTTTATATTGCCCCACAATAAATAGAGAGCAAAGCATGAAACGAAAGTTGACTGGCCAAGAAAGAAAGAATATCCAATGATGGGAGACACGCCTTT
>Ga0307509_10005774_pt1 | contig 17015 bp, 17 predicted proteins | sample 10_EM_MG_FD_202245 | JGI IMG/M metagenome (GOLD analysis project Ga0307509, IMG submission 202245) | Populus trichocarpa ectomycorrhiza microbial communities from riparian zone in the Pacific Northwest, United States - 10_EM | ecosystem: Host-associated > Plants > Roots > Unclassified | place... | reverse complement strand
TGGGCCAAGGAATGAGGCACACTATCTACAAATTGTCAACTTGGAAAAAGGGGCTCTGTAGGTCTTCTCTTGGGTGAAACTATGGGACGATCGCGGAGTGTTCCGTTCTCTGACATTGAACCTGAATACATCATGAAGGCTCATTTCTCTCACACGTTTCTGCTACTAATGGTACGGTACGCCCTAGTTACGAATTTTCACCTTCAACGAGACAACGGGCGAACTATTTTTGAGCACCACCCATGCGCGCTTCAACTCCTGCCGTGTTGTGTTTTACCTTTGGTTACAGTCTGTTGGTAACGTTATCACCTCCCCACGCCGCCGGAGGTAGCAGAACCCGAGTAGACCTCGCACAATCGGCACAAACGCATTTCCTAACCCTTCGAATTCCGGTTGAAATTTTATCCAGCACCCGATCGGTGCCATGAACTGGGCCGTGTAGATCACCAAATTACTGAACTGCCGACCTGGATTGACATACCCGTGGCCTTTCCTGGGTTATGTACGAGGTAGGCGTTGTCGCGGGTCAGGTTTCCATCACATTGCCACCCCCTAGCGTACCGGTATTCGCATACCATGTTCCCCCTTAGTGTTGCGACGGTCGTGTCTGCACCGTCTTACGGTCATCCCCGGTCCCCGTTCATTTAGAGTCTCCCTAAATCATACAGCCAACCATACTTGCACGTATCTCCCAGACTTTCCCTCATACTCTATAATTCATTCTGACCACACGACCCCCCATTGGATAGCTCGCCAGTTACTCCTAGATTGGTCCGATTTTGGAGTGTATGCTGTATCTTGCCATAATTTAATGTCTCGATGCATGATGCGTGACTCGCGATGCACAGGAATTACAGAACAGAGAGCTTCGATTTATTTTCGGGTACAGTCAGAACAAAATTAGATTTAGTTCAGTATTTCAGGCGCGGGTCCGCTGTTGGTGAGAAGTTGCGGAATGTAGTTGATGCACCGTCCGCGTAGAAGTTCCTCATCTCCATAATGAGAGCAAGATACTGTACAGGGCTCCACATTGGGATTAAATTCTGCCTTAACTAAATGCAACGCTGCGACCCTCTGGTAGTGCAATTAGATTTAGAGTTCCCCGTACTGTCGTCGCGCCGACTCCTTCGGCGGGTGTCAAACGACGAATAATACAAGCATGGTACCATAGCCGCCAAATACGGCCCTCACCTACATCCTTGCCTTGATAAGATGATTGGTTGACGCTGGATCAAGAACACTCTCCGGGTATGGCAGAAAGGGCCTTCTAAGGTGGTCAGAAGCACCATCGACAACCAAAACTTGGCCCGAGATGAAGCTGGCTGCGTCGCTGAACAGGAAGACGGCAGCATTAGCGATATCCCTCGAATCTCCCATGCGCCCAGTTGGAATGAGAGAATAATTTTGTACATCACGGCCCTTTGTCAGGAGCCGATCCACGCCCTCTGTCCCGGAAATGGGACCTGGTGCAATAACGTTCGAACGGACACCATGGGGACCTTCTTCCACAGCAAGGACGGCAGACGTTGCGTCTACTGCAGCTTTCGCGGCGGAAACATGGGCCTGATAAGGTGTGCCTAAAAACGGTATGGTCAGATGCTGAGAGGCGGACCATGCGAAGGCTGCACGCACCCCGGAAGTGAATGGTTGCGCTCACCTGTATGTACGACCCCTTTGACGCTCTTACGTGGGGTAAGGTGGCTTTGATGGTGTGGTACGTCCCAAGCTCATCGAATACCTTACGTTAGCCATCAATAGAATAGAACACAGACTGGTGGGCGTACCGTATCGATTTCAATCACAGTCCTGAATGCATTCTCGGAGAGGCCTGAGATTGGGGCAAGAAAATTCCCGGCAGCACCTGGAGGGCAGTGGTTATTGGTTTATAAGATAAAGAAAAGCACTTGTCAAAATTACCATTTATGACGAAATCAATCCTACCATACCTATCGATGGTCTGTTGGACAGCGGCTTGAACTTGTCTGGGGTCCCTAACGTCAGCCCTGACTGGGAGGCAGTCGTTTCCAGTGACTGTAGAAAGTTCTTGGGCGGCCCGTTTTAGGCGCTGCTCGCTGCAATCCAGTCAGAGAAAAAAACGCCCACATAGAATGTCAAGCTTACTTTCGACCAAGAATCGTGGAACTGGCCCCATGTCGCATCTAAATAGTACGGAAGGAGGGCATCAGTTGGGGTGTATGAGCACTACCCGCCAGCATGTCTAACTAACCACAGCTTCGGTCATAATCCGACATATTCCAGAACCACCGCCAGTACAAAAGAGGACTTTATTCTTGAATATGTCGACCTTGAAGACAGCAGTAGAGTCAACGACGGGGTGGGGACCCGCTTCCGACTGAGACATTTGGACGTTGGGACAGAATGCGAACGTGATGTGGAGTGTGATGGAACTGCTGCTGCTTATCAGAGGCTGCCAAATGTAGATGGTCCGTCTGGCAAGGAATGCCCCCAATGATGCCAGTGCAAGCTTGTTACCGGTATGATCCTGCCTCCGTCCGAGCTGTTGCACGTGAAAAGCACGCGTCACCAGACATGACACGGTCTAGACTCGGGGCTCGGATAATTATACAGCATCTACGGGTTTCTGGCTTCCACAGAAGTATGGGTACTCATTTGTTGCAGGTCACGACGCATGATGTGAAATCGATTTCAGTCATGACTTGTGAGCGCTAGAGTGTTGAGTGGTCTATGCTTCCCATACGTGCCCCGGACGGGCGCGCGTCTCATCTCTTACGTTTCTCACCCATAAGTACTTACTTTTAACTTCTTCTTTCGCGCAGCCCGATCCACGGTTCCTCAACCGGACGCCCCCCTCCTTGAAACCGGTTTATTCCGCGGTCCAAATTTTTGAGAGGTCGCGCATCCCTCAAACACGCATTACACGGACCACGGTACACGCGCACCCTTGCCGTGGCCGTGTTGTCATGCAAATACGTCAGAACTTCATTCCTGATCTGCACTCGCGAGGGTCCAGCGGGTTGGCTGGGGGTTGCACGTTGCCCAATTACCCATTGGTTTTATCATCGTTCTCACGCTTCGGACGTGTCGCGTCACGCCGCCGTTTATTCCCCTAATAGATCCGTAAAAAGATGTCGTCCGGATCTAAATCAAACGTTCATGATGCGATTTACGCAGAACGATCGGGAGTTTCCGCGTCGAGCGAAAGATCGCAACGTCGCGAGCCCACAGACAATTTGCCCTGAATTCCATGCTTCAGCTGCGTTTGATCCTAGGGTGTTGGCGTTGCGTGGCGCGTGGCGTATATCTGCTGTTTTGTTGGGGGCGTAAAACTCGTTACGCGCTAGAACTCTTCGGGCGCCCAGGTCAATTCCGGGTCCCTCATGGGGTTGATTCAAACAGAGTTCGAGAATAACAATTACTTGAAGTGTGAAACAGAAAGAAAAAATGACGTGCTATGGAGCAAGAGGTAGTTTTACACATGACACGCGACAAAGGTGGTGGAGCGATGCACAGAAACTTTGAGACGACGACACCTGCGATAAGAGCGAAGTAGGTATAACGACCTGGTTAAGAAAGGGTAAGCATCGAGCAAACAGGCGATGGTCAATGGTCTTGTGATCTAGGCTCAGACAATCGCAGGCACGATATCAAGAAAAGGAATTGTACCAGAGTCCGACAGGAAAAACTGCGAAAAAAAAAAGTTCAAATATATGGGCGAGACTACCTCACTACTGTCCGCCTATTTTGGTGCGCCACTGATCCATACTTGCGTTCGTGTAAGAGGCACCAGCTGACGAAGGGGGTCCCAAAGGGGACATCCCTGATTCGAGTGCCAAAGAGTGCAGCGAAGGCCGTGACTGTCGCGATTGTGGTTGCGGGACCTGTAACACCTCATGAGCGCTCGAAGGATGATGTGATGTGCTGGAACCCGGCACCGGATGCGAGCTGTATATGGTCGCTTGCTCGTACCCGCCACCCGCTCTACCCCCATACGAGCCTCCTTGAAGTTGAGAGCCTGACGAGTAGTAATTTTCTGGGCTTCCCGATGGAGTGGAAGAGGACGAGGCGGAACTTGGGTACGCCCCTGGCGAGTGAGAAGGGGGAAAGAACGGAGACGACAGAGTCTGAAGGGGATAACCGTTAGAAGACTGAGAAGACACGTGCGAGGAAGCACTAGAGATGGCCGGAGAGGCTTGGGAGGTCGAAGTCGACCATGGGCGGGGCGAAGGATCAGAATATACCTCGCTCTTTGTGTGAACAGCATTAGGGCCTCGCTCACGAAGTTGATCTCCAACATTGAGGGGGGGTATAACAGGTGGTGCTGTGGACCACGTTGGCTGTATGGTCCTCCCGTGATCACTACGGACGCTTCCCCAGAAGGAAGAACCTGCTATGTGATCTGGCCCAGACGTACTCGAAGATGGTGCACTCGTGGGGGGTTGAGATGGGTGGGAGGGGTACGCGTGGGAATGCATCGACGTGTCAGGGTAATGGTGAGAAGGAAGCGAGGCCAGCGAAGGGGCCTCGGATGGTGGATGATCGTGAACATGGATCGATGAAAGGTGGGGAAGACGCGGGCCTGAAGTGAGGATGTGAGTCGCTGGATATTCATTGGTGGGGTAGCCGTAGGGCGAGAGCGTTGCATGTGGCGAGGGGACACCCGAATTATCACCATACCCCGATGCCATGCCGGAATGTGAACTACCACGCGATGGCGCCAGGTCCCGTGCAGGATCCTGCCCGTCGACAGACTGGTAGTCAAAGTCATGAGCGACTGAGAAATCATCTCCGGTATCTCCTGCGACTGAGGGGTCCAGCAACGGGTTTGTGGTCGCGTCCGGCCTGCGCTTCTTACGAGAATTGTTAGGTCGCCTCCTGTAAACGTAGTCGGGGTACTTCGAGTTAAAGGTCTCTTTTAGACGCTTGGCTTGGTCGAGATAGAATTGCTTGTCCGCCTTGAACGTGCAGGTAAGTATTAGGACGATACGCCACGGTCAGAGCTATTCACCATGTCCATCGAATTCCATTCCTTGCTCAATATCTTACTGATATCGCCGGTGCGCATAGTCTGGTTCGCTGCTGAGACCTGAGGTCGTCTGCGACGTGCAAATATCATGAACGCGTTCATGGGACGTCGGGGTGTGCCGTCAGAGTTAAGTGCCTGGGAGGTCAGCTGAGTGTCCTCTACGAAAATGGTCAGCAAACTGGGTATTGCACTGCCAAGACGGAACCGACCTAGCGCCATTTCATCCGCCTTTGCGGACGCGCGACGGTGGTTATACGACGCGCCATCGTCGGACTCCGCGCGGGGGCTGTTCCTGTCTGAGCGACCGTGCCGGTATGTAGCAGAGTCTGAGCTAGCCTGAGGTTGTTGTACCAGAGAGTCAAGACGGCTCATGATACCAGTCGCAGACACGAGCGTGGATGGGAGGTGGAGGGAACGCGTCTTGAAGTATGTGAACGGCGATGTCGCGCGGGTAAGTCAGGCGAGCGAACTGCGGCGTGATCGGGGCGAGGCTGTCGCGGACGCCCGAGTTTCCAGAAGGGTGGCGGCTTATGAGAGCAAGCGGGCCCTAGAGAGGTGGTTGGGGTGTGTGAAGTTCACTGTATAAACTTTGTCAACCGCGGACGAAGGGGGAAACGACAGGACCAAATCACCTGAGCGCGCTGGGTTTTTGACGTTACGGACTGTGAGGACGGGATCAAAGCGAAGCAACTGACTCCCTGAGAAGGGGAATCTGCTGATCTCTTGTTGGTCGCCCCATGGTCATTGACACCGGCTAAGGAGGTGCTATAACAGACACCCTTGAAACGGCTGTGCTCCTCACCCTTGGGACCATAAACGCGGCTCGACCAATCGACGGTTTCCCCGCCGTCCTCAAAATCCCTTTCCCATAATTATCGAAGATTCCACAAAGGCAAACGCCAGCTGATATCCAAAGTCCAGGCGCGTCTCAGGTTGCCTTTTAGAATTTTTCCTCGGCCTTTTCCCTGCCCTTCTGGGCTAGCCTCAATTCGAACCCAATCCCTCAGCGCCGTTCAGCGCCCAAATGCGGACCTTGGACCTTGTTTCTCAAGCTTCAAAGCATCAGTCAGGCGAACCTCCCTGAACTCTCGCAACGCTCACCTCCCCCAGACCATTCGTTCTACTGGAACAGTCCTAATCTTGAGGTCAGTGAACACAGTTGCTTTCGACGTCGTAGGCGCAAGAAATAATCCTAGGCCCTCCACACCCCACTGCGCCCATCTTGATTCCGAATTGCCGCTCGTAGACTCTGGTAGTATGCTGCGCCTGAGAGAGCTTGACGGTACTGTATGTGCTTGTGTCCCCCTCAATTCTTGAGAATAATCCAACACCCTCTGCGAATATGCTGGATCCGGAGTATTTCCTGGGAGCTTCTTGACACGCCTCTCCAGCGATGTTGTTGCCCTTGATGATGGAATGACCCTGTTGACCCTTCTGGTCTTTGGTTCATGAGGCCTGAGGCACCGCCGACTGCCGAACCGGCTGGCGTCTTGTTTGTCTTGTCTCGGCCGACCGAGCCCGAGCCCGATCCACGTTTTGTTCTCCACTCCGCTGCAAGGTGGATGGCATCTGATACTGTTCATCGTTCCTCCATTCCATACGCTCCAGAATATTTTCACTCTGTCCGTAAGTCCTATAGTCCCTTGGAAGCAAAGTTCGGGTGTTCAAACCAACGAGCAAAGATAAAATAAATTAGATGCCCTGGTACCTGAAATGGACATGTCAATTCCAGCGACGCGGTTCCAAAACAACTCCACCTGTCTCGAGGGGGGGTCGCTGAACGCCGACACATTTGGGGGAACGCCCCGACCGTTTTGCCACGTGTCATGTTACCGGCATGTTTTGATACTTCTACTAGGCGCGTGTAGATTGCAAATGTAAAATAGCGGGTCAAAGGCGCGTTTATTACCTAAAGCACCCACAAACCCATGTGTCCACTTTCCGCTCAATGCCGGTGTGCTACCGTTCTCGAGATCAAAAAATATTGCGCCCAAAGGAAGATCCACCCAAAAAGAAAAAAAAAAAAAGTGGTCCTTCAAGCTTTAATGATTTCTGTTCTCTATACTGCGGACGTTCCCCCGTACGTTCGGACCCTAGAGCATTCCCAGATCAGGGGTTCAAAGTGAGGTAATTCCCACCCTCTCCCGTTGCGTTCGCTGCAATTCCGAGAGGGGATAGAACAGAGGTCCACCCAAAGGGGGACACCAGCATTACATCGTTAGCTTATTGGCGTGCGTTGTTTACGAACTGTGTGTCCAGTTGAGTGTCCGATTATGTACGCCCGATTTGAGTGAGTGTGGTGATCAAAAAATATTTGGCAATTATCCGTAGCGCCCAGATGAAGAGCTGCCTGCAACCCAACCCGCCGGTGACTGGCGACGGTTGATTGTCATCATCAAAACCTGAAATCAAAACGGCGGAGTAGTTTGAACGTGTCCATGCAACCAACGGTGGGCATGATGTGTGGGCGACCTGGAACCGGGAGCTATTGGGACCGAATACGTTCCGCAGTGCATTACGGTTGCGGTTAGCGATGTGATCGCCACCGTTGCGGGGGAATTAGGCCCGTCAGCGTCCGCAGAATCTTCTCATCCTTCCTCACGAAGTTTGACCGAACCGACCAACGATATCGCTGACTGCCACCGCACTCACATGGTAGAGGGACTAAATCAGAGGGAAATGATGCGAGGGAGCATCTATTTGGGGGCTCCACGCACTAGCTCTCGACACGTATTTCAAGTTTGGGACCAGATAGGGTGTGATGGTGTCGTGGAAGGATCGCCTGCAACGCCTTCAGACCTGTGAAGGATAAAAGGGGCAACCGAATTCTGTTGTCGTTGTCGACTTCGAAGTGCGAGGGCTTAAAGTCGCCGTGTAAATGATATGATCGAGATATGGGGTGGCTTCCGACTGCTAGACGGATTCAGTAAAGCGCTGATGCCCGGAAACAAAGTTTCACTTCCGAGTAAGCACATTGCGCAGAACCTTGACAAAACGTGTCAACGCCCGAGTTTACCTCGTACCTTAACTGGTGCTCAACAACTTCGAGTCGACGGTCAACAAAGAGGAAGCAAACAAACCTGCAATTAAGCAACGACCGCAACATGGGCACACCAAGATCTGCAGCTGTACCGCAGATCCACGATAAAAAATAAATGACGAGAAAAAAAAAGAGAAAACCTCTCTTTCGCGCGCGGGAGTAATTGTTCAGATAACGCGCGCCTCATACCAACCGCCGCCACCCGTGAGATAACGCACAAGTGGCAAGGTTATTTGTGGCGTACGGTAGACCGACAATGGCATGACTTGATCACTCACACTGTCATAGTGCGTGGTATTCTTGTCGCTTGAAAAGGGATCAGGCGTCTGACAAACAAGCGCCAGATAAAGTAAGCGCCCAAGCGCTTTCCTTTTATTCCATGGTACCTTTGCGAAGACCTCCGTTGCTGATATTTCGTACACGTAATGAGAATTTGCGACTAACCCTGAAGGCACACTGAAGAATATGGTATAGACGATGGAAGGAAAGGGATAAAGGTTTCTGTTTGACAAACGAGTTCGGCCATGCAGTAATCCCTCAGCGCCGTAGCCTTCCTGCGTATCGGGAATGAAGATCTGACCCGCGGTGACAACTAATGAGGTCAGTTGTCTCTTCCACGGGAGTGAGGAAACAGGATACAAGTGCGGCGGCAATAGACAAGAGGAGCCGACTTGCGATACGCAGCCTTTAGGTTGGTAACCAGCTGTAGCAGACTCCATCTAGACTTGTGTTGCACTCGGCGTTGTATTCCTAGGTATTACTCAACGGGAACAGTTCTGGGGTAGACCGCGGGGGCAGGGAAATAAATTCCCATCGGGGGGAGAGTTTCAGCTTGTGAGAAAAGAGCCGGGAGGGTGAGGGTGACTTGATACAGTATCCCACACACAAGCTTCAAGTGCTTCGGTGAATGACTTGAAGCGCAGAACAGTGAATAGATGCGGCGATCATAAGCCAAAAATATTAGACATTGTAGGATTGAGGGTATCAGAGCTAAACCGGCCGGTAGGGAGAATCGTGAAGGGCAGAGAAGTACATGGTGAATCAAACGCAGCTAAATGGAGGCAGTGCTCGCACAGTGGTTATCAAACTTGATACGGACCGATGGAGTGTCAGAGGCTTCTGTTCTGAGACGAAGTACATGGGTTCTTTTATATGGTTTGTCGAGCGTGCATCTGCCCCCTGCACCCGGTGATGGGAACCCTCCCTGGGTGGTGGGAATTGAATATTGAATCCCGAACCCGCCCGAACGACAAAAATGGGAGCCCGCCACTTGGCGACATCCAGGTAATCACGTGAAGATCACGTGCGATGAGACGGCGCGTCAAGGCGCGAGAAACGCTCGACGTGACTCGGCGCGTCACCCATTCATCAATATTCATCCACGACTCATACAGTGAAGGTATCTTTGATGCCCTAATAATTCAAACTCGCCCCAACAGATGTCGATATTTGAAGGGGTCAAGTTTTTCTGTACCTCCACTCTTGCAGACCAGCGAAAGGCTGATCTGACCCTCTTGTTGAAGCATAATGGTGCGCAACCGGTACCTCTGCGGGAAGCAACACATATTATCACGCGCTCGCTCGACTATGATGGGCAAGATAATGCAAATGAAGGATCGGCCGCAGTCACAGTACATCTCTCCTGAGTTTTGGGCCACGTCTGCGTGTTAATCGTTGAGCCCCCAGGATTACTGGGTCGACCGTTCTTTAATCCTTGGAAGGCTTCAGTCGTGAGTGAATATGTTTGTTTTCGAGTACTCCGCCTGATCACTATTTTAGAGTCCATCATTTCTCCCCGGATCCCACAATGTTATTCTCAGGAGTTGTGGCTTGTGCGACCGACGTAGGCTTTCTTCCGCTATCCTTTCTACCGCACGCTTCACATTCCTTTCTTAGCTTGTGCCATCCGATAACGAAGTACTATCTGCCGGAATTACGGCACTTGGAGGACAGTGGCGCACTGGACTAACTCGTGATGTCACACACCTCTTCGCCATCGGCCCTGGCTCCGAGAAGTATCAGACTGCACTGCGCTATCAGAATGAAACGCAGGTTAAAGTACTCGTTCCGCATTGGTTCGATGATTCTGTGCGCCTTGGTATCCGTGGTCTCTCAACTTCTGCGTACGAGTGGCCCGAGCCTACAATCCTCACATTTGGGAAGCCAAGCCCTGAGGTGGGTGAAGTAGGGGATGGTGCGTTACGACCACAGAGCAAGTTATCCCAAGATAAGAAGGCCCTGTACAAAGCTGCGCTTATGACAATGGAGCAAGAAGCGAAGCTGGGTCAATCGGAGACGCGCGATATCTGGGATCGTAGGCGCATATTACTTGCACCCGATCTCGATCTATCGGGCGACCGTCGGCATGCCATCGAAGCTGGTATTTCCCGCTCAGGAGGAGTCGTTGTGGAATACCATACTGAACATGCGGACGCGGAGTACGATTTCGACGTTCTTATCGCGCGATACCGCTGGGGATCTCTCTATGTGCAGGTGAGCTTCGCCGACATGGTTTCCATTAGGGCCCTAGCTGACTCTACGTGCAGGGCGTAAGCGGGCGAAAGCTCATAGGGTCCCTCACATGGCTATTTCATGTAGAGTCCACGGGAACCATTGGTACACCCACGGCACAGTTACTTCATTACCCAATCCCCAAGAAACCTATCGAGGGGTTCTCTTCTCACGTGCGTGTAGTTGGTCGTCCAATGCGGATGGCGTCGCTTATTATACTGTAGGAGATCACAGTGACAAATTATACAGGCGATGCTCGCGATTACCTTAAAAAGCTCATTGGACTTATGGGAGCAACTTTTACGCCGAGCATGTCTGGGAAAAATACTGTGCTCATAGCGGCGTAGTACGTCCCTCTCAATGCGCTATGTACCTCTAGTCTCGCTAATCACATCGTTCCGGCCCTGCAGCATCTCAGGAAATAAGGCTGCCAAGGCTCGTAATTGGTCCATCCCTGTCGTCAACCATACATGGCTAGAGGATTGCTTTATTCAGTGGAGAAATCTTTCTGTTGGTCTCGAAAAATATGTCGCTTTCCCACCCGGCCTCGACTTCTCTGACCATCTCGGCGAGCGCGGCGTTCAACGCGAGGTTATTCTCGATACACTTCCGGACCTCATTGATGAGATGACAGTTGAGCGGGATGAGATAAACTCTATAGGACAGGGTTCAATTCGTCGCAATGGAGAGTCCTCCCCTCAGGTAGCCGTGAAAAGGTCCAAGGCTCGCAGGGTTCAAGGAGAGGGCGCCATGGACAGACCGGAGTCTGGACACGGGATGGACGCTGATGCACGATCTCAGCCCACGGGTGAGCAAGTGGTGGAGGATGATCATATGCAGGTCGATAGGCCAGTGGTATCCTGTGATTCGGCGGCGAATCCTGAGCGTAATCGCACTGGGAGATCGTCTGGAGGAACAGCCGAGCACACTTCTCCATTGCGACAACCTACCCATCCGCCCCAGCGAACGCACGAGGGTCCCTCGTCAGCCGGCAACCGCCGCCTTAGGGCCGACCCAGGGACAACAGAGGACGCACCATCTCCAACGAAAAGATCAGCACATGACAAGTCGACTGTGACAGGCACTCCGGTCATGAGCCCATCAAAGTCTCGTTCAACAACCCCGCTTCGGATGGAATCAGTTCTTATGCCACCCAAGGGGACAGGCAAGGCTCTTCGGAAGTCACCACAGCAATCGGTTATTAGGACCAGCCCAGTCAAATCCAATCGCAAGGGGGGTGAGACTCGCCCAGAGTCGGTCTCCACAGAACTCGCGCCTCCTTTGTCATCACTCGCAGTTGACACGACTATGGACCAAGAGGAAGGGCCGGCAAGACGGACATCGCGCCGCAGCGCGGCTAACAAGGCTTCTCAAAGGTTGCGGGATGAAGTGATGCCCGACGTTGTCAATTTTGAAAAAGAATTGCGGCGCGGCCACATGCGAGCCGCCAACCTCCTGAAAAGTGAGCGGGGAGAGGAAAAGACAGACATAGCTCCGAAGGCGTTGATGAAGGGTAAGAAGCGTGCCTCGATCCAACTCACAATGGAAGACGTAGTCTCCTCTGATGGCGAACACGAGCGCAAAAAGCGGCGCCTCAGTGGCACCAGGACCAATGATCACTTCAAGGGGCGTGATGACGATGATCGCGCCGACATAACCGAAGCCAGTTCGCAGGGGTCGGTTGAGTTTCTGTCCAACAAGGGTGGGACGAAAGTTGCTAAAGCGAAGAAGCCATCTTCCTATAGAGATTCCAGGCAAGTAGAACCAGTCCCCCACGACTCATTTTTCTATCTAACAGGCCACAGCGACAAGTCCGTGAGGATCTTGGCCACGCAAGTCACCCTGGATGAAACCGAAGAAAAGGTGTGGCTGAAAGTCCACGATTCTTGACCATTGTTCACTGCTTCCGTCTTTGTTAGGCGCTGGTAAAGCTGGGAGCCAGGGTCGGCGTGAAACCCGACGAATGTACTCACCTGGTCGTCAAAACCCTCGCTCGCACGGAAAAGCTCCTCTGCGCCATAGCGGTAGCACCCGCCATTGTGACAGAAAATTGGGTCCGTGATTCAATCGCAGCCAAGAAACTACTTCGTGGGCAGCTTGTTTCGTTCTATTCCAAGCTATCCACTGACACGTTTTCTACGCAGCTACTGATAAGTACGCGCTCGTAGACCTGGCAAACGAGAAGAAGTGGAAGTTCAAGCTGACGGACGCACTCAAGCGTGCCAAGGCCAAGAAAGGGCAACTTTTCGGTGGCAAAATCTTCTATGTCACAAATAAAGTTCCGCTAGACAAGAAACTGTTGAAGAACGTCATATTGGCACATGGAGGGCAGGTGAGCTATGTCTAATCCAAATTTATCCGAACCCGCCCATAAAGTGATCGACGGATTGGGCCATAGTTACGCCAACAAAACCTTACGGTCCGCGCGCTAAGTGGCAAGGGGTCAGGTCACCAACACTATGTGATCTCATGTCCCGAGGATGCCTCGATATGGCGACCAATCGCCGAAGCTGGTCATTCGATATACTCCCATGAGCTTATCCTCAGTGCAGCTCTCACACAGGAGATTCATTTAAATGCCGAAGGCGTTCGAATTGCCACGTCGTAATCAGTACTGTAGGATATCCTCGAATCAGGGTCCGTCGCCATTCAATTATTGGTTAGCTTTTTGAGCGACTCGTAGCGCTGGGTTGTCAAGAAATGGACAGTTCGTATGAATCGCCGCATTTCTACCCACATTCACTGCCTGTCTGGTGTTTGTAATGAAATTAATTAAAGAACAACTCTTTTTTTGGCAAATCCCCTCTGGGCTACAACAAGATTGTGAACGCCATGAGTGCAAGGTACTTCTGAGACAAATGCATTACAAATCAAATTTTTGGGGGTACCCTGTATCTTATCGCCCCCAGGTAACCGTGGATCGTCCATTCAAGTCGACGGAGAGACCAGAAACAACCAAACGTTGGACTGCGGAGTCGTACACCCATTTCCGGGATGGGACGTTGGCCCCATCGAGACGGACCCATCTGGGGGCCTTATTGACACCCAGGACAGTGATGACGCCCAAGGACTGGACGACGCGAAATGCACCCTGCCCCCCGATTTCCAGCAACTTATCGGACGCCTCGAACGTCAGAGTTCGGCTCTGGGTAGCAACAGCCCTGCTGTCTTCGTCGTCGGGCCCCAGCGTTTCGCCATCGTCGACGATTGCGGTACCATACGCGTGGCCCTCGCTCCCAAGGGTGACGAGAAGGGCGTACGGCGCGGTAGCGCTCGCGCGGGTCGTGTATCCTGGCTGTGAATGTAGAAGCAACGCGGCACCTGAGCGGATGAGGACAGGAATGTGGCCGAGGGGCGCGTCGAGGTGTATTGTGCTTCCGCCGGAGGGGTCACCCTTCACAATGGTGTGGGTGTACCAGTCACGCCAGATGACCTGTCCGCGACCGGGAAGGAAACCTGTTCAACAAAGAAATAAGTTTGATGCGCGCGCGCGTACAGCGAGGCCGGGGCCCCACCTGAAACGGAGGTGACGTTTGGTGTTAACACTGGAGAAACCAAGATATCGCCCCCGACCATGAACTGACGGTCCACCGAGAGTAGCTCCGGCTCTTGTGGGAATTCAAAAAAGAGCGCGCGCACGGGCGGCGTGCCGTACAGCGAAGCGTGCGCAAAGAGGGTATACTGAAGGGTACCGTGTCAGTAGAATGGGGTGGTTAGCAGCCACGCGGAGAGGGAGACACGTGCCCAGTACGGGAGTAGAGCGTAGCGCACTGCGGTGGCGACACGAGTGGCATGCGCGACACTGTCCCACCTGTACGGCTCCTGAGGGATCGCGCCACGGATGTTGTGGTTACGAAAGAACGGTGTGAATGCGGCGAGTTGCATCCACCGATTGCAAAGTTCTTCGTCGGTGTTCCCTACTGCAGAATGGAAGTTATGTAGCATCAGTGCCCAAGCATTGGTTCTACGGAGATGGCCTTCGCGCACCAAAGCCGCAAGCGTCTGCCCCAACCATCGGCATTTGGAAGAGTTGGAACTGCAATACTCCCTGGATGCTATGGTACAAGTACGACCACTTGCTCCAGTTATCTCCCAGCTTACGGTGGTGCATCATATTAGACTGGCATCTGCTCTCCTAACCAAAAAAACTTGCCACGCACCCAATGTCCTGTCCATCTTCCCGAACCAGCGAAGGTAGAACGAGAGATTAAGAACGGCCGTTTCCCTGGGTGTAGTTCGCGGAATGCCAGGTTTGTGGCACGGGACATGAGGTGTCCGAACAAATTGTGCATGTCAAGTTCGGTGTAGCCATCGTAGTGCGTCGCGTTTATTGCAATCGCCCGTGTCGACAAATCACCCAGCGCTACGGAAGGGGAAAAGCACTGAGAGATGACGGCCGAGGTGTAGAGCGAGGAAACACTCACCATTGTGAATAGCGTACAATGGAGCAGAACCGGGCGAAGCAGACGCGTACCTCGTGGAGGGCGCGTTGCCATCGCCGCTCGGGTTGTTGGCTGAGGACTGAATCCCTGCACCGTAAGTAAGCGAGCCATTGACGGTGATATTCCCACTTGGTCCAGACACTGCAGGGTCGTATCTTTGGTAGAAACTCGATCAACACCAACAGAAACAATGATTAACTGACCTCGCTTACCCCTCTGGATATTCAGTTACAAGATTTCCGGGTTCCCCAGGGAGAGTTATAGTAGGAGAGTAGTTTGGTCGACCAGAGGCTGGAGGACTAATTTCAACATGAGCAGCAGACCATACAGTGGTAGCCGTGGTTGTCTTTCTTACCAATGGCCGTCGCAGAAAGATACAGCTTCATTCATATCTAGCCAAAGGCCAGAGAACTCGACGCCGAGCGACGTCCAGTTGCGCAGAGCTTCTTTCCACCATAGTTCAACGCCTGGCGCAAGCCAGTCCGGAAACACCTAGAGTCGTGTGATTAGTCGGTACGGGGAGAATAAGGTCTTCCAGCCCACGGTGTGCCCCGGCCACACTTGCCCAACGTGAAGCGATTGATCCGGATTACGGATAAATATACCTCTAAATGGGGACATGAGGTCGTTCTGGAAAGGTGCCTAGCCGGGGGATGGAGCCTCACAGTTCAACGCCGCGTGTGAAGGGATCATACTATGGATACGTTTAGGTAGCGCCCTTTCAATGGCAAGATGATAAAGCTCACTACGTCCGTCGCGTTTGTAACGAGGGCAGCGGAGCCATGAACAATGGGGATATCTACCACGAGGGTAAGCTATTCCTTTAACGGGCATTAAGAGATGTCATACAGTGCTGTTCGTTTGCCCTCTGTAGAAAAACGTCAGCCCGACACGCCGCTAACACGAGAAGAACTGGTTGACGAACCAGGCTCCTGATAAAATCACGCATTTCATGGGCAGGATAAGTCACGGGATCGACTGTGAAATCTCTGTAGTGATGATACAACTCCAAGTCGTTCCACATTACTGCGCGAAGTAGTAGCGTGTTCAGTGTCACCCTGCGGATGAAGCCATTTACGGATTTCCGAACCTTCGAGGGGAATATTGGCAGCGCGCATGGCATCCACCTGGTGCTTCGTCTCAGAAAGGCTCACATAGCCCCACCTACATAGATGGAAGCCAAAGCCCCAATTTGGAGGACGGGTGGGTAAGCCAACGACTTGGCCGTGTTGTTCGATGACGCTTTTCGGGTCTGGGCCAGAGAAGAAGTACAAATCGAGGGTCCCACCGATGGCGGAGTACTGAATCAAAGACTGATTCGAGGACGGGGGTGACGCAAGGATGATGTCGGACCCTGCGGCGCTAGGTACGACTCGTCATGGTCAGCGAAAGAACGAAGACGATTGAGAAGATAGTACGGACCTGGAGAGGAAGACGCCGTGGGACTTGAAACTATTTGAGGATGGGAGCCAGCGATGTTCGAGGTAGACGGGGTGTGAGCCGTAACTACAGCACGATAATAATATGCAGGATGAGTACTGGCAGAAATGATGATGTATTTAGCAATTGGGAGAACGGACATGTTCTCGTCCAGAGGGTCTGCATCGTCTCTGTTCCACATTGTCTGTATCGTACCATTTAGTACGTCACGGCGGAAGCCACTTGAGGCCACGACTTCGCCCAATCCATAGATGTTAGTGTCCAAAGGAAGGCTCGACGTGAGCTATCAGATCAATCATGGCACGTGAACATCAGCAACGAGCAGGACATGATTACACGTACCTGCAAATAACGGTCCTCGAACACCAAAGGAAACCCGTCGAATACCAAACCCGGATCGCTGGTTCTCTCTCGAAACGCAGGGATCGGCGTCGAAGGTAGTGACGTCAAGCGTGTATCGAATATGGGGGTCGAACCGGGATCGGATCGGCGTGTGATCCAGAACGCGAACGGCGACGCTTCATAATCGAATTGCAACCCTGCCTCGGCGGGGGAGCTCAGATTTTCGACTTTTGGC